>Ga0193962_1000644_pt1 | contig 16073 bp, 14 predicted proteins | sample FB_5_MG_FD_140335 | JGI IMG/M metagenome (GOLD analysis project Ga0193962, IMG submission 140335) | Microbial mat bacterial communities from the Broadkill River, Lewes, Delaware, United States - FB_5_MG | ecosystem: Environmental > Aquatic > Freshwater > River > Microbial mats | place: USA... | reverse complement strand
CAATATTTTCAACAATTCGCTTCTGGTTCTCTTTTAAATTGCTTTTCTTTTCTTCAACAAGTTTTTGTTCACCTTCTAAGGCTTTTAAACCATTCATCTTCTCGAAAAACGCGTCTTTCAACTCTTCTAACCGAACATTACTGCTTTCAAAACGATCCGTCTCCGCTTGATAGGCTTCCTTCAACTCTTGAAGCGCTTGTTCATGACCTTTAACAGATGTAGCAAGTTCTGTATTTTTTTCTGTCTCTGTTGATAATTTTTTTTCTATTTTTTCAAAATTATTAATATATTGGTTTATCTCAATATCTTTTAATTTTTCAGATAACTCTTTATAAAGTGTTGCCTTCTGACTTTCAATACGCAAAGGTTCAACACGTCCACTTAACTCACCTACGATATCTTCTACCCTTGATAAATTTTGATCTGTGTTGTCTAGTTTACGTTCCGCTTCACGTTTTCGTGACTTGTATTTAACAATACCCGATGCCTCTTCAAAAATTAAGCGCCGTTCATCCTTATTATTACTTAAAATACGTTCAATTCTCCCCTGACCGATAATCGAATAACCATCCGTACCAATACCAGTATCCATAAAGAGTTCGCGCACTTCTTTCAATTTACAGTTTGACCCGTTTACCTTGTATTCACTTTCCCCCGACCGAAAGAGTTTTCGTGACACAACCACTTCATTGTAATCCAAAGGAAATAATTGATCTGTATTATCAAAACACAAAGAAACCTCAGCAAAACCAAGGGCTTTTCTACGACGTGTACCGTTAAAGATAACATCTTCCATCTTAGCGCCACGAAGCGTCTTTACCTTTTGTTCACCGAGTACCCAGCGCACTGCATCTGTTATATTACTTTTTCCACTTCCATTAGGTCCGACAACACAAGTTACACCATTTCGAAATTCTACAACTGTTTTGTCAGCGAAGGACTTAAATCCTTTCATCTCTAATCGTTTTAAATACATTAAAACACCTCAACCATTATTGTATATGGCGCCATTTGATCAGCACCAATAATATTAATTTTAGAGAAGCCGTATGCTTCAATTAACGCTAATTTATTACGTTTATTAAGACCACTCACACTCGATACTTGATTCGCAGAACAGGTAAGTCTTAATCTTTGACCTTTACAAGTTTCTGAACTTACATCAAGTATTTTTAGTGCTTCAACAACCTTCTTCTTAAAAACCATCCCTTCAACAAGTTGTCTAAAACTTGGATGAAAGGGCCCTGCTAATACATCGCCATCATCACAAACCGATTCTGTTGCTTGTAATCCTATACGAATGACACGAATCCCTTGATTTAGACATTTCTCCAAACCATAGGCGCAAGCACAAGTTGCTTCTTCTAAGGACATTGCTTCATAACGCTTATCGCAAAAAGCATCTGCTAAGCCCGTCTCTTTAATAACTAACGTTGGATAAAACCGCATAACATCAGGTCCTAAGGCAACCGACAAGTCAACCGTTTCTTTAAAACGCTCAACCGTATCTCCCGGAAGTCCTGGCATTAACTGATGACCAAGAGTAAAACCGTAGTCTTTGATCATCTTAGATGCCTGAACAACAGACGCTACTGTATGTCCTCTATTAGAAGCTTCTAATACATCTTGGTGCATGGACTGAACACCAAGTTCAATAGTCTCAACACCGTACTGCTTAAGGCGCCTTAAAATAGTCTCATCAATATAATCTGGTCGTGTCGATAATCTCAAACCGTCAACAAGGCCCTTATCAATATAAGTTTTTCCAATAGACAAGTAATCTTCTTGTAAGGCTAATTCAATTCCGGTGAAGCTACCACCAAAAAAAGCGATTTCAACCCTAGGATTATTGCTATAATCTAGCGTTGAAAGAATCGACTCTATTTCTCTATGCAAGTCACCACTATTTAAAGGTGCTTTAATACCAGAAATTCGTTTTTGGTTACAAAAAATGCAATCGTGCGGACACCCTAAGTGTGGCACAAATATAGGAACCACATAATAACTTTTACCCACGGCGTTCAAGTTCCTTCAAGGCCTTTTTAGCTGCTTCTTGCTCAGATTCTTTTTTACTTCTTCCTTTGCCAGTGCCAATCACTTCGTCATTCAAGAGTACTGAAGTATAAAACGTTTTGCAATGGTCTGGTCCTTCTTCACCTGATAACTCATAACGAATTCGATTGCTTTTTTCTACTTGAATCACTTCTTGAAGCCGTGTCTTATAGTCCATAAAAACTTTACCTTGTACAGAATCTTCAATTGTTTGTGCCATTTGTTCCATAATAAAGGTTCTAGCCGTTTCAAGGCCAGCGTCCAAATAAATCGCTGCAATTAAAGCTTCCCAAGCATCCGCTAAAATAGATGTCCTTTCACGACCACCAGTTAATTCCTCGCCGCGGCCAAACATCATATAATTGCCTAGCTTAATCTTACGTGCGCAATCACTCAGTGTCGCTTCACATACAATTTTAGATCTTATTTTTGTCAATTCCCCTTCTGGTAGATGGGGATAATTTCTAAACAAATAATCACTAATTACAATACTCAGAACTGAATCTCCAAGAAATTCTAAACGCTCATTATTACGAATTTTATTACTCTTTTTTTCATTTGCATACGAACTATGCGTCAAGGCTTCTTTAACCAACCTTAAATTCTGAAATCGGTAGAATATTGTATCTTCTAATTTACATCTACTCTCTATCATAGAATCCTCCTTCGTTAAGAAGGGCTTTTTAAAGCCATCAGCCAGTAATATCTTTAAAAAACCCTCTTTCCCTCTATTTACTCCCCTACTATTTTATACTTTTATCCGCTAAAAGACAAGCTATAGACCCAAAAAACGATACAGCATTTGCCATATCGTTTTCAACTTACATATCTTTAATTTTATTTGCTTTTCTATTCATAACGCAAGGCATCAATCGGATTTAATTTTGCTGCCTTATTGGCAGGATACATACCGAAGAAAACGCCCATAGCTGTACTGAATACTACCGTCATTAAAATTGTGCCTGGTGTAATAACTGGCGTAATATTTACAAAACGCCCTGCCAAATATGCAATACCTGCACCTAAGGCTATACCGACAATACCACCAATTCCGGTTAGTAAAGAGGATTCCACTAGAAATTGACTGAGTATGTCCTTACGCGTTGCGCCAATAGCTTTTCGAATACCAATTTCCCTTGTTCTTTCAGAAACAGATACCATCATGATATTCATAATACCAATGCCACCAACTACTAGAGATATCCCTGCAATAACTGATATAAACAAGGTCATTGAACTTGAAAACTTATTCATCATAGCCATTTCTTTCTGTGCATTATAAGCTTTATAAAACGATGCTTCAGTTCCAGAATGTCTATTAGCTACCACTTTTGAAAACATTTTTATATCTTCACTAATAGTCTGTTGATTTTTTAAGCTCATCTGAATTTCTTCGAAAGCAGTAATTCCTGTATCCACCATATAAGCGCTTATTGGAATATAGCCTCCAAAACTATTTGAATTCATTTCAAAAGCACTTTTAGATTTTGTATATAGCCCAACAATTGTATAAGAGACAGATCCCGAATCGTATTGTAAGGTTAATTGTTTGCCTAAAATATCTCGTGTTGCGAATTGTTCATCAGCCATTTTAGCATCCAAAACAACAACGCGTCTTGAACTCATCACGTCACCTGCCGTTAAGAAGCGTCCAGCTACTAATTTAAAACTATCTATATTGCTATACGTTTCATTAACAGCCGTTAAATTGACTGTCACTTCCTTCTTTCCAGAAATATACTTAGTTGCTAAATCCCCTCTGTATGATATACCACGAAATTTCTCACCATATTTATTTCTGAGTAGCTTAATATCTTCCATCGTGAACATCGCACTTTCATCATACTCTGTACCCTCAGGTGGCATTAGATAAATAGACGCTCTATTAGACCCCATTTTCTTAAATTCGTTTTCCATTTTCACCTGACTACCTTTACCAAGGCTGACCATAGCGATAACAGATGCAATGCCAATAACGATTCCAAGAATGGTTAAGGCAGTACGCATTTTATTAGAGAAAATTGTATACAAGGCCATTTTTAAACTTTCTATGACTTGCATAGTCCACATCCTTTCTTATTTCTAACATCTTCAACAATCTGTCCATCTTTTATCGTGACAACACGGTTGGTCAATTCAGCAACTTCTGGTTCATGTGTTATCAAAATAATAGTATGTCCCTTGTCATTAAGACTTTGAAACAAGGTCATTATTTCCATCGTTGTTTTTGAATCTAAATTACCAGTTGGTTCATCTGCCAATATAATTCCAGGATTCATAGCAAGCGCCCTCGCTACTGCCACACGTTGCTTCTGCCCACCAGACAATTCTGTCGGTTTATTAGACAGTTTATCTGCTAATCCAACAACAGCGAGCGCCTTTTCAGCTAATTCTCGTCGTTCACCCGGATCATAACCTGCATAAACCATAGGTAACGCCACATTGTCAAGAGTGGAAAGCTTTGGTAGCAAATTAAAGGATTGAAAAACAAAACCTATTTGCACATTTCGAAAACGAGACAATTCGTCATCATCCAAGGTATTAACATCTTCACCATTTAGTAAGTAGCTTCCAGATGTCGTTTTGTCTAAACAACCCACTATATTCATCAAAGTTGACTTTCCTGAACCAGAGGGGCCAATGATCGAAACAAAATCGCCTTTTTCAATTCTTAAAGAGACACCATTTAGGGCTTTAAATGAAATATCACCTGTCTTGTATACCTTTTCTATATTTTCTAAAACTAACATGACGCCTCCTTATTAAATACCCATGCCCATGTCCATCTCTTCTTCACCAGCTTCACCACTGCCGCTAGTGCCATTCGGAACAAGAACGCTGTCTCCCTCTTTAACGTTTCCTTCTAAAATTTCCGTGTACATTAAACTCTCTGCACCTATTTTAACCACTTCCTTACGTTGACCACCAACGCCATCTTGTAGTGTAAGGGTTATATTACCATCAATATCCGTCGACAAAGCATCTGTACTAACAGATAGAACACTTTTTTTATCAGCCGTCACGATTGATAAATTTGTCATGAATCCTTCTTTTAACCCTTCATCAAAAACTTTTGATTTTACAATTATTTCTGTGTAGGCTATATTTTTACCCTCTTTTTTTATGGTACCAGGCGCAATACTTTCAACATTTCCTTTAATAATCTTTCCTTTCAACGCATTTGCAGTCACTTGAACATCCTGACCTACAAGCAATTTATTAATATCCGATTCTGGAACCAAGGCTTTTATAACACGACTTTCTAAATCTTGTACTTGAATCAATACTTTTGATTCATCATACAGTTCATTCTCTTTAAAATTAATTTGAGTTACAATCCCATCAAAAGGACTCACGATTTTTTTCTTGGAAATCTTTTCTTCTAAATCGTCTATCTCATTTTGAGTACTTTTAATGGTCAATTCTTGAATTTTTATTTTAGTGCTATTACTGTTTGTTTTAAAATCATTTTTCGCCTTATTAAAAGCCAATTCTGTTTTTTCAAAAGCATCTCTATCTCGTTGATAAGCCTTTTTACTTACCGCACCTGAGGCAAATAATTTATCTGCTGCATTATAGGCCTCTTTAGCACTTTTATAATCTAGTTCAGCCGACTTAAGCGCATTACTTATTTCTACATTCCCCTCTTGCTGATACTGTTTTAAACGTTCCTTATCAATTTCTAGTGATAATTTTTTTCTATCTAAACTCTTTCTTAAGCTTTTATCATCCATTTCCATAAGCAAGTCCCCTTTTTTTACCACTTGTCCTAGGCTTACATGTTTCTTGATTACATAAGCCTTTCCCTCAGGTTTTAAAGAAGCACTCCTCTCCACATAAACATTTCCATTTACATTTACCGATGAACAAATATCCCTTTTCTCAATAGTAGTGGTGCTTGTCATGGCCATTTCATCAAATCCTTTCGCATTACTACTTTTTACCTTATAAAGACCTCCACCAATTAAAAGTATAATTAACAGACCGCTGATAACCATTTTATTTTTCATTATATTTTTTACTTTTGTATTCACCATATTTTCTCCTCTCAAGTTTTATTAATCTCATCTTACAAGTCAGTCACTAAAACTTTTAGAAGAACTTTTTAAAGAAGTGGGAACAATTATTAAAAAAGTATAAAGTAAGTGTTTTGATGATTTTAAGGTAGTATAATAAAAAGAAACAGAAGATGGAGGTTGCATATGATATTCAATCTAAAAAAACGCATTATTTTCTCCTTTATTTGTATATTATTAGTTGTTTCCTTTGCAAGTTTCGTAGGATACAGTGGACTATTCATAGATATATTTTTTGATCATAATCCACGCACCAGTTTTGAACAGGAATTTTCACCTATAGCAAAGCAACACACACAAATTAAGAATGAAATATTTAATCAAGTCAAAGAAAAATCCCAAAAAATTGATTGGGCCTTTATCCCTACTATTGAAGCACAAAATAAGAAACTTAAATTTGGTCATGTAATTCTAGTAAACAATCACATAAGTTATCGTTCATCATCCTTAGACACTTTACCAGAGGACTGGTACACCCTTTATCAAATCAATGAATACGACCCAACTTTTGACAAGGATAGACCTTATTTATTTGATATTATGAACAATTCAACGATCTATACTCAACAAGATAAAATAGAACTCATCAGTTTTAATATTTTTACGCCAACAGAAATTCCATATTTTAAATATTTTGCACTCTATAACTTAATGATTATTTTTTTAATTCTTGGCATCACGACATTGACTGTCTATAAAATTTTTAAACACATCCAAAACTTAGTTACACAACTATCTACTATGACTGAGCAAATTACCAACGGCGATATTGAAAGTGAAATGTCTTTAGACAATGAGAACGAATTTAGTCGATTAGCCGAGCATATTGATTTATTGAGACAACATTTATTAGCTTCTCATAAGGAAAAAGTTGAAATGGAAGCAGAACGCGAGCGAATGTTTTCTAATATTACTCATGACATCAAAACACCCATTACATCAATTAAAGGCTATTCACAAGTTTTATCTTCTGATTATATCGAAGACCCTAAAACACGGAAAGAATATCTTGAAATCATCGTTAACAAATCTCAAGTAATTGAAACAATGGTCGATAACTTAAGTGCCGTTATACATTATAAAGGACATAATTTACAAGCGACTAAAATAGATTTATCCATACAAGATTTTTTAAACGACTGCCTACAAGAATATACAATAGATAAACAGAATTCCTCTTATGCATTCCAAGTCCATTTCAATAAGAATATAAGCACCATTAATGCAGACCCAACTTTGCTTCAAAGGGTTTTTACCAATATAATTTCTAATGCCATCAAATACAATAGAGATAACTTTATTACTATAAAAATAGAGTGTTTTAAAAATAAAGACAGCTATGTCTTTGATCTATCTGATAATGGTATTGGTGTTCCAAATGAAAGTCTCCCAAAACTTTTTGATCGTTTGTACAGAGTTGATGCTTCCCGTAATTCGTCTATCGAAGGTAATGGTATTGGTCTTTCTATTTGCAAAGAAATTGTCGAAACACACGGTGGCACAATCAAGGCATTTAATGAAAATGGTTGGTTTAAAATAAGATTTACAATTAAAGAAAATGAGGTGACAAGATGAAAACAATACTAATCGTTGAAGATGATGACAATATTTTACGTCTAGAAAAAGATTTTTTAGAAATACATGGCTACAGAGTCATAGCAGAACAAACTGGCGAGTACAAACTTATAAAAGAACTTGCCAAATCAGCAGATTTAATTCTGCTAGATTTAATGCTTCCAAAAGGGGACGGCTTTATTCTTTGTAAGCAATTACGAGAAAATTTAGACATTCCTATTTTGATTATTTCTGCACTTGGACATGATACCGATGTTATTTTAGGACTGGGTTTCGGTGCAGACGATTATATCACTAAGCCCTTTAATCCCAATCAATTGACTGCTCGAATCAAGGCGCATTTAACACGCTACGAACGTTTAACTGGCATAGAAAGTAATTCAAATAATATCATAGAACATGACGATTTATCCATCGATATCGATGGAAAAACCTGTATAAGTAACGGTCTTGAGATTGATTTCACCAACAAGGAATTTGAAATACTTTGCTTGCTTGCCAACCACCAGAACAAGGTGTTTACAAAGGATCACATATATGAATCAATATGGAACTTAGAAGCCATGGGTGACTCATCAACTGTTGCAGTACACGTCAAACGAATACGAGAAAAATTGAACATAGCCAACCCCAACATAGAATACATAACTACTATTTGGGGTGTCGGCTATAAATTTGTTGTTCGCTATAAATGATAAACTGCTTTATAATGATATTAAAAAAGCAGCTTGGCAATCCAATCGCCAAGCTGCTTTTTTTATAGGATACTCTTTTTATTTATATTGCTTAAAACAAAGCGTTGCGTTATGACCACCAAAGCCCAAAGAATTAGAAAGCGCATACTGAACGTCTGCCTCAACACCTTTGTTTGCTAATACATTTAAATCACACTCAGGATCTTGATTATGCATACCCATGGTACCATGAACAAAACCTTCCTTAAGTGCTAACATGACAGCAATTGTTTCAACCGCACCTGAACTGCCAAGTAAATGACCAGTCATAGATTTAGTTGAAGAAACGAAAATGTTTTTTGCATGATCACCCATTAAGTTCTTAATAGCCATCGTTTCAAATTTATCATTATAAGGTGTTGAAGTTCCATGTGCATTGATGTACTGAACGTCTTGAGGTGTAATACCAGCATCGTTAATAGCCATCTTCATAGAACGCGTAGCACCTTCTCCTTCTGGAGCAGGACTCGTAATATGGTAAGCATCTGCCGATGAACCAAAGCCAGCAATTTCGCCATAAATAGTTGCATTTCTAGCTAAGGCGTGCTCTAATTCTTCAAGGATAACAACCCCTGATCCTTCACCCATAACAAATCCATCTCTGTCAACATCGAATGGACGACTTGCAGATTGTGGATCATCATTTCTCGTACTTAAAGCTTTCATAGTACAGAATCCAGCCATGCCAAGCGGTGTGATTGATGCTTCTGCACCGCCAGCAAACATAAGATCTGCATCTCCTCTTTGGATTACTTTGAAAGCATCTCCAATAGCATTTGTACTTGACGCACAAGCTGTACAAACACTTGAGTTAGGTCCCTTGGCACCAAATTGCATCGAAACATGACCTGTTGCCATATTTAAAATCATCATAGGAATTAAAAATGGACTTACTTTATTAGGACCTTTTGCCTCTAACTTCTTATGTTGTGTCTCTAAAGTTTCTATACCGCCAACACCAGAACCAATGATTGTTCCAAAACGCTCAGGTGTAATTTTTTCCATATCAATTTTTGAATCTTCTAAAGCCATACCCGCCGCAGCAACTGCAAACTGTGTAAAGCGATCCATTCTTTTTGCTTCTTTTTTATTCATGTAATCCGCTGGTTCAAAGTCTTTTACTTCACCAGCAATTTGTGCTGTAAATTCACTTGCATCAAATCTTGTAATCGTATCAATTCCACACTTACCCGCTCTTAGGGCATTCCAGTATTCTTCTTTTCCAATTCCGATTGGCGTAACTGCACCAATACCCGTTACTACTACTCTTTTCTTCATTTCTGCACCCCTCTAATCATAGACATCTTAATAAACTGTCCGCAAGAGCGGTCAGCAATCGATAATATTTATGTATAAACATTATCTTTGGTTACAAACCAAAGAACTGCTAATTAAGCAGTCTTTGATTCGATGTAAGCAACGATGTCGCCAATATTCTTGAAGTTTTCAGCGTCTGAATCAGGAATCTCAATATCAAATTCATCTTCAAATGCCATAATAATTTCTACTGCATCTAATGAATCCGCCTTAAGGTCGTTCATTAATGATGTTTCTGCCTTTACTACAGTATCCTCTTCTAATCCTAATTGGTCTAAAATAATTGCTTTAACTTTATCAAACATGTTAATCTCTCCTTTTTCTTTTAAAAAATTTTATTATAATATCTTTTATATTAACCACAAAATGTGGTTATTAACTCTTTTTTTAGTTCTCAAAATCCTAATTTAGAAGAAATTTTATTCAAATCAAGGCGCAAGGCGAAACCAAAGCATGAGCGTACATGGTACGTGATTGTTTTGGGTTCAACGTCGCAACGCAGAGTTGAATGAAATTCCAAAGAATTAATTCGAAGAAATTTTGTCTAGAGCAAGGCGCAAGTCAAAATCAAGGCTGGAGCGTACTTCAGTACGTGACTGTCTTGGTTTAGACGCCGCAACGCAGCTATAGGCAATAATTTCGAAGAATTTACGTTAGCATACCGCCATCGACTTGAATAACTTGCCCCGTAATATACTTTGCCATATCCGAGCATAAGAACAGTACAGCATTTGCTACATCTTCTGGTTCACCCATCTTTTGTAGTGGAATAGCCTTAGTATATGCCTCTTTAACTTCTTCACTTAGTACATCTGTCATATCTGAGTTGATGAAGCCTGGCGCTACAGCATTTACGGTAATACCTCTTGGTGCAAATTCTTTAGCAATTGATTTTGTGAATCCAATGACTCCTGCTTTTGAAGCTGCATAGTTTGCTTGACCTGCATTCCCCATCACACCTACAACCGATGTCATGTTTACAATACCACCACTCTTTTGCTTCAGCATTGCTTTTCCAATAATTTTGCTACAAAGATAAACACCCTTTAAGTTTGTATCCATAACAGTATCCCAATCCTCTTCCTTCATACGGATAAGAAGTCCATCTCTTGTGATTCCTGCATTATTAATTAAATAGTCTACTTTACCAAAAGCTTCTTTGGTCGCTTTCAATAATGCCTCTACGTCTTCAGCGACTGATACATTACACTTCACCGCAATGGCATGGCCACCTAACGTTTTGATTTCTTCAACAGTTTCTATTGCTTTAGCTTCACTTGATGTGTAGTTTACAACAACGTTAGCACCTTTTGCACCAAAACTAAGAGCAACTGCTTTCCCTATACCTCTTGAACCACCTGTTACGATTATTGTCTGCTCTTTATAATCCATGAGTACCTCCACTATATCCCTAACGCTTCCAATGTTTTCTCCATTGATTCAATAGAATTTACATTTAACAGCTTTATATCTCTAGAAATTCTCTTAGCAAACTTAGATAAGGAATCTCCAGGCCCAACTTCAATAAATGTATCGAAACCATCTTCAATAAGCATTTTTACCGAATCTTCCCATTTTACCGGGTTGCTTACTTGCTTAACAAGCAACTCATTAATAGAAGTTTCATCTGGATAATAGCCTGCTGTTACATTAGAAACTACTGGTTGCGTAAAAGATCCATAAGCTACACCTTCAAGCTCTTTTGATAGCTTCTGTCCTGCACCGATTAACATCGATGTATGGAAAGGTGCTGATACCGGCAACATAACCGCTTTCTTTGCACCGACTTCTTTACAGTTTTCAACCGCTTGTTCAACGGCCTTCACTTCCCCAGCAATTACCAATTGCTTTGGACAGTTATAATTAGCTGGTTCAACAACACCTACAGAAGATGCTTTCTCACAAGCTGCTTCAACCGATGCTCTATCAAGACCAAGAATTGCCGCCATCGTACCGACACCCATTGGTACTTCTTCTTGCATATACTGACCACGCTTACGAACAACTTTAACTGCATGTTCAAAAGGAAGTGTTCCCGCTGCAACATGTGCTGTATATTCACCTAAGCTTAATCCAGCAAAAGCTTCCGCTTTGATCCCTTTTCCTTCAAGCACTTTATACATTGCATAAGATGCCGTTAAAATTGAGGGTTGCGTATTTTCTGTTTTCTTTAATTCTTCAGCAGATGAGTTAAAACATAAGTCTTCCATAGAATACCCCATGGCCTCACTTGCCGCTTCAAATACTTTTTTTGCCTCTGGGTAGTGTTCCGAAAAATCTTGACCCATCCCTATATGTTGTGCCCCTTGTCCAGGGAATACAATTGCTATTTTAGTCATGTCTGCCTCCATTACCATTGAATTGCACATGCGCCCCAAGTAAGACCGCCGCCAAATCCAACTAATACTGTCTTATCGCCCTCTTTGATTTTTCCTGCACGGATCGCTTCATCCAGTGCAACTGGCACTGACGCCGCAGACATGTTACCATACTCTGTTAAGTTTACATGTACCCTATCTAGAGGTAATTTAAGTTTCTTTGCTGCTGATGAAATAATACGCATATTGGCTTGATGGGGAACTAAGTAATCAATATCATCAAGTGTTAAACCAGCTTCTTCAATAACGCGTTGTGATGCGGAGCCCATTATTCTTACGGCAAACTTGAAGACTTCGCTTCCATCCATCGAAAGATAATGTAACTTATCTGCTACCGTTTGCTCTGTTGCTGGCATTCTAGAACCACCTGCATCTACTTTTAACACCATTCCCTTAGAACCATCTGCTCCAAGTTCTGATGAAAGAATTCCTTTGCCGTCTTCAACTGGACCAAGTATCGCAGCGCCTGCACCGTCTCCGAAAAGCACGCAAGTCTTACGATCTTCAAAATTAAGAATACTTGAAAGTTTTTCTGCACCAATTACAAGGACTTTATTATATGTGCCTGTTGCAATAAAGTTTCTAGCAATTTCTAATCCATAGATAAAACTTGAACAAGCTGTCTCTATATCAAAAGCTGCTGACCCAACTGCACCGATATTACTTTGAACAAGACAAGCTGTCGCTGGTAATAACATATCCGGTGTACAAGTTCCAACAATGACCATATCAATTTCGTCTGCTGTAACGCCCGCGGCTTCCATTGCTTTTAATGCTGCTTTTGTTGCCAGATCAGATGTTGCTTCACCCTCTGCAGCAAAATGTCTTGCACCAATTCCTGTCCTCGTACGAATCCATTCGTCTGATGTATCAACGATTTTTTCCATATCAAAATTTGTAACTTTATTTTCTGGAACATACGAACCAGTACCTAATATTCCTACACTTCGAAGATTTATACTCACTTAAATCACTCCTACTCCTTGATAGCGTCTGTGATCTTTTGAACTAAGTCTGCTTCCGCAAAACGCGTTGCATACTTAATCGCATTTTTAATAGCCTTTGCATCTGAACTACCATGTGCTTTAACAACGTTTCCGTTGACCCCTAAAAGCGGAGCGCCACCATATTCTTTGTAGTCCAATCTTTTCTTAAACCCATCTAGGTCCTTTTTAACAAGTGCTGCAGCAAACATATTTTTTGCGCTTGCTGTAAAAACGCCTTTTAAAAGATCGCCAAACCCTTTAGCCATACCTTCTAATAACTTTAATATTACATTCCCAGTGAATCCATCACACACAATAACATCTGTTACACCAGCAAAGATATCTCTACCTTCAATATTGCCTGCAAAGTTCAGGGACTTTTCTTCTTTTAAAATTTGATAAGCTTCTTGCACAACTGGCGTTCCTTTAGTTTCTTCTTCACCAACGTTTACAAGACTTACCTTTGGATTATCGACCCCTAAGATCATCTGACTATATAAAGACCCCATAATAGCAAATTCTCTTAAGTTTCTAGCTTTACACTCTGCATTTGCACCAGAGTCTAATAAAACTGTAAAGCCATTCATTGTTGGAAGCGCCGTTCCAAGTGCTGGTCGTTCAATTCCTTTGATACGTCCAACCTTCATAGCACCACCTGCAAGTAAGGCGCCTGTGTTACCAGCCGAAATAAATCCATCAAATTCTTTATGACGTACAGCCTTAAGCCCTACCACCATAGAAGAATCAGCTTTACCCCTAATAGCGCTTACCGGCTTCTCGCAGTTCTCTATCACTTCCGTTGTCGCATGAACTTCAATACGCGTTTGATCATAAGTATACTTTGATAATTCCGCACGAATTTTTTCTTCATCTCCAACCAAAACAAGTGTTGCTTTTACTTCCTTTAATGCTTCAATAGTTCCTTTAACGATTTCATGAGGCGCATGGTCGCCACCCATTGCATCTATTGCTATTTTCATCTATTAGTCCTCCTTTAAGTCAATGGCAACAAGAATAAACTTGCCTCTAAATACTTGGTCATTATTTACGTTTACCTTTACATGAACAAAGTATTCGCTTCCTCTGATGCGAACTACTTCCGCCTTAGCAACAAGTTTTTGACCCTCCATAACAGGTACGCGATATTTGATGTTTGCTACACCAACAATCGCAACATTCGCGTCTATAACCGCCATTGCTAAAGACTCAGCCATTGCAAAGATATAGTTACCCATAACCATCTTCGTTTTTTGAAACGCCATCGTCTTATCCGTTTGTAATAGTGAAATTGCATTTTTGTTCAATTCTAAGTCAATCAGTTCACCAACAATTTCGTTAGCACCAATAGATCTGACTTTTCCATAATTCTTAGTAGCAACATGCTTTACACGTTCTCTGAGTTCAGGAATATTCAGTTTCAATCGGTCTAATCTGATCGTTTGAATACTCACTCCAAAACGTTCACTTAATTCTTCATCTGTTAAGAATGGATCCTCCTCTACAACCTTTTGTAAAAGTTCCAATCTCTCTTGCTTCTTAACCTTTTTCATCGAATCACCAGCCTTAGTACTTATTTTTAGTACCTGCTACTAACACAAAGTATAATAGATAGTTTTTAAAAAAGCAATACTTTTTCCTAAAGTTCACAATTTATTAATACCTTGTCCTAATTGTAGATACCACTACTATTATACCATAATCGCAATAAAAAACACGCGTTCTCAGCGTGTTTTGAAGGGCTTGGTATATTACCAGCTTCTATATTTTACTCACATTAGCTAGTCTCTTTCAATTTTCTTTTTCCAACATTATTCTAAAAAAGGCGTTGTTCTTGCGAACAACACCTTTTAAACTACAATCACTCTTTTTACATACTACCTGGTAATTGTTTCTTATTTTTCACTTTTACATCGGTTCTAAAAAATTCAATTGATGTATGACGTTGATCATTCTCCGATACGGTATCGTCAATATTCCAATAAGCTTGGTATCGAATATACATATCATCATCCAAAGACACACCTTCAACATTTAAGTCACCAATATTATATGGCAAACTCCAATTTTTTAGTGTTTCGTCATGTCTTCTTAACGCATCATAAACCTCAACTTGATTTTTTTCATTTACAACCACATCCGCAGATAAACTCAATCTATACTTTTCATCAGCTTTGCTTTCTAGCGCTTGTTTTTCATTAAGTACATGAGCATATACAATAGTCACACCATTTGTTGAATCAACCTCTGTTACAAGTCTCAACGGAATTATCTCAGAGCTTGTTTTACCCACTGCAAGCAACTCTGCTGTTATACCGTCAAACTTCAAATATTTAGAACCATTCAATTCAATTTTGATATAAGGTTGTTTCATTTCCTTATATACATCAAAAGTATAAATAGCATTTATGCGATTACCAATACGTAAATTTACTTCTTCTTCAGCAAGAATACCTTCAAAACTTCCTGAAATGGTTGGATCATTAACAAGTACCGCATTAGAAAATGCTTTTAAATGACCATCAATAGCCACAATACGAACATACTTATTTCTGTAGTCACTGTCTTCAACATTTGAAATACTATCGCTATTAATTGTTTTATTATATATACGATTTTCAATCGGAACATTTATAAATTCTGTTTCATCTCCATCAACGACTTTTTCTTCATAATATAATTGATAGCCATCATCCGCCCAATTAATAGAATTCCAATTCAATGCATAAGAGCCATCCTTTTGGAACTCGCCGTTTAGACTTGGTAAGCTTTTAGTCACATCAATTAAAACTGCATTTGACAGTATTTCATGAGTGTCAAACAAGGCTGCAACTTTAAAGTAATGACCATTATAATTTTTATTAATATCATCTAAATCCTCAATAGTATAATCTTTTGCATTACCACTTAACTTAGCTGGTTCAAATAATTGATAATCCTCATTTTCGCTTTCTGAGT
>Ga0193962_1000643_pt1 | contig 16080 bp, 14 predicted proteins | sample FB_5_MG_FD_140335 | JGI IMG/M metagenome (GOLD analysis project Ga0193962, IMG submission 140335) | Microbial mat bacterial communities from the Broadkill River, Lewes, Delaware, United States - FB_5_MG | ecosystem: Environmental > Aquatic > Freshwater > River > Microbial mats | place: USA... | reverse complement strand
TCCATATCCTCTAGCATTCATTGAATCAGCTGTATCAACTCCATTTTCTAAAGCCCAAGTAGCCATTATCGAAAGGATTTTCAACCCATTTCTTATTCTAACAAAAATATTACCATCAGATATATCTCTTCCTACACATTTTTGTGCTCTAGATATTTTCTTTATCCTATCATGATAATTCGGTACAAATCTAAGTACCATTGAAAATATTAGAGATAATGCAGGAATAATACTTCCAAATATATATATAAATTTATCACTAGTCATTATTTTGTTATAGCAAGAAAACCACCAAATCACAGACACTATCATAGTTCCTACTACAAATCCATATACTATAGATTCAAGTGTAAGTGGATTCCCATTTGAAAAATAGGTTAATATAGTCATACCTGCATGATTAAATAAAACATTAAATCCTGCGCTCAAAACAATCATAGGTATGAATAACAAATTAAATTTAAGTGCTTTGCGACCATTTAACATAACTGAATATATAAACGATGATATAAATGAAATTCCTAATATAAAAGGATTATTAAAAAACATAGTTATCAAAACTACATAAACAAAAAACGTAAATATAACTATGGGGTGATAACTGTCAAATGCATCTCTTCTCTTCATCTATATTTCCTTTCCTAAATATCATATTAGTGCTAATATATAATATCATAATTTGAATATAAAATCTATAAAAAAAGAGCTACATAAATGTAGCTCTTCTAATTTTTTTATCATTCTAATATTAAACTAATTTATGAACAAAAATTCCTGATCTCAATTTTGGTTCAAACCAAGTTGATTTTGGTGGCATAACTCTAGATCCATCAGCAACATCAAACAACTCATCCATACTTGTTGGATAAACTGCAAATGCAACTTTCATATCATTATGACATCTTTTTTCTAACTCTTCTAATCCTCTGATTCCACCAACAAAATCAATTCTTGAATTTGTTCTAGGATCATCAATATCTAATATTGGTTGTAATAAGTTATCTTGTAATAAAGCTACATCTAAAGAATCCACTACATCACTAGGTATAAATTCTTTTTTGATTCTAATTGTATACCATTCATCATCTAAGAACATAGTATACTCTTTTTTAGCTTTAGGATAATGGTTTGCTTCAGAAGCATTCATTTTTTCAACATCAAATTTTTCTGATATTTTAGCTATAAACTCTTCAGAAGTGTTTCCGTTTAAATCAGCAACTACTCTATTATAATCCATGATGTACATCTCATCATCTGGGAATAAAACAGCTAAGAAATAATTATACTCTTCTTCTCCTGTGAAACCAGGATTTTGAGCTCTTCTTTTTCTTCCAACTTTTACAGCTGATGCTGCTCTATGATGTCCATCTGCAATATATAAACATGGAATTTCGCCGAATATAGATACTAATTCATCAACAGTATTTTGTTCATTGATTACCCAAACTTTATGTCCGATACCATCTTCTGCTACCCAATCATATACAGTTTTATTGTCAGTTTTATAATTTGCAATTATTTCTGATGCTCTTTTCTCAGCTCTGTAAGTTAAGAAAATTGGTCCTGTATTAGCATTTGTATAATCTACATGATTTATTCTGTCTTGTTCTTTATCTGCTCTAGTAAATTCATGTTTTTTGATTACATCATTCATGTAATCATCTATAGAAGTACAAACAACTAAACCTGTTTGGCTTCTACCATTCATAGTTAACTCATATAAATATAAGCTTGCATTTTCTTCTTGCAAATATGTTCCTTCTGCTATCATTCCGTTTAAGTTTGATGCAGCTTTCTCATATACGTCTGCTGAATGAACATCTATGTCTTCAGGTAAATCTATTTCAGCTTTATCTACATGTAAAAATGAATATTTATTTTCTCCAGCTATAACTTTAGCTTCTTTTGAATTTAAAACATCATATGGAACTGCAGCTACTTTTTCTACTAATTCCTCTGTTGGTCTAAATGATTTAAATGGTTTGATTATTGCCATTAATGTTTCTCCTTTATTTTTAACTTATTATAATACTCTAACTCTAATTACTCCAGCCATTGATTTTATAGCATCTGCATTTACATCTTCATCTGTATCTATCAATGTATAAGCGTACTCGCCTCTAGCTTTTGTAGTCATACTATTCATATGAATATTTTTTATTGCTGTAATATCAAATTCTGCATTATGATTTATTGCTATACGATTTTTAGAAGTCTTAACTCCCATATCTACAGCAGGATAGTTTACAGAATTAATAATATTACCATTCTCTAAATAATCCATGATTTCATTTGTTGCCATAATAGCACAATTTTCTTCTGCTTCTGGAGTAGATGCTCCTAAGTGAGGAATAGCAATAATGTTATCTACATTCAAAACTTTTTCTGAAGGGAAATCTGTTACATATCTTCCAACAGTTCCAGCTTTAACTGCTTCTACTACATCATCTTCATCAACTAATCCGCCTCTAGCAAAGTTAAGAACTCTAACGCCCTCTTTCATGATAGCAAATTTGTCTTTATTTAATAATCCTCTAGTTGCATCCATAAGTGGTACATGAATTGTTACAAAATCAGCTTGAACTAAAGCTTTATCTAAATCAGCTTCAAAATTAACTCTTGGATCTAATCTAAGAGCAGCGGCAGGTGATAAAAATGGGTCATATCCTACAACTTTCATTCCTAATGCCAAAGCTGCATTTGAAACTAATGCTCCAATAGCTCCTAATCCAACAACAACTAAAGTTTTACCTAGTATTTCTCCACCAGCATAGTTTTTCTTTCCTTTTTCAACTTCTTTAGCAGCATTTTCTCCTAAAGAATTACACCACTTAATACCTCTATATACTTTTCTTGAAGATATAAGCATTCCCAAAATTACTAATTCTTTAACAGCATTAGCATTTGCTCCCGGTGAATTGAAAGCAACTATTCCTTTTTCTGCACATTTATCTAATGGAATATTATTAACTCCTGCTCCGCATCTTCCTACAGCAAGTAAAGTTTCTGGCATTTCATAATCATGCATTTTAAAACTTCTCAATAATATAGCATCTTCTGTTTTTGATTCATTATTCAATTCATAATTTTCTGTTAATAAAGATAATCCTTTATCAGAAATATTATTCAATGTTTTAACGTTAAACATTATATCCTCCTACCACATCGGGCATTTTATAAATTATCTATTGTTTTTTTCGAATTCTTTCATGAAATTAACTAATTTTTGAACGCCTTCTAATGGCATTGCATTGTAGATAGAAGCTCTAATACCACCAACACTTCTATGTCCTTTTAAGTTAACCATTCCTTGCTCTTTAGCTTCTGCTATAAACTTAGCATCTAAATCAGCATCTCCAGTTACAAAAGTTACATTCATAAGTGATCTATCTTCTGTAGCTACTGTACCAGTATACATATCTGATGCATCAATAAATCCATATAACAAATCAGCTTTTTCATTATTTCTTCTTTCTAGTTCTTTAACTCCACCTTGATTTTTAACCCATTCAAACATAAGTCCTGCAATATAAATTGCATATGTAGGAGGTGTATTGAACATAGAACCTTTTGCTACATGTGTAGAATATTTTAACATTGTAGTAATATCATCATTTGTATTTTCTAAGAAACTATCTTTGATTATACAAATAGTAACACCAGCCATACCAACATTTTTTTGTGCTCCTGCAAATATCATTGCATAATCAGAAACATTTACTTCTTCTGATAAGATATTTGAAGATAAATCTGATATTAATGGAACATTTCCAACATCTGGTAAAGAATCTTTAGTGTATCTTGTTCCAAATATTGTGTTATTTTGACAGATGTAAGCATAATCAGCATCTTGATCAAAATCTGCTCTTGTAGTTTTAGGAATGTAAGCAAAGTTTTTATCTTCTGAAGTTCCAACAACTTTTACATCACCAAACAATTTAGCTTCTTTGATTGATTTCTTAGTCCATGCACCTGTATTGATATAACAAGCTTTTTTGCTCTTATGCATGAAGTTCATAGGAATCATAGCGAACTGTGTAGATCCACCACCTTGTAAGAATAATACCTTGTAATCATCAGGAATATTCATTACTTCTCTCAATGTACCTTCAGCTCTATCAATAATTTCTTGATAATCTTTCGAACGATGGCTCATTTCCATTACGCTCATTCCAGCTTCACCATAATTTACTAACTCTTTTTGTGCTCTCTCTAGCACTTCTATCGGCATTGTAGATGGGCCGGCAGAAAAATTAAATACTCTTTCCATTTCTATCCTCCAAAACGTATTTTCACCCCTTTATAATATAATTTAAGTCGACCAATGTCAACCAAAATTTAATAAAAAAATCACCATTTTTCTTTAATTAATAAATTGTATATTTTTTTACTTAAAAATTCTATTTTTCTTTATTTCTTTTGAAAAATAACCTTCAAATGTATTTATATACAGCTAAAAATAAAAATATCATAATATATATTGAATACTTTGCAAACAAAATTGCAATCACAATAGTGAGTTTTTCGCTAACATAAAAAATACTCACCAAAATTCACAAAAGATTTCGGTGAGTATATATGTTATTAATATTAATTCCTATTTAATAAAGTAGTTCTCTCATAATTAAAAAATTCAAATCTATAAATCTTCAATTTTGAATTTTCATCTAAAATATTAGCATACCTAACACTGCAACCGCTCCTGCAAATAATAGTGTAACTACACAATATCCCATAACATCTTTTGCTCCTAATCCTGCAATTCCTAATGCTGGAAGAGCCCAGAATGGTTGAATCATATTAGTCCATGCATCACCCCATGCTATAGCCATAGCTGTTTTTGCTGCTGGAACTCCAATATCTAAACCTGCTGGAATCATAATTGGTCCTTGAACCGCCCATTGTCCACCACCAGATGGTACAAAGAAGTTAACTATACCTGCTGATAAGAAAGTAAATAATGGGAAAGTAGTTGTATTAGAAATACTAACGAATCCATTAGATATCATAGCTGCTAGTGAAGCGTCTACTGGTAATCCAATATGACCAACCATCATACCTTGAATACCTGCGTAGAATGGGAACTGCAATAAAATACCTGCTGTACCTTTTACTGATTCATTAAATGCAAAGATATAATTTTTTAAATTTCCATGTAACATTATTCCTACAAACAAGAAAATAAAGTTTACAAAATTAAGTGTAAGTGCATTTATTCCTTTTGTAGCAAATTGATGAATAATCCATGTAAATCCTAAAGCTAAAACTAAAAGCCATATAATTTTAGAATGTTCTAATTTATCAGCTGGAGTAACTATTTCTACTTCTTTTACTGGTTCATCTTTAATAAGTTCAGGATTCACTTCTAAAGTATGTTCTTCATCAGGAATCATAAGTCTACATATAAAAGGTAAACCAAAAATTATGATAAGTGATATAAACAAGTTCATTGGTGAAAATACAGTTTGACTAATTGGAATTACAGTATCTAAAGCGCCATTAGTATTAGCTATAAATCCATCTGCACCAAGTGAAGTAAGTTTTAATGGAATACTACCTGATAGACCACCATGCCATACTACAAAACCAGAATAAGCTGAAGCTATCAATAACCTATAATCAACTTTTTTAACTTTTTTAGCCATTTCCTTAGCTAATAATGCTCCTATTACTAATCCAAAACCCCAGTTGATCCAACATGCAACAACTGATACGAATGCAGTAATAGAAATTGCTCTAGCCGGAGTTTTTGCTAGATTTGCCAAACCTTCTAGAAGCCTCTTAAATACTCCTGCCTTAGCCATTGCGTTACCTAAAACTAAAACCAATGCCATTTGCATTGAAAATCCTAACAGATTCCAGAATCCACCTGCCCAGTTTTGAACCATTTGAAATGGTCCTTGACCTGTAAATATAAGACCTGCTAAAAAAACTATGATAGTAAGAACTATTGCGAATAAGAATGGATCAGGTAAAAATTTATTCATTACCTTAACACATCCGTTGGTAAATTTTTTCATAAATCATCCTCCTTAGTTAATATAATCATATTATAGTCTCATACTTTTATTTTGTCAAATAAATATCAATTAAAAGTTTCAAAAAAAGACAGAACCGCAAACACTTAATTTTCAACAGGTCTGCAATTCTCGGCTTTTCTCAACATTTTATTATTAAGATTTATTTAATATAAAATTATTTAATTATCAATTTTGTTTAATTTTTAACTAATGTATATCAAAAAATTTCAATTTCACTATACCCTTGATTACTTTTTTTTACTTTTATTTGTTTTTCTATTCTATTCTTCAATTCTTCAACATGAGATATGATTCCGATTTGAATATCCTCTGCACTAAGTTCATTTAAACAATTAATTGCAACTGTTAAAGATTCATCATCTAATGAACCAAATCCTTCATCTATAAACATAGTATTGATTTTTATGCCACTAGAATATGCCTGTATAACATCTGAAAAGCCTAAAGCTAGAGCCAATGCAGCTTTGAAAGACTCTCCACCCGATAAGGTGCTTGCTGGTCTTACAGAAGCATTCACATGGTCTATAATATCCAAATCTAGACCTGCTTGCATCCTTTTGTCTGATGTTTCTATTCTTCTAGTTAATTCATATTGATTATCAGTCATAACACTAAATCTTTTATTTGCTTTTCTAAGAATCTGTTCAAAAAAAGTTATATGTATGTATGTTTCTAACTTCAAATTCTCTTTTCCATTTACATCTCCATTAGCTACATCTGCTAATTTTTTCTTCCAATTTAATTCTTCAATAATCTTCTCCATATTTACTCTAAAATCTTTTATTTTCTTTAAACATTTTGAATTTACATCAATTCTTTTAATCAATTTTTCCAAAGCTTTATTTTTAACAATTTTTTCTTCTGTTAGTTCAACCTGTTTATATTTTTCAACTTCTATTATTTCTTTTGATATTTTTTCTTCTGAAATCAACTGCTCTTTTAAGGTCTTTATTCTACTTTCGCTTTCTATAATAGATTTATTAATCTTCTCTAATGCTTGATTTACCATTAATAACTGCTGTTCAAATTCTTTCTTTCTTCCCTCTAATTTTAGTAATTCCTTACTTGCCTCAGCATAAGATTCAAATAATAGTATTCTGTTTAAGTCTTTTACCTGTATTTCTATTTGAACTATTCTTTCTTCAGTAGTACTCAAATTTTTTTCCACTAGCAATTTTTCTTCTTCTTTTCTTATAAGTATATCTTCAACTACTTTTTTTTCATTCTTCAGATTTTCAATCTTTTTAACTATATTATTTAACTCTTTAATCTTATTTTCATATGTTTTCAATTCTGCATCTATTTTATTCAATTTTGTTTTATACAAATCATGAATCCCAAGCAAATTTTTAATTATTTCATCTATATTTTTATTATTCACGCTATCAACGCCGCTAAATCTATGACTATTTTCAGGTATATTTTCAATGATTTCAATGTAATCTCTATAGATATCATTAGCTAATACTTCTAGTTCCCTAACAACTATATCCATGTCTTTTTTCTTAGAATTAAGTAAATTCTCTTGTTTCTTAACTTCATTTTGTGATGGTGCATTTTCCGATTTCTTTTTAGGTGCGGGATGATTTAATGATCCACAAACTGGACAAGGTTCATTTTCTACCAGTTCATCTGCAATTATTCCAGCTTGCTCATCTAAAAATCTATTAAACATATTCCTATATGAGTTATCAATTTCTCCTAATTCTTTTTTGTTTGCAAAATATATCGAGTAATTTTCAACAAGTTTTCTAGCATTTTTTCCATTAACGACTATTTTATTCATATATTGCTTTATTTTTTTAGCGTTTTCATTTAAATCATTTAACTTAACATCTATTTTTTCGACTTCAACATAAACTTTTTCATTTTCTTCTATAAAAAAATTTATTTCTTTTATTCTTTCTGATTTCTTTTTACACTCAGTTGTTATTTCATGATATTTTTTATTAAATTCAATCCATTTATTTTCTGATATCTTTTTTTCATCATTCAATTTACTTCTTTTCTCATACTGTTTCAGTTCTATAGTTAATTTAGTTATTTCTTCTGATAATTTTTCTATTTCAGGTTCTTTATTTTTTATATCAGCTGATTCCACAATATATTTTTCTTTTCTCTCAAGATTTTCATGTAGAATTTCTTCTGTTTTCTCTACGCTTTTTTGTAACTTAAATATATTTTCTAACTCATTGATTTTTTTAGATAATAATTTATCTTTCTTATCACAGTTTTCTATTCCACTTCTTAGATTTATTTCCTTTTCTAAATCTTCTTCTATACTAGCTAATAAAAGTTTATCTAACTCATAACTATATATTTTTTTAGAATTCATCTCTGTTGAAAGATTTTCAAAATAGGTATTATCTTCACATATATCTATTGCTTCTACAGTATGTAAAAAATCGAACTCATACATTTTCTGATTTTTACTCAAGTTGTTAACTTCATTTTTCAGTCTATTTTGAAAGTCAACATATCTTTCAGTACCAAAAAGTTTTCTGAATAAATTACCTCGCTCATCTGTTTTAGAAAGAATTATCTTCATAAACTCACCTTGAGCTAACATAACAATTTGTGAAAATTGAATTTCATTTATTCCTAAAATTTCAACAATTTTTTTCTTCACATCCTCTTTTCCATTTATATGACTTCCATCCGGTAAATATAAAGTAGCATCCGATTTCTCTTTAGTTGTCCCCTCTCCTCGTTTAGCACGCCTAAGATATTCGGGATTCCTTCTGATTTTATACTCTAAGTCTCTATATAAAAATGCAAGTTCCACATAGGTAGGTGTATCTAAATCTGAATACTTGCTTCTGAAATTCTTAGAATCTCTATTTTCTCCACTAGCTTCATCAAACAAGGCATATTTAACAGCATCGAAAATAGTTGTTTTTCCGGAACCAGTAGGTCCAGAAATTAAAAACAGTCCTGTTTCACCTAACTTTGTAAAATCAATATATGTTTTATTTTTATACGATCCAAAGCCACAAATTTCAATATAGTTAATTTTCATGATTTTCCTCCCATATTTTTTCTGCCATTGTATTTATATATTCTGTTTGTTTTTCAGATAGAGACTCTCCCATTTGAATAGAATAAAGTTCGGAAAACATATCTACTGGATTTCTCTTTATATCATCTACTGATATTTCATAATTTCTACTTTCCCTAGTTCTATTATTATCATACTCTAATTTCATTAGATTAGGAAATATCTCCCTAAGTTTATTTAGGGCAGCTATATCATCTTCTTCAGTAAGAATCACTCTAACATAATCCTCACAAACATCTAAGGTTTTATAACTTCCCTCAATCTGAGCTAAATTTCCTTTTAACTGAATCATATCTCTAAGTGGTTTTAATGGAATTTTTTCAATTTTCAAATTCTTTTCATCTGCATCAAAATATATATCGCAAGAAGGAATGGATTTTTTATGATTCACTTCAGAAAAAGAATACTTTAATACAGAGCCCGAATATCTACACGATTCTCTTCCACCTACTTTTTGAGGTCCATGTAAATGTCCAAGTGCGACATAATCGAATTCTTTAAATATATCTGCATTTACACTGTATAAAGATCCTATAAAAACCTCCTCAGACTCGCAAATATCTGCTCCTAAAAGAAATTGATGAGCCATTATTATATTGAACTTTGATTCATCTAATGTCAATTTTTCCACTACTGTTTTGCAAGCTGCATCATAGCTATCTATCTTTTCTTCAGGATATATAGCTTTAACATCTACTGGCCTAATAAATGGAAGCATGTACACTCTGATATTTTCATCTACATCATAAAATCTAATATTTCCATCAAATTTGGAATATATATATAATCCAGAATTTTCAACTATTTTCGACCCAAAAGATAGTCTATCTGCCGAATCGTGATTACCTGAAATGATATACACCTTTATTTTCAAATTCACTAATTTCGTTAAAAAATCATCTGCCAAATTCACTGCATCTATATTTGGTACAGTTCTATCATATAAATCTCCAGCTATAAGCAAAAAATCAATTTCCTTTTCAACTGCTAGTTCAACTATTTGATTCAAAATAAATCTCTGATCTTCTATCATTGAAAAACCATTAACTTTTTTACCTATGTGCAAATCACCTAAATGAAAAAATCTTTTTCTCATTACATTCACTACCTCCATGTTTTATGCTTTTATATAAGAAATAACCCTATAGCAAGTATAATAAAATACATACTTATATCTACTAAAATATTAACAAGTTTATACAGAATGGCTTTGTTTTTTTCTAAAGCTTCATATACATTTTGATATGAGCTATCTGTAATCTCTGATGTTAAAATTACTGATAATACTATCAAACTTGAAATAATCAAAGAGTAATTTATATTTCTTGGTTTGTTTTCTTTATCATCTTTTTTTATAACATTTATTTCTATCAAATCTGTATTTTTAATTTGCATATGATTTTTATCCACTAAATATCTAAATACTTCATCTGAATTATCAGAAAAATATTTTTCTGTTATATTTTTCATATGCATTTCGCTATATTTTGAAAATATTTGAGCATATATTTTCTCTTTAATATTAGCTGATATATCATTATCAGTCTGATAATAATATTCTACTGTTTCTGATATCAAACCATTACTTATTCTATCATATGCATCTTTCTTTATAAGAAACCCACTCATTGATTGATTAGTTTTTATTCTCTCTTTAAATTCATGTATATTATCAACCTCTACAATACTATAATCTTTATAATTATTTAAAGAACCTACATCAATAATTAAATCATCACATTGATTCAAAATTATTATTTCATTAGATTCATCTATTTTAAATACAGATAACAACACTAACGAAACTATCAAAACAAGCCAAAATTTATAATTTTTCAACTTCATTTTTGTTGATATAATAATCCATTTATATAGTTTCATTTTTCACTCTCCTACAATAAAAAAATATAGAGCTTATAAGAAGTAAAATATCCGAAATAAAAATTTTCACATACATACTTATACTATAACTGCCTGAAAAAATGCTATTTTTCAACAAATCAAGATTAAATCTAGTAGGGAAATATGAAGCAATTTCGTCATAATAAAACTATCTTTAAAACTTGAAATAAAACTAACATCTGTAGATATTGTAATTACAGCTATTATCATAAATACAAAAATTGCATCTGTGTTTTTACGACATGATATGAAAACAAGATTTATAAATATAGACATAGATACAGCTAATAATATTAAATTTAGAAATGATATTACATCAATATTTACATTCAGTATTCCATTAAAAATATATTTATCTAAGATAATTGAAATTACTAAATTTATAGAAATAAATAATATATTTATTTCTGCTATAAGCGCTAACCGCGCTATATAACCTTCAATTTTTTTATCGAGCATTCCTGAAACAATATATGTATCTTTTGTGAAAAACGGAATCATAAACATTGTATTTGTTAAAAGTAAAATTATCATAATCAAGCTATATATATGCTGTATTTTACTCACTTTTCCATAAGCCGAAAGATGTATATTTTCAAATACTGTTTTTCTAGTAATAATTTTACTAGCGTAATTAAAAGCTATATCATTCATTATATCGTATTTACTAACAGTAGAATTATACTTGTCTACTGCACTATTAACTGAATCAATAGCTGACCAAGAAGCATTTACTACATCTTCGACAACAAATATAAGTTCTGTTAACATATCTGTACGAATATCTTCCTTTATATAATTTATATTAAGGTTAGCTTTTTTCCCATGATCTAAACTATAAAAAAATCCTTCTGCTATTTCTATAACAACATCATATTCTTTAACAAAACTATCAATATCTATTTGCTCAATTTTCGCTATTCTTTTTAAACTATCTTCATTCTTGAAAATATTCACCAATAGTTCTAATTCTTCTGATTCATCATTAATTATCAATCCGATTTTTAAAGCATCTGTTTTCTTAATAATTGAACCCATAAACAATAGAAAAATTGATATTAATATTATGCCAAATATCAATAAAGTCTTAGGTGTATTCTTCATTCCAATTTTGTGAAAAATTATGAATTGTTTCATTTTTTACCTCTTTGTATTATAAAGGACACAAATAATCATTTGTGTCCTACATTATAATTTAAATTAAAATTCCAATAATTATTTAGCGTATTTCATCATTACTGAAAACATAATCATTTTAATACTTTGAATTTGCTGCTCATCCAATTTTTTCAATTCATATTCAGTCATTTCTGGCTCATCAATAAATTCAACTTCATTATCCATAGAAAATGTAAAATCAAAAGCATCTGTTTCTGATCCATCACTAACTATCTTGTCTAAAGTAAAAGATACTTCATTTTTCTTAACTATAAAAGTTCCTTCTACACCTTGAGTATTAGATTCTTCATATACAGTAAACTTACCATTCTCTGTATTATATGTGAATTCACCTTTACCTTCACCGGCATCTAAAGTAGTTTTTATTACATTTTCTTCTTCTGAAGTTTTAATAATAACTTCTTTTTTATCAGTTTCTATTCCATCAACACTCATTTTTATCAAGTTAGTATTGATATCTTTTCCACCAAATAATATTTCAACATTTCCTTCTTCATTAGAACATTTAAATCCTATCAATTCATTATTAGCTAAATAAACATTTACTGATAAATCTTTCATGTTTTCTAACTCAGGAGAATCTATCATTGCAGAATATGGATTTAAAGTTTGTTGAATTTCTAATGGTGACATACCCATTTTTTCAAGCATAGCTTTTGCTCCTTCAACATCTACATATTTAGCATATACTTCGTCTATTCCAGCTAAAATATTTTTCATGTTTTTAGATGTTACAACAAATTCATAATTCTCAGCTTCTATCTCATTATCATCAAAATTAAATGTAGTTTTTTCAGCTACTTCTTTAATTTCTATTGATTTCAATTCTGTTTTTACAACTTCCCACATTTTCGAATACAATTCCTGTGACTGATCAGCCATATCCCAGTAACTAGCAATAGTTGTATCTAATAAAGAAACAATTTCTGCTGGAATGCCTTGTGATTCCATAGATGTAATAAGTGATTGTACGAAATCACTTACCTCTGGATTTACATAATCATATGAAAATTTAGCATCAAATAAATCTGGAGCATAAAGATTTATTTTTTCATCATTCATACTAAAATAAACATTTGGAATAGCTATATTAGCTATATTCATATTCATATATCCTTGTAATTTTTTTGCATCTAAATCTTGATTGAATGTTAAATCATAAGCCATATCTTGACCTTCTGCACTGAAATTCAAAGCATAATTCATTCTAACTTTTTTCTGATCAAAATCTTTCAATTTTTCAAATTCTCTATGCACACCAATTGATTCATCATATGTGTTATAACTTGCTAATAATATTTTATCAGCTGGTTTTAATACTTTTCCTGTACTTAATCCATATACTACCCCAACTACTGCAACTACTAAGATAGCAATTATCATTATTAGAGTTTTTTTACTTTTACCTTTATTTACTACTTTTACATTTTCCTGTTCCATGTTTCCTCCACTTTTATTGATTTATTCAATCAATTTATATATTGTTCTTAAGTCTTTAGGTAATTCATCAACAATATTAAGAGTTCTGTTTTTTATTAGCATTATTTTATCTGCCATAGCAATTTCTTCTAAATCATGTGTACTGTAAATAACAGAAACACCCTCTTTTGAAAAACTCTCTATTATTTCTCTGATTTCTTTTTTATATACCATATCTAAAGAAGCTGTTGGTTCATCTAAAATCAAAACCCTAGGTTTATTTTGCATAACGCATGCAATAGCAACTCTTCTCTGCATTCCACCAGATATTTTTTTTACTTTTTCATCAGAAATATTTTGCAAATCAAATTTTTTTAAAATTTCATCAATTGAATCTCTATTTTCATTCCACAACCAAACATTATCCCTTATAGACAAGTCTTGAATCAAAGGATTACTTTGTGGTAAAAAAGCTATTTTTAATTCACTCAAATCAATTTTATCATTAAAATAAGAAACTTCTCCTTTATCAGCCTTTTGAATTCCTGCCATTATTTTTAATAAAGTAGTCTTTCCAGCTCCATTTCTTCCAATGATTGCAATTTTTTCACTTTCGCTCACACTAAAAGAAATATTTTCAAGAATCAATTTCTTTCCAAAACTTTTACTTAATATTTTCATATCATACCTCAGTTAATTATATCAAGTTAATATATAATTGTCAATAAAGAAGACTTATCGGATAGTGTCAAGTTACTTGCAAATTCAATAAATATGTCAATTTAAATATTCATATCCACTAGATCTTATTATTTTAGGTGAAGTTAAACACTTTAAATGATACACTGCTTCTCCCGCATCAAGTGTAACAACAATACTTGCTTTACTTATTATTTTATTATATTTTAAACTTATATCCTCAAATAAATAAGGATATTCGAAATGAAAACTTATTATTTTTTTTCTGTTATAATATACATTGCAAATATGATTATCATTAAAAAAATAGACATATTTATCAATTAATTTATATTTTCTTGAATTAGCATATAAATCAACTATATTATCAACTGCAATTAAACCTTCCTCTTCATAAAATATTTTAATTTCTTCATTAGAAAATAAATCATAATTGTAAAAAGTAGATGCACTACAAGATGCTATATCAGCAGTATTTTTCACTTCAGTATATTTTAATCTTATATCATAATTATCACTTTCAAATAGCATTATTGATACAAAAATCATCAACAATGCTATTCCAGTTATAAATGGTTTCATTTATTTGCACTCCTCATTTTAGACATATACATTGATAATGTTATAGCAATGCAACTCATAATTAGATAATAAACAATAAAAATCCCTCCTAACTAATAACAGTTATCATTTATTTTATTTTTTCAGATAATGTCATTTTTTCTACTATGTAATAGCCATCATCATTAATATTAAAAAAATCCGCTGAAGCTATTATTTTTTTAAACGGAACAGATATTTTCAAATATATCTCTCCTCTTGTGCTATATTTATCTAATCTATATTTCACAATTTTAGTTGTATTTTTATCTACCACAATAGATTCTCTATCAATTCTTAGTTTTTTTGATATTTCATCTAACATATTAGATATTATTTCATCAGTATAACAACCTTCTTGTTTCGCTTTTTCAGTAGCATTAGATGCATAAAATTCTACAGCATTTTTCTTTGCATATGTTACGTTTTCAGTCGATATTTGTAAAACTATAGGGACTAAAAGAATAAATACAGCTACTAGTACAATTAATTGTTTCAATAATTCTCCTTTCTATGGTACCGGATTAAATCCATCTACTTGTTCTTGCATTAGCTTATATTCAAGGGATTTAAAAGATGTTTTACTGTCCCCAACTAAAAGATTAAAAATATATGACCCTAATAAAATACAACCTAATATTATAATTAATTTTTTCATTCATTTAATCCATATTCTTTATCATTTCAGTAATTTCAGAGTTGGCTTTTGTAACTAAATCATTTGATTGAGCCTGAAGAGAATCACCACCAATTCCTCCCATAATCAAATTTGAAACCATCCAAACACCTAAAATTACTGTTCCCAAAATAATAATCATTTTTTTCATATTTCCTCCTTTTTAAACACCTAAATTATTAACTTCTTTCATAACAATTAATACAAAATTTAACATTATTAAAAAACACAAACATATTGGTAAAATATATAAAAAATTCGACATCTTTTCTTCTTCTATATCTTTTTGCATATGTATATCCATTTTAACTCTATTTTCTAACATATTAAATTGATTTATGATCTGTCTAGGATCTATATAATCAATTTCTACTAAAATATATATTAAGTCCTTAGCGATTCTAGTAGGAATGTTTTCTGTAAATACATTTATTGCACTTTCTCTATCATCTAGATTATAATAATATAAAAATTTCATAAATCCATTTTTAGTGTATTTGCAAAAG
>Ga0193962_1000642_pt1 | contig 16083 bp, 17 predicted proteins | sample FB_5_MG_FD_140335 | JGI IMG/M metagenome (GOLD analysis project Ga0193962, IMG submission 140335) | Microbial mat bacterial communities from the Broadkill River, Lewes, Delaware, United States - FB_5_MG | ecosystem: Environmental > Aquatic > Freshwater > River > Microbial mats | place: USA... | reverse complement strand
TTATAGCTTCAGTTACAAAAGCTTAAAAGTGAGGATAGATAAGCCTAAAAGAAAAAAAGCTCTTAAAATCGCTCTAGGAACTTAATTACTACTTAAAAAATGGATTATCTTTCTAATTCAATCTCTCTTGTTTTTTTACGTTCATATTTTTTAACTGTTCTTGTTTTAGAAAAATCTTTAATACTTTTATTTTTAGAGATATGTTTTTCGTATTCATTTTTATTTTTTATAATCATATTGTTTTTATCTGTGATATTATTTTTTTTTAATTCTTTAATTAAATTTCTTTCTTCTAAAGGTATCTTTTTTTCTTGTTCTTTCTCTTGAGCTTTAATTTTATCTTCTTTTTTATTTTTTAGAAACTCTAATAATTTAGACATAATTCACTCCTATATAAATTAATAGAAAATTATACTATATTTTTTTATTCCATACAATTTTATAAGTATTAAATTTATTCATAAAAAATAAAAAATTACATATAAGATAGTATAAAAATAAGTATAAAAGAGTATAGGAACTCTAAAGAGCCTATAAAATCGAATGTAAAAGCAGTCATAAACCTACTTTTAAAGTAAAACAAACCTACTTTTAAAGTAACTATAAACCTACTTTTAAAGTAAAACAAACCTACTTTTAAAGTAAAAATGGACTATAAACCTACTTTTAAAGTAAAAAAATATTATAAATAGCCAATAAATAACTAAGTAACTTATATAACAATAAAATAACACTAAAATAAAGTGATTTATCATACTTTCTAGTATAGGAACTCTAAAGAGCCTATAAAATCGAATGTAAAAGCAGTCATAAACCTACCTTTAAAGTAAAAAAGCTCAAGAAATTACAAAATTTTACTTTAAAAGTAGGTTTATCTAAATAAAACTACTTTTAAAAATTAAGTAGTTATAAAGTTAAAAACTACTAATATTTTATGTAGTAGTTTTTTAAAAAACAAATTTTACTTTAAAGGTAGGTTTATGCAAGAAAAATTAAATCAAGGTGAGAATGAAGTAATCTTACATCAAAATACGGCAAGACTTCGTGGAAGTCTTACTCCACTTCAAAGTAGAAGTATGTTAGCGATTTTAAAAAGAGCTAATGATGAAGTTGGAATTAGTAAAGATATAAATGTTTTTAGTATTCCTACTAAAACTTTTATATCAGATATACAATATAAAGATAATTCAAGTCATAAAACTACTGTTGAAAAACTTGAAACTCATTTAAGGGTTTTAATGACTAAAACCTTTGAATGGGGTACAGATAAAGAGCGTAATATTTGTGTATTCATACAACAAATAAAAATTACTGAAAAAGAAGTTACATTTATTTTTAGTGATTACATAAGAAAGCATATAAGACCTATTTCAAATGCTTTAATAGTTCGTGATTTTGAATTAATACAAAGTTTTAGAAGTGAGTATTCAAGGCAACTATATAAGCATTTAATGATGTGGGAAAAGAAAGGTAGTCTTTTTTTGAGTATTGAAGATTTTAAAGATTTTTTAGGTGTTCCAAATACTCCCTCTTATGAAAGAATGGATAATTTAAGAACAAAAGTTTTAAATGTAGCTATCAATGAAATAAATGAAAAAAAACCTAGTTTAAATTTACAAGCTGTTAGTAGAAAAGAGGGTAAAAGAATAGTAGGTTTTAACTTCGGTTGGTATTATATAACACAAAAAGAGATTAAAAACTCTTTATTTACAAAAGAAGAGTTAAAAAGTGAATTTGATGAATATATTGGAAAATTTATAGATACAGATAAAAAAATATTATCTATTAGAAAATTTGATATAGATAAAATTAATGTATCAACTCCAGTTGGTGATTACAAATTTCCTAATATAGAAAGATTAAGAAGAGAAGTTAAAGAACATAATTAATAACAATATTTTAACATAAAATATAATGTTATAAGTGATTATTTATTTACATTATTATTACAATTATATTTCTTTAACTAAAACTAAAATCATAATTTTAGTTTTAGTTTGTTATTATTAGGCTAATAAAATTATAAAAAAAAAGAGATATAATATGATTACAATGAATAAAAATAAAATTAAATTAGATAATCTTAATGTTGAAATTTCAATACAAAATAAAATAAATGAAGAAACAAGAGCATTTTATACAAATATAATCAAATTAATAAATAAAGAACTTACAGAAGAAAAAGAAGATTATAAGCTCAATAACAACTTTTATTTTACATTAAATGAAATTAGTAAATTCCTACCTTTAAAAAAAAGGAAATTAAATCATTTAAAATTATATTTAAATGATTTACAATCTAATTTAATATTTTTTGATTTTGAAAATAATCACTCATTTTCTATTAATTTAATCTCATATTATGAGATTGAGAATAACAACATAATTATAGAATTTCCAAAAAGAATTGTAAGAGCAGTAGCTAATCCCAAATTAGAGCCAATTATTGACCTTGTAATTTGTAAAAGTCTAAAGAATAAATATTCAATCTTTATGTATAAATACATAAATGATAATAAAGAAAAAAGTAATTTTTATTTTACCCTTGAAGATTTTAAAAAACAAATGTATATAGAAGCACATAAATATACTTCATTTAGTGGTTTAAAATCAAAAGTAATTGTTCCAATTATGGAAGAATTACAAGAATACTACAATATCTCATTAGAAGAAATTAAGACTAAAAATAAAACTACTGCAATAAGATTTATAAAAAACTAATTTTTTTTATCAAAAAATAAAACTAAAACTTGTTTTTTAGTTTTAGTTATGATATACTTCTTTTTATGTAATAAATACATACTAAATTTATTTTTTAAAAACAATATAATTTATTATGTTTTTTTATTATATAATATTTGTCAATTCAAAAAAAGGAGTTTAGAATGAAGAAATTAAAAAATTTCTTAGTTATGTTGGGATTATTTTTAATCCCTAATTTTTTATTAGCAGAGGGTATTGATAAGCTTAATACTACTGCTAATAATTTTTATTTGGCTTTACACGGGTTAGCTGGTATTGTTATTGTTGGTGTTGTACTATTCATTGGGTATAAAATTCTTTTTGGTGGAAAAGCTTTCCAAGAATTTACTAGCTTAATACTTGGAGCTGTTTTAATTGCTGGTTGTGCCGAAATTGGTGCTTATTTAATTGCTTAGTCTATAATTATGGATTCTTATAAAAATGCTAAAAAAGACATTTTATTTAAAGGTTTAACTCGTCCAGCTTTATTGCTGGGCGTTCCTATGATACCATTAGTAATGTCTTCAATGGTTATTGTACTTATAGGAAATTTCACTACTTATGCTTTTGCTATTTTAGTTTTACCTAATTATTTTATTTTACGGCTTCTTAGTGCTAATGATGAATATATTTTTAATCTCTTCTTTTTAAAATTGAAGACTTTAACACCTAATTCATTAAACAAGTTTTTTGGAACAAAAACTTATATAAGTTCGGAGTATAGAAAAATGTCAAAATCTTTCCCTTTATTATCTATTCTTGGTTTAGATAAAGTACCTTGTATATCTAAATATTTGCCTTATTCTTCTTTAATTTCGGATAGTGTTGTAATAACTCACGATTACGTTTTAATGAGTACTTGGAAAATTGAGGGTATTCCATTTAAAACAGAAGATTTAGATTTTATTGAATATAACAAAAACTCTTTAAATTCTATTTTTAAATCTTTTGCTAATGAAAATGTATCTTTTTATTTTCATAATACTAGAAGAGATATTAATGTATCTATTAATGCAAAATTTACTAACAAATTTGCACAAGAAATAAATGAGCAATATTACAATGGTTTTAAGAATGGTGATTTAAAAGAGAATAGTTATTATTTAACTATGATGTATAATCCTTTGAATACAAAGATTGATAAATCAGCATTTACAAAACTTGAGGGTAAAAAGAAACTTAAAGAGCTAAAAATCTATCTTCTAAGATTTAATGATTTAAGTGATAGATTATCAAGTAATTTAAATTCTTTTAGGTCTTCTAAATTAAAAATTTATAATGAAAATGGCTTTGATTATTCTTCACAATTAGAATTCTACAACTATTTAATAGGTGGAAAATATACTAAAGTAAGAGCTTTAAATACTCCTTTAAATGAGTATTTAAATGGTGGTGTTAAAAATGTTCAATTCTCTCAAGATATGACTCAAATTAATTTTAATGATGATACTAAATTATTTAGTAGAATTATTGAAATTAAAGATTATAGTGATGAAACTTGTATCGGTATGTTAAATTGTTTAATGAACTTAGATATTAATTATACAGTTACACAAAGTTTTCAACCTATGTCAAAACGTGAGGGTAAAGAGAAGTTAGTAAAACAAGAAAAACAACTTATAGCTAGTGAAGATGACTCTTTAACTCAATTAGAGCAGTTTGCTATTGCACAAGATGAGCTTACAAGTGGAAATCTAGTTTTTGGTACTTATCATTTTTCTTTATGTGTTTATGGAAAAACTATTGATGAAGTTAAAGATAATTCAAATGTTATTATTAATACTTTAAATGAAGAGGGTTTTTTAACGACACTTTCATCTATTGCATTACCTACTACTTATTTTGCTCAATTTCCTAGTAATTTTGCTTTAAGACCTCGTGTAGTTTCAATTTCATCAAAGAATTATAGTTCTTTGTTAGCTTTACATAATTTTCCAGTTGGAAAATTTGATAAAAATTGTTGGGGTGAGTGTATAAGTGTTCTTAGAACACCAATTAAAACTCCATATTATTTAAATCTTCATCAAACAATTAGAAAAAATGATTTTGGTGAGTTTAATCTTGCTAATACTTTGATACTAGGTCAATCGGGTGTAGGAAAAACTGCATTAATGGGTTTTATGTGTAACCAATTATTAAAGTTTAATGATGTTAATTCTTTTCCCTCTAATATTCCTCAAGAAAAGAAAAAATTAACTCTTATTTATCTTGATAAAGATAAGGGAGCTTTAGGAAATGTTTTAGCTAATGGTGGGCGTTATTTAACTGTAAATAATGGTACTTCTACGGGTTTTAATCCCTTTATGTGTGAAGATACAAAAAGAAATAGAAGAAAGCTATCTACACTACTTAAAATACTTGTTACTACTAATAATCAAAGTATTTCTACAAGTGAAGAAAAACAGTTAGATAATGCAATTAATTTTATATTTGAAACTTTTACAAGAAATGAAAGAAAATTTGGAATTAGTTTATTATTAGAGAACTTAACTGATGATTTTACAAATGATAACTCATTAAAACAAAGATTGGAGTTATGGAAAAAAGGGAAAAAATTTGGTTGGGTTTTTGATAATGAAAATGATTTATTAGATTTCCCCGATGATATTAACTTTTTTGGTATAGACGGTACACAATTTTTAGATGATGAAGAGGTTTCAGCTCCTATAAGTTTTTATATTTTATGGAGAGTAACTAATTTAATTGACGGTAGAAGAATTGGAATTTTAATTGATGAATTTTGGAAATGGGTAGAAAACCCATATATTCAAGATGATGTTAAAAACCAAGAAAAAACTATTAGAAAAAGAAATGGTTTTATTCTTCCAGCTACTCAAAGTGTTGAAGACTTTTTAAAATTAGATATTGCTTCTGCAATTATTGAACAAAGTTCAACTTTAATTTTTCTTCCAAATAACAAAGCTAAAGAGAATGAATATGTAAAAGGTTTATCTTGTACTTATGAAGAGTTTAAAACTATTAAAAATTTTGATGTTACGGATAGACCTTTTTTAATTAAAAAAGATAATGAAGTATCTATTATTAATTTTGATTTATCATCTTTAGCTAAAGAAGATATTTCTATTCTTAGTACTGGAGAAGTTCACATAGAAAAGATTGAGAGTATCTTTGCTCAAGATATTACACTTGATGAAAAAGTTGAAGAGCTTAGAGAATATTATCGAAGTTGTGATTAAGTTGGATATGGAAAACTTTATAAATAGATCAAGCGATTAGCGTAATCTATTTATAAAGGCAAACATACCAAAAACTCGTATGAGTTAAATTCAAAAAAAGGAGTTAGAAAAATGAAAAAAATGTTAGTTTCTGTTGCTTTAAGTAGTTCATTATTGTTTGGTACTGGTATTCCTGTAGTAGATGCTGTTGCAAATGCTCAAGCTATGGCTCAAAATGTAAAAACTATTGCGGAATGGACTAAAGAAGCTGAAAGATGGGTAAATACTGTTAATCATTATCAAAGCCAATTAGACGCTTATAAAAATCAGTTGTTGAGTGCTACTGAAATTAGAAATAGTGTTCAATTTATAAAAGATTTAGAAAGTTTCAATAACTTTGCTAAGAACTATAAAGATGATTACTTATCTTTAACGAATGATATTCTTAATTCTAATTCACCTATTGGAATTAAGGCTAAAGAGTTATTTAATAGGTACAACATTTATGATGATTGTGAAAATACTTATTTTTCTTCTCAAGAGAAAAATATTTGTAAAAATAAAATGACTAGAAGAGTGCAAGAGGTAGCAACTTATCAACAGTATTCAAGCACTTTAAGTGATTTAGGAAATGATTTAAGTGATTTATCTTATAAGTTAGCAAGTTCTACTGATATTAAAGAAAGTCAAGATATTAACAATGCTATTCAATTAAAAACAGCTCAATTAGAATTAACAAAAACTCAAGTTCAGTTAATGCAAGAACAAAACAAAGGTTTAGATTTGATTGAAGAAAAGCAAAAAGCTCAATTAGTAAAACAAAGATTAAACAATAAAGATACTAGAGATTACTCTAATATTTTTAATAATTAGTAGTATGCTACTTTTAAGTACATACAATAAAAAAGGAGTTAGAAAATGAAAAAAATTGGTTTATTAACTATTACACTAAGTTTATTATTTACTGGGTGTTTTAATGAAAATGATAAAAAAGCTAAAGATATTGTTACAAAAAAAATTATTGAACAAGAAAAAAAAGAAGAAGCTAGTAAACAAAGATTAAACAATAAAGATACTAGAGATTACTCTAATGCCTTTAAGTAAGTGTATTAATTATGTATTTTCAAGCGATAGGTGGGGCTATAGATAGTATTTTTAACATAGTTGAAAGTGCTTCTGCTCACGGTTATGTAACGACTTTATCTAGTCTAGTTTCGATTTCTATTGTTATAATTATTATGATTAAGGGATATATGGTTTTAGCTGGTAAATCTCAAGAGCCTATAAGAGAATTAGCTTGGGATATCTTAGTTAAAATGTTAATTGTAACTTTTGCTTTAAATATTGATGGTTGGTGTACTGCTGTTATTGAGTCTATGGAAGCTTTAAACTCTTGGGCTGGTGGTGGAGTTTCTTTATATGCTGAATTAGATATTTTATATGATAAAACAAGAGAATTAGCTGGTATGCTTTATGATAAAGAAAATATGATACTTGGTGCTATTTGTATGGTACTTGTTTATATTGGTTTCTCTATTGGTGTTTTACCATCTTTAATTATTATTATAACCACTTCTTTTACTTTAAAGATTATAGTTTTATTAGCTCCTTTAATGTTTTTTGCTTTGTTTTATGGTTGGCTAAAAAATATGTTTACTCAATGGTTAAGTATATTTTTTTCTAACACTTTAACAGTTCTTTTAATGTCTTTATTTTTTTCTGCAATTATAACTCAATTTGATAGTTTTATTACTTTTTCTAAAAATAGTTCTGACTCTTTAGATTCTCTTTATATAGTTTCTCAAGTTTTCATTACGGCTATTTTATTAAATGTACTTGCTTATATTTGTTATCAAATTGCTGAAAAAATTGCTACTGTAAGTTTAGAGGGTGTTGGAAAAAGTGGGTTTAAGCAATATATGGATAATCAAAAAAACAATTATAAAAATGCTAAAAATTTATTCAAAAAAAGGAGTTAGAAAATGAAAAAAATTGGTTTATTAACTATTACACTAAGTTTATTATTTACTGGGTGTTTAAATAATAAAAAATTAGATACACCAAATGTTCTTGAGTCTAAGGTGTTGTTTGAAAGTGATAACTGGAAAGCAATAAATAAAAAGAAATTTGAAGATGAAAAGCTGGTGAATTAATATGAATAAGTTTGATGAAAATGAAGCTCTAAATTTTGAAGCTTCTAAAAAAGAATTAATTGAAAAAAGCAACAAACGGGCTTGGTTTGTTGCTTTAAGCTCTTGTATTATTTCCGTAATACTTGCAATAGCTATTATAGTAATTTTACCTTTAAAGACGGTGGAGCTTAGAGTTATTAAGGTTGATAGTAATAATAATGTTGAAATCATAACTAATTTATCTGAAAAAGATATTACAAAGAGTGAAGCAACTGATAAGTTTTTTATAGCTAATTATGTGCAAAAAAGAGAAAGCTATTATTACAGTACTTTAGCTAATGATTATGAGGAAGTTCAATTATTTTCTAATGATTGGGTTGCTCAAGGATATAGAAGTATTTATAGTGGTGAAAATGCAAGAGATAAAAAATATGAAAATAAATTTGAGGTTGAAGTAATACCTTTAAGTATTGTTTTGACTTTAAGTGCTGGTGATAATGTTGCTACTGTAAGAGCTAAAATTATTGAACACGAATTAGCTACTAATTCGGCTAAAGAAACTATAAAAGTTTTAACTATTTCATATAAATATTATGAAAATTTAAAATTGACTGAAAAAGAGAGATTGATTAATCCATTTGGATTAAAAATAATAAGTTATAGAAAAGATAATGAGGTGGTTGAAGATGAAAATAAATAAGTTAATTTTATTATCTACTTTTTTATTTATAAATTGTTTTGCTTATGATGTTCCTAAAAAATCAATTTATGATAAAAGAGTTGTGAGTACATTTTATAATGAAAATGATGTTGTTCAAGTATTAGCTCAAAATGGTAAAACAACTATTTTAAAATTTGAAGATGATGAAGAAATTAAAGATTTAGGTAGTGGCTTTAATGACGGTTGGGACTTACAGCCTAAAAGTAATTATGTATGGATTAAGCCTAAAGCTTATGTTTCTAAATTTGCAACTAATGAAATGGGTGAAACTGTTAATAAAAGTATTATTATTGAGCCTAATAAAATAGATTGGACTACTAATTTAATTGTTGTTACAAATAAGAGAGATTATTTATTTAAACTTGTTTTAGCCAATAATGAAGTTTATTATAAAGTTTCTTTTAACTATCCAGCTCAAGAACAAAAAGAAAAAGAACAAGAAGAGATTAAAAAAGTTCAAGAACTTGAACAAAAAGAAATAATTCAAGAATTAAATAAAACTACTGTTCCTAGAAACTGGGATTATTATCAAAATATGAATAAGGGTAGCGAAAATATCTTGCCTACTTATGCTTATGATGATGGCATTTTTACTTATTTCGGTTTTGATAGTACTAAAGATATTCCTAGTGTATTTTTATTTGAAAATGATAAAGAGTCAATTTTAAATACAAATATAAAAAAAGATGGGAATTTTACTGTTTTAGTTATTCATAAAACGGCTGAAAAAATGATTTTGAGAAGTGGGAAAAGAATAATTGGTGTCTTAAATGGTAGTTATGGTGTTAATCCTCTTCCAAAAACTCAAACTACTATTAGCAATAAAATTGAAAGAGAGATTATAGAAAATGAGTGAAACAATGAATAATCAAAAACCAGCTCAAGAGCTGGAGCAAGAACTAATTAATTTAGATGAAGCAACAGATTTAAATTTAGATGAAGATGAAAATAAAAAAAGAAGATTTCAAGCTTATGTTATTATTTTTGGTGCTATCTTTGTTTTGGTTATCTTAATTATATTTGCTATTACTAAATTAAGTGTAAATGATGAAGTTGAAAAAGTTGAAGAGAAAACTAATTCAAGAATTGTTAAAAAAGATTTTAAAGCTGAAAGATTAGCAATAAAAAAAGAAGAAGAAAAGAATTTACAATTTGAACAATTATTCTCTTCTAATCCCTCAAGTGCAAATGATAATATTCAATTAGATAATCAAGTAGAAGCTATACCTTTTAAAAAGTTTGAATTAAAACCACAACTTGTTAAGGGTACGGGTGGAGCTTTAATCTCTTCTTCTAATATTTCAACTATTAAAGAAGATACATCATTAAATGATGTAATTGAAAATCAATCTTTAGAAAGTGATTTAGATTATCAAGGTGATGTTTTTAGACCTACAAAGGCTAAAGTTATGAAAATTAATCCTAGTCTTTTATTGGCAAAAGGTAGTTATATTGGTTGTTCATTAAATACAAGATTTATTAGTGATATTAAAGGTGGTTTATCTTGTACGATTAGTAATGATGTTTATAGTTCTGACGGTAAAGTTTTATTATTAGAAAAAGGCTCAAAAATGTTCGGTACTTATAAATCTGGACAAATGAACGACGGGTTAAATCGAATTTTTGCTATTTGGCAAGAAATTAGAACACCTAATAATTTAATTATTCCTATTTATAGTGGTGCAAGTGATGAACTTGGTGGAGCTGGACTTGAGGGTGAAGTAGACCATAAATGGTTTTTAAGATTTGGTAGTGCTGTTTTATTATCTGCAATAGATGATATTTTTAATGTACTAGCTTATAATCTTAATGGCAAAAAATCTAATGAAGACAATAGTATTGATTATACTGAAAACACTAGAGAAAATGCTAAAGATATGGCTAGTGTTGTTCTTGAGCAATTTATAAAAATCAAACCTACTTTATATAAAAATCACGGTGATTTAGTTGGTGTTTATGTTAATAGAGATATTGACTTCTCAAGTGTTTATAATCTTAAAAAAAGATAGGAGTTAGTTATGAATAAAACTTGCTCTATTTCTTTAGCTAAAAATACCGAAAAACTGTTTTCTGAATTTTTAAAAGATGATGATATTAATGAAATTTGCTATAACGGTACTGATTGTATTTACATTCAAGATTATAAAGGTTTTTGGAAAGAACATAAAACAAAGATTAATCTTACTCAAATTGAAGCTTTTGTAACTACTTTAGCTAGTTATAAAAATGATGTAATTGGAAATAAAAAACCTATTTTATCAGCAACTTTAAACACGGGTGAGCGTGTTCAAGTTGTTGTATCTCCAGCAACTAAAGAAAATGTAATTAGTGTAACTATAAGAAAGCCTAGTAAATCAAAAGTTTCTATTGAAGATTTTGAGAAACAAGGCTTATTTAGTGAGGTAGTTCATAATAATATTGAAATATCTAATCCAACTGTTAATGAATTAAAAAAAATGTTTGATAAAGCTCAATATAAAGAGTTCTTATCACTTGCCGTTAAATATGGTTTAAATATTGTTATAGCTGGTAGTACTGGTAGTGGTAAAACTACTTTAATGAAAGCTCTAATTGATTTCATTCCTTTAGAAGAAAGAATTATCACTATTGAAGATACAGAAGAGATTAAATTTTATGAACATAAAAATTTTGTACAGTTATTTTATCCTAGTGAAGCAAAAGAGGGCGATTTGTTAAATAGTGCAACTTTATTGAAAAGTTGTTTAAGAATGAAGCCCGATAGAATATTATTAGCTGAACTTAGAGGAGCTGAAACTTATGATTTTTTAAATGTTGTTTCATCAGGTCATAACGGCTCTATTACTTCGTGTCACGCTGGTAGTGTAAAAGAAACTTTTACAAGACTAGCTTTAATGATTTTGCAAAACCCACAAGGACAAAAATTACCTTTTGAAATAATTCAAGAAAACTTAAAAAATGTTATTGATGTTGTTGTTCATATTTCTAATCATAATGGGAAAAGAAGAATTAGTGAAATTTATTATAAAGAGGTGTCAAATGCCCACAATTAATAAAAAACAAATTTCTTTTTTAGTGGTATTTGTTTTATTTTTAACTTATATCGTAACTGGATTAACTATTTTTATAATGAATGGGCATAGTTTATTTACATATTTAAAATATTTTTCTTTTGATTTCACTTATGTTGCATTAATAAATAACTATCCTAATTCTAGAATTGCTTTACTTTATAATTTGAGTGCTTTTAGTTTCTTAGCCTTAATAATACTTTTTTTACCTAGAGAACGTAGCCTTTTTGGAAATGCAAAATTTGCTTCAATATCTGATATTAAAAACAAAATGAAATTATTTGGGAAAGAGGGTATTATCATTGGTAAAGTAGGTAAAAAACTTTTAAAATTTAGTGGTCAAGAGTTTGTAGCTCTTGGAGCACCAACTAGAACTGGTAAGGGTGTATCTATTGTAATTCCTAATTTATTAGAATGGAAGCAGTCTTGTGTAGTTTTAGATATTAAACAAGAATGTTTTGATTTAACATCAAAATATAGAAAAGAAATATTAAATCAAGAAGTTTTTATATTTAATCCATTTTCACATAATACTCATTGTTACAATCCTTTAAGCGTTATTGATATGAAAAATAAAGATACTAGAGATAATGATTTATTGAATTTAATTTCTTTGATTTATCCTAGTTCAAGTAGTTCTGATACAGAGAAATTTTTTAATGAACAAGCACAAAATTTATTTAAAGGTCTTTGTTACCTTTATAACGATTTAAACACTTTAGAGGGTAAAAAATTTTTAGAAGAAAACAATATAGATATTGATTTTTCTTTTGCTGGTATTCTTGCTTTATCGAATGGCTTTAATTTAGAAATAAATGAAGATGAACTTGATGAAGATGAAGAACTAGAGGAAGAAGAACAAAAAATTAAAGGCTTAGATGAAACAATAGAATATTTAGATTATTTGGAAATTTTAACTTTTAAAACTTTAGAATTATTAAATGATTATAAAGATATTGCTTCTGTAAATACTAAATCAGGTGTTTTACAAACTTTTAAAGCTCCTTTAATGATTTTTAGAAATGAGCCTATAAAATCAGCTACTTCTAAATCTGATTTTAACTTATCTGATTTGAGAAAAAAGAGAATGACTATTTATATAGCTATTCAGCCTAATAAACTTGATATTGCAAGACCTATATTAAATATTTTCTTTAGTCAATTAATAGGTTTAAATACTGAAGAGTTGCCTAGCAAGAATGATGATTTAAAATATTCTTGTTTATTACTGTTAGATGAATTTACAAGTATCGGTTTTATGGGTATTCTTCAAAAATCAGTTTCTTTCATTGCTGGGTATAACCTAAGACTTTTAACAATATTTCAAGATATCTCTCAATTAGAAAACAACCCTAATAACGGTTACGGTAAAGAGGGTGCAAAAACCCTTTTATCTAATCACGCTGTAAAAATCTTTTTTACTCCAAGTGATATTGATGAAGCTAAAAAGATTTCTGAAAGATTAGGTGATACAACAGTTAAAAGTAAATCTAAAACTTTATCTGATAATAGAGGAATATTAGAAAACTCTAATAGTAGTACTAATTCAAGTGATACAAAAAGAGCTTTATTACTTCCCCAAGAGCTTATTGAAATTGAGCCTACCAAAGAGCTTATATTAATGAATAATCAAAAACCAATTTTTTGTGATAAGTCATTTTACTTTAATGATGATTATTTCATTAATAAATTTAGAAAGGTGTCTAAAACGATTAGAGATAATCCAAGACCAAAAAAAGAACACTTTGATTATTTAATTAAAAGTGGTGAAACTGCAATTAAAATATAAAGGATTGAAAATGTTAAAAATGATTTTATTAAGTGGTATTAGTTTATTAATTTTAGCTGGTTGTTCTAATAAAGTTCCCGAAGCTGAAGAGGTTAAAAAATGGAATAAAAATGCTGGTTTAAGCATTAATCATAATTTACTAATGGGTAAAGATTATATTGTACCAAAAGAGCCATATTTAAAAAATGGAAATTGGACTTACCAAGTTAATGCAACAAAAGAGGGTCAAGAACTTTTTAAAAATGAACAAATTGTAGAAACTTTTTTAGTTGCTCACAATTCTAAAACCATTGTAATTATAGGTAGAAAAGATTTAATTAAAGAGTATAAAAACTACTTTTTAAGTAATGGTGTAACTGCACTCATAAAAGAGCAGCAAGTTACACCAATTAAAAGAGATTTTAATACTGTAAATATTTTATTCTTTAATCAAAATAGTTAATAGGTATGGAAAACTTTATAAATAGATCAAGCGATTAGCGTAATCTATTTATAAAGGCAAACATACCAAAAACTCGTATGAGTTAAATTCAAAAAAAGGAGTTAAAAAATGAAAAAAATGTTAGTTTCTGTTGCTTTAAGTAGTTCATTATTGTTTGGTGGTGATGTCTTAACTGGACTTCCTAAAATGGCTTGTGAAACTATTTTATGTTTAAGTTCTGGAACTAGACCAAGTGAGTGCAATCCCCCTTTAAATTACTTTTATAGTATTAATTATCGAAAGATAAAAGATACTATAAAAGCTAGAAGAAACTTTTTACAAATGTGTCCTATTGGCTCTGTTAGTAGTGATAAAGGTTTTACAATATATAGGGATAGTTTAGCAACTATTCGTGTTGCTTGTACTTTAGAAAATTTAAATAGAGTTCAAAGAAAAAATGAAGAAGATGAAGAATTTGGTTGGGCTGGTTTGAATAAAAATTTACCTATTAGGATTAATCCTAATCTTTTATATTCTTGTGAATTGTTGTCTAAATCTGTTTTTTCAAATATTAGACCTGTTTATACTTGTGATAAAAATAAATGGTATTCATCTACTGATTGGAATTTAGGTTATACAAAATTGAGAATTTCAAAAAGTGAATATGATAAATTAGATAAAGATGAAAGAGTAATAGGTCGTAATGAAAATATTTGGTATAGCGAAGAGGGTAGTTCTTCGACTTACTATGCTAAAAAAATACCAATTAACAAAAACTGTTGGGTTTTTGAATATTAAAATTTAAATAAATAAAGGAGTAAATTATGGCATTTGGTAAATTAATCGGTAAAGAGGGTAAAGAGAAACTTGTTATTGATACGGATAATGCTTTATTATATAAAAAAGAAGATGGTACTTTAGGACAAAAAGAGAAAACTACTGCATTTACAGAAGTTGTTAAAGAAGCTGGTAAGGTTGTTGATATGGATAAAGGTACTGTTTTATTATCTACTAAAACTGAAAAAGGTGAGTATGAAAATTACTTTGTTAATAAAGATAAGGATAATAATATTGTTCTTAAAAATACTGATAATCCAAAAGATAAAAGTAATTTTATTTACTTTAATCCTAAACAGAAAGATGAAAATTCTTATTATTATCAGTTAAGTAGTTCAAATGGTGCTATTGAAAAAGTAAATAATATTTCTATTAAAGAAGTTAAAAGAAATGAAAATAATAGTCTATATTTAGAGTCAAGTGTTACTCTTGCTAATAATGATTTAAAACAAGAGTTAAAAGAAAAAGGGAAAAATCATACTGCTATTATTTCTAAAGAGGGTTATAAGATTGTTCATAATGATAACTTGCATAATAAAGCTCAAGAGAAAGAACAAGTACAAACTCAAGATGAAAAAAAAAAGATAACTAAGACTTTTAAAAAGTCTAAAAAAGCTCAAGAGCTGGAGCAAGAAAAAGAAAGATAAAGAAACTAAAAATTTAATCCAGTTCGCTGGATCATACATTTTTAGTGCTTATGTTATTTCTTTTGTTTCGTTCCTGGTGTTAGCATAACACCAAGAACAATAAAATCGAGGTTTTTAATTTTTAATTAAAGAAATTAAAAATTATTAATCTATTTTGTATTAAAAAAAGTGTTATTTTTAGATAATAAAAAATAAAAATATGCTTCTACTGACAAGTAGCAGCATATTGAAAGGTTTAAAATGTTTGATGTTGCTTTTATTGAAACTTGTAAAGTTCCTAGTGTTCCTACTTATTTAGTAAAAGAGATAATTAAGAATGAGAGTTCAAGTTCTGTATTTTCTGTTAATGTAAATTTCAAGGGTAAAAGTTTAGTAAGTTATAAACCTAAAACTAAAGAACAAGCTATTAAATTAGCGTCTAATTGGATTAAAAAGGGTTATAGTGTTGATTTAGGATTAATGCAAGTTAATAGCGATAATTTAAGTGATTATAAGACTAATATAAATGACATTTTCAATCCTTGTAATAATATCAATGTAGCAACTAAGATATATAAATATTTTTACA
>Ga0193962_1000640_pt1 | contig 16130 bp, 10 predicted proteins | sample FB_5_MG_FD_140335 | JGI IMG/M metagenome (GOLD analysis project Ga0193962, IMG submission 140335) | Microbial mat bacterial communities from the Broadkill River, Lewes, Delaware, United States - FB_5_MG | ecosystem: Environmental > Aquatic > Freshwater > River > Microbial mats | place: USA... | reverse complement strand
CCTCGGCGATGCTTACCTTCGAGTTGAAAATCGTCAAAGCATGGGTTTTCAAATTGGGCACATGAAAGAACCTTTTGGTTTAGAGCAGCAAACCAGTTCATCAGAACTCATTTCGATAGAGCGCTCGTTGCCTTCTGCTGTGTTTTCTCCTAGCAGAAGCTACGGTATACAGATAGATCAAAAAGATAAATCCTATACTGTCGCAGCAGGCTATTTCCTTAATCGTGCAACGGATGAAGAGTTTGCACTGACGCACTTTGATTTGTCTAAAAAAGAGGATGAAGATACAGAAGCCGTGACGATGAGGGTCACAATAGCGCCCATAAGAAACAAAAAGACGACCTTGCATATAGGAAGCACGTTATCGAAGCGTTGGCTGAATGGCGAAAAAATTCAATATAAAAGTAACGCTGAAGTAAATACTGGAGACAGTATCGTAAGAGGCCCTAGATTCTATGCGAAGCAAAGTATGATTTATCAAATGGATTTGGCTCTGCATAGAAAGAATCTATTAATGCAGGCAGAGTTTTTCTCTAATACGCTGCAGCAAGTTGACGATAATAATTGGCACTTTTCCGGCGCCTACCTTCAAGCTAGCTATAAAATCCGGGGAGATTATCGATATAAAAAAGGGGAGTTTAAGTCATCGAATGATGACAAAAGAATGGCGATTGAAGGGGTGATTCGCCACTCTTATCTAAATTTAGAAGATAATAATATCGGCAGTAAAACATCGTCAAGCTTAGTCGGTATCAATGTTCACATTAACCATCACTTCAAAATAATGATGAATATGAATACACCATGGGTAACTGGCGATACTACGAATACTCATCAAACCGGACGCGCATATTCACTGCGCGCCCAATTAAGATTTTAAGGAACTAATGAAAATAATTAAATTTCAAATCTAAGATGAGGTTTAGCATCACTGCTAAAATCTACTTTTGGCTTACATAATAATAAACGCGAAGATTTAATCTCCTTCTCTTCTACCATGTATTTTTTGAAATTAATGGCTCTTTGCACAGAAATTGATATCAGCTTTTGAATGTCTTCTGGGCTTCCGATGCTATCACTACTTTCTTTTTCAATATCGGCAGCACTCGCAACGCCGCATAATCTAACATGAAAATCGGGCTTTTCTTTTAGCAATGCGGCAAAGTCCGATAAGAATTCTGCTTGATCTTCAGGTACTTCAACTTCGGTTGCCGGATATTCTAGGTCATTAATTTCTATTTTTAACAAATAATCATCAGCAGCCATAACGATGTTTACCAAACCAGAATAGGGAATTAACGTCATGGTAAGGTATTCTTTAGCACCAGCAATGGTTGCTCGCTTCACGACCAACGCTAGAAATCCAGACAAACCAAAAGAAGGACTGCTCGTATCCCCCGATAGCGGCAAATCAAGGTCTACATTACCATCGCTGTCTTTCAGCATGCCTAAGGCAAGATTAAAAGGAATTGAACTTGCTTCATTCAAGCTGCCTGATTCAGGATTATCAATCGATGTTAAATTTATCCCTCTTAGCAATATTTCTGCCTTACCATCAATTTTCGTTCCTGTAAGCTTTACTTTCATATCTAAATCTAAGTGGCCGCTGTCTATTTCATAGCCCAAAGCCTGTTTGATATAACCTGACAAGTCGGTTAATTGGACTTCTTTTATGTGAGTAGTTGCATCGTATACCGGGACTTCAAGAAATGGTTTGGCATCAATTTTAATATCAAAATTATCGTATTGATCACTTTTGCCTTTAATTGTAATAACAGAGTTTAAGTTTGGCTGTTGATTATCAAATGGGCCAGCAGATACTTCGGTAAGAAAAATTGTGCGTCGATAAATAGGAGAGACACTAGAATCTAGAAAATAAATTTCAGCGCTATCCGCTATTCGAAACTCATTCAGTTTTATCTTAAATACTTTCTCATCGGCGGCGGGTATAGATTCACCCTCTTGGGCATGAATCTCGTTAGCACTAACGTCTTCTATCACGCCAGTATCTTCTACTGACCCAGCATCAACGGCTACCTGTTCTTCTGCTTTTCCATTGAGTGCTGTCGACAAGCCAGCAATAGAGAGAATGAGATTTTTTAACAGCTTATTTTCATCGATCTGAGCATTCGCTTTCAGTCCATGAAGTTCGATTACATTAATAGCCAGAGAATCATTATTTAATACAATGTCATTAATATTTAATGCGGTGAATTGGCTCAACGCTGGCAAAAGACTCTCGGTATCATCTGAAAAGAAAGTATCTAAAGTAGCCACATTATCAATAGCCACCTCATAATGCCCTTCTTTTGTACTAAGGCGAACTTTATCAAAATTCATTTCTTTCATAGACACTAAAACTTGGTCTTTGCTTTCATTATGAATATTGAGCCCTTGCAGTATCAGAGCACTTTCACCTGATATGTGAGCCGCTGCACCTGATTGAACAACAATATTGAACAGTTCGCTTTTGAATTCATACTTAGCTAATGAGAGATGTATATCATTTTTTTTCACAACCAGATTTTTCGTTTCAACATTAAGATCGACGACATCGACATTAATTGAGCCCGGAACGATATTAATTTTGTGTTTGGCATGATAACTAACAAGACCTTCTAAACCCGTAATATTCGGCGTAGCTAAATGGCTGAATTTATTAATCTCAATATCTTCTATTTCAGTCTCAAGATTTATCGTGCCTAAGAAATTCTCCAGTGATGCAGTAGCAGAGATAGAAATTTTTGCGCCTTCTACATCAGCATCAAGAGTGAATGCAAACTCCTGCATTTTTTGCGACGCGAGAACGTCATCAATCGTAAATTTATCAACCGCCAACTGATGACGTTGATTAGTCTCAATAACATCAATTGTTGAGTTGCGTAATGTCATGTTCGTCATCAGCAACTGTAATACATTATCACTAGAAATCGCTGTTTTTTCAGAAGCAGCTGTTTTTTCAGTCTCCGTTGTTTTTTCAGACGTAGGAATTGAAATACCCGCAACGGTTAATAAATTGCTATCATCTTTCACTTGTTTATTAATAAGCAGATATAAACCATCAATATCAAATTCAGTTATGTCGATCTGTTCAAACAGCAATCGGTAAGCTGAAACTTGCAACGTTAACGCAGACAGTTCTAATACTTTTTGAGGGCTATCTTCTGGAATGCTATCATCTGTACTACTATTATTTATAGCATCGGCATTTACAGAGCTAATAGCTACATCATGAATAGTCAGCTTTGATAAAAAAGGGTTGTATCGAATCGACGATTCATCCGCTAATTGAAGCTGATGCACTGCAAGATACTGAGAAATATAATAGTGAGCAGCATAAGGGGAAAAAACCCAAATTAGCGCATAAAGAGTGATTACTAATATGACGACAAATTTAGCCATATTTTTCAGAAAACCAAGCATTGAATTATTCCCTAAAGCGATATAATGACGACATTGATGAAGAAGCCACATTATATCTGCGAGCTTAATATTTCGATAGCAGTATAATAATATATAAGATATTTACCGAGAGCCAACACATGTCATTTGAACATTTATTAACTGAAGCTCAAAAAGCTGACGTATTATCAGTCGATTCTAGCTGGGGCCAAGGCAGAACATTATTTGGTGGATTATCGGCAGCATTAGCGTTAAGCAATATTCGTCAACATATTGAACCTAACCGCTCACTGCGCTCTTTAGGCATTAATTTCAGTGGACAAGCTCTCGCTGATACAGAGTTCAGTTTGCAGCAACAAGTCTTATCAAATGGAAAATCAATCAGCCAAGTTAACGGGCAACTTTTACAAAACGACCGCATAGTTACTCAAGTATGTGCTTGTTTTGGCGATGATCGTGAATCGACTATTAGCGAAATTTATCCAGCAATAGCCTTACCTGAACTAGGGTCAAATCAACGTTTAAACTACATTAAAGGGCTGACCCCTGAGTTTGTACAGCATTTTGAATTTGAATATACCAAAGGGCAGTTTCCTTTCAGTAACAGCCCTTTCAACGAACTCGCTGGCTGGGTTCGTTTCAAAGAACCTGAAAGTACATTCACAGAAGCCCACCTGATTGCACTGATCGATGCTTGGCCTCCAGTTATTTTGCAGAAACTAAAAAGTTTTGCGCCATGCGCAACAGTCAGCTGGAATGTTGAAATCGTGCAGCCGTTATCAAACCCGTCTTTATTCACAGGGGATTGGATTTACTATGATGCTGAAATAAAACAAGCCCAACAAGGCTATGCTCATACTGAAGCAAAGATATACAATGCTGAGGGTATTTTATTAGCGCTCAGTCGCCAACTCATCGCTGTTTATGATCAATAATACTTTAGTACGAGTAGCACGCGCTTTTCTGCTGCTACTCGGCCTTTATTCGGCACCTATAATACTTGCGAACGATAAGGTCGTTCATTTAACCTCGCTAGAGTGGCCGCCTTATTCAAGTAATTCCCTGCCCCAACAAGGTGCCGCTATTGCCATTGCAACAGCCGCTTTTGCAAGCATGGGTTATCAGCTGAAAGTTTCTTTCTTTCCTTGGAGTCGCGCAGTTGCATTCAGTAAAGAAAATAATGAATACATAGGGTATTTCCCTGAATATTATTCTGCCGAAAATGCTAAGTCATTTATCTATTCAAAAACCTTTGCCTCTGGCCCTCTTGGATTTGCAGAACGAAAAGATAAAAGTTTTTATTGGAATACTCTTGAAGAACTCGCGCCTTATCAAATAGGCGTTGTGCAAGATTATATCAATACTGAAAAACTGGATGAAATGGCCAGAAAAAAACAGCTAAAAATTTCCACAACGTTAAATGATACAACCAATTTAAGAAAGCTGATGAGTGGCAGAGTTGACTTAGCCGTTATCGATAAAAATGTTATGCAGTATTTATTCAAAACAGAATGGAGCTTGGTAAACCAACGCGATCAGGTTCAATTCAATCAAAAAATATTAGCAGAAAAGAATTTGTACCTTTGCTTCAATAAAAGTGAAGAAGGAAAGCGAATGGCCGAAATTTTCAATCAGGGGCTTGCTAAAATAGATGCCGCTGCAATACTCAAGCAGCATCTATAACGATAGCCGTATTAGTACTCTTTAAATTGAGACTTTAAATCGTCAATACTTCCAATATCAATTCCTAAGTCATTAATCAGACCATTACCCAACCCATAAACAAAGCCGTGTAGAAAAAGCTCTTGGCCTTTTTTCCAAGCATCACGGACAACGGTTGTACGAGCAAGATTGCGTACCTGCTCCATCACGTTCAGCTCGCACAGACGATCTTTTGCGTCATCAGGTGATAGTGCAGAAAGCTCATCCATATGCTTATAATGAACATCTTTCACATGGCTCAACCAATTATCAACAAGGCCATGACGAGAATTATCATAAGCCGCGTGCACACCACCACAACCATAATGCCCCGTTACGATGATGTGCTTAACGCTCAATACCTCAACGGCAAATTGCACCACCGATAAACAATTTAAGTCAGAGTGAATTACTTGATTGGCAACATTTCGATGAACAAAAACCTCACCAGGCATTAATCCAACAATTTGATTAGCAGGAACTCGACTGTCTGAACAGCCGATCCATAAATATTCAGGATTCTGCTGCTTACTTAGGTTAGCGAAAAAATCAGGATTCTCACGACTTACTCTTTCTGCCCACTCTTTATTGCTGTTTAACAAACGATTCAATGTTGACATAAATGGCTTCTACTTCTAATTAATGGACGCAGCACCTGCAGTCAGGCTAGCAAATTTTTTATTCCGATCTCTAAAATTATTACTTTCGTTATTACCAAATAATGTTCGCCATAGCCAACCACTTTCAAGCGTATCGCGACACTGAATAAGTTGCCTATTGTACATATTTGCACGCCGTTCTACTTTACGGCTAACATCAATCAACCAAGGTTTATTAGCATAGGTTCCTTTTAAATACCCACCGGCACCTTCGTGGTAAGCAAGATATAAGCGATAAGCATCGTGTTTTTTAATGCCTGTTCGCTTACTGGTTTGTGCGTTGTACCAACCGATGAAATCAACTGCATCAACAAAATCATCACGATCAGCACTCCATTGCCCTGTGTGTTTTTGATACTCAAACCAAGTGCCATTCAACGCTTGAGTATAGCCATAAGCAGTAGAAGGATAAGAGCCTGGGAAGATCCATAAAAACCACTCTCTTGGCGGTCTTGCATCTTCAATAAATTTTGACTCTTGGTGTATAAATGCCATTGTCACACCAATGGGAATGCCATGATTTTTTTCCGCTTGCTTCGATGCGCTGTACCAATCGTAATATTCATCAAAAATATCACACACATTTTCAACATTCTGAGGAGGCGTCGTCGCACAGCCCACCAGTAAGATTAAAAGAGAAAGCGCAATGCCAAACCTAAACACCTTCAACCTCATGATGACGCAGCAAATCAATAAAGCCCGCCTCATCTAAAACCTCAACCCCTAAGCCTTCTGCTTTGGTCAGTTTCGAACCTGCTTTTTCACCGGCGACTAAGCAATCCGTTTTGGCTGATACACTTCCCGTCACCTTAGCACCCAATACCTGCAAATAAGCTTTAGCATCATCTCGGCTCATTTCAGATAAAGTCCCAGTAATCACATACACCTTACCCGCAAGTGGTAAGCCTGCTACTTCAGAGGCTGAAACGGGCTCATGCTCTGGCCAAGATAAACCCGCGTTAATTAACTGCTTGATGATCGTTTGATTATGCGGTTCAGCAAAAAATGACAATAGATGCTTAGCAACAATTAACCCCACATCAGGAACTGCTAGCAAGGTTTCTTCATCGGCATCTTGTATACGCTTTAGAAAACCAAAATGATCGGCTAAGTTCTGGGCGGTGGTAACACCAACTTCTCGGATACCCAAAGAATATAAAAAGCGCCCTAACGTTGTTTTTTTAGCATTTTCTAATGCGGTTAATAATTTACTGGCGGATTTCTCTGCCATGCGCTCTAAATTAGCAACATCTTCTAGCTGTAAATGAAATAGATCATCAAATGATTTTATTAAGCCCGCATCGACTAACTGTTCGACTAACTTATCTCCTAGCCCATCAATATCAAGTGCTTTACGAGAAGCAAAATGTTTAATGGCTTCTTTACGCTGAGCACCACAATACAAACCACCACTGCAACGTGCGACGGCTTCACCAGCAATCTTTTCAACATGCGATTCACATACCGGACACGTCAACGGCATAACAATATCCGTTACATCATCAGGGCGGCGATCTATAACCACAGAAACAACTTGAGGAATAACATCCCCCGCACGTCTAATAATAACGGTATCGCCGACCTTTACCCCTAAACGAGCAATTTCATCCATGTTATGCAAGGTCGCGTTACTTACCATAACACCTGCAACGTGTACCGGCTTTAGGCGTGCAACAGGCGTCAGCGCACCTGTACGCCCTACTTGAAAATCAACACCTTCTAATAATGTCATCTCTTCTTGAGCAGGAAATTTTGCAGCAATTGCCCAGCGCGGGGCACGAGCGACAAATCCTAATTGCTGCTGAATATCGAGGTCATTAATTTTAAAAACAATGCCATCAATATCATAATCTAAACCATCACGCTTTCGGCCCATATCGGCGAAATAATCAACACACGCTTGAATGCCTTCAACAACGGCCATGTCGTTATTAATTTTTAAGCCCCAATGCTTAATTTTCTGCAAAATATCACTGTGCTTATTGGGTAAAATAAAATCTTCTGAAACAATACCAATACTATAAGCACAGAACTCCAACGGGCGTTTAGCCGTGATACTTGAGTCTAATTGACGCAAAGAACCCGCTGCCGCATTGCGGGGATTAGCGAAGACTTTACCGTCATTTTCACGAGCATCTTGATTGAGTTTTTCAAAACCTGCTTTCGGTATATAAATTTCGCCACGCACTTCTAAGCGCTCAGGAAAATCATCACCTCGTAATGAAAGAGGCACATTTTTAATAGTACGAACATTCAGTGTAATGTTTTCTCCCGTTGCACCATCACCCCGAGTAGCGGCCTGAACCAGTTGTCCATTTTCATAAAGAATACTCACCGCCAAACCATCAAGCTTTGGCTCGCAGGCAAATTCAAGCTCGCTATCAGCGGAGTAGTTTTTCAGTCTAGTGGTTTTTAGGCGGTCTTTTACCTTACGATTAAAATCAATTAACTCTTCGTTATTCATCGCGTTATCAAGGGATAACATAGGCATTTCATGAGTGATTTGAGAAAAACTTGCTAAAGGAGCAGCCCCAACTTTCTGAGTAGGTGAATCTGCACTAACGCTTTCTGGATATTCTTTTTCAAGGGCTTCTAATTCACGATACAAACGATCATATTCCGCATCCGGAACGGTAGGTTCATCCAATACATAATATTGGTGACTGTAGCTATTCAACTGCTCTCGCAATGTGGAAATACGCTTTGTGATGTCAGCGGTGATCGTCATAAATTTAAATACTGCATTGAATACTGTTAATAATACAAATGTACATTGTTGTTACTTTTTGCCTGTAAGTCTCTGCTTACGAACATAATCTCGAACCTGCTGACGATTATGTTCTATCGTCTGCAACGCCATGATGCTATGAGTTTCATCATGAACATCGCCGCCAAGGTTACGTGCGATCACCGAGGCCATTTCGGTCATGGCTTCAAACGCATCCATCGCTTTTTTAGGCCCAGGCAAGCTCATAAATAAACTCAACCCATGGATACGTTCATGCAATAAAGTTTCAGGATTAAATACACCAGGGCTGAATGAATTGGCCATAGAGAACTGCACACTGCCGTCGCCATTCTCTTGCTCAAAGCGGTGGAAAATTTCTTTTTCACCGTGGCGTAAATCACAACTATTTATAAGATATAAAATATCTTCACCACAGAATCCATCGGCATCGTGTGGAACCACATGGGTGACTAATACCAAACTGGCCTCAGGTCGATCAGCCAAGGATTCCGCATTCGGCCCTGGTTTTTTCACCGGGGCATATGCCGCTTGCGCCATCATATCAGCGGCTTCTTGGCGGCCATCATCTTGGCAATAATCATCAGACGGTATTTGTTCTTGTTCGCGAGCCTGCTCTTGCTCGTGTGCAAGTACAGGGGCAGGCTCGGGCACATCTTCTGTCCATTGCGATTGATCAAACCTAGGCGAAAGCATACTAGCAATGCCAGCAACGGAAGCTTCAATACCCGCAATATCATCAGACGTTAATTCAATCTCTTCGGTGACGGTATCATTAGCTTCTTTCTGGTCAGAATGTTGGTGCTCTTGAACTTGAGGCTCAACTTCTTCACCCAGCTCTTCTACATCCATGAGTAATGGAACGTGCTCATCCAAATCGAGTGGCTTTGCTTTCGGAATAAGAGCATCTTCTTTTACTAATGCCGTTGCTAAACCTTCTTCTTGTGCCGATTGAAAAACAGGTTCACTTTCGAGCTGGTCGTTATCAAGCTGGTAACTGTCATGTTGAAAGTCTGGTTCACCAGAATAGACACGTTCTTCATGAAGAGAGTTCTGAATATCCGCAGACAATTCATTTTGAGCACTCTCTTCCATTTTATCGAGTGCCGACATGCCAGAAAGTCCGTCTAGCTGATCACGGAATTTTTTAGCATCCTCTAATAATTCTTCTGCATCAACATCATCAACGACTCGAGCCCCACCATTAGGAAGCTCTGAAGAGAAAGTATCTTCAGGAAATTTAAAATCGCCCTTAACATCTAAGCTAAGCGCATCTTGGCGGGCGCGGCGCATACGGCGAAAACCATCAAATAAAATCCCTAGCATGACTAAAGAGCCAAGAACGACTAAGACCGTGCGTAAATTTAATTCCATTTGATCTCCCCTGTGCTGACTTGCCACATTATAGTTTGCATCGCATTTTCCATAATATTTTTTGCTTCTACACAATTATTTTCAATGATCATGCTTCAACCATTTTCGTGGCTTCTTCAATATCAACCGATACTAAACGAGAAACCCCTGGTTCATGCATGGTGACACCCATTAACTGATCAGCCTTTTCCATGGCAATCTTGTTGTGGGTAATATATATAAATTGTACTTTTTCAGACATCGCTTTTACCAAACGTGCATAGCGCCCAACGTTGGCATCATCAAGTGGCGCATCAACTTCATCCAGCATACAAAAAGGTGCAGGATTTAATTGGAAAATAGAGAATACCAAGGCAATGGCCGTTAATGCTTTTTCTCCACCCGATAGCAAATGAATCGTACTGTTCTTTTTACCTGGAGGCGACGCCATAATAGAAACCCCTGCATTAAGCAGATCATCGCCCGTCAATTCTAAACTTGCATGACCACCACCAAATACCTTTGGAAACAGTTCCGCTAAACCTGAATTTACTTTATCAAATGTTTCTTTAAAACGTGTTTTTGTTTCACGATCAATTTTATGAATAGCATTTTCAAGGGTTGCTAGCGCTTTCTCTAAATCTTCATGCTGAGCATCAAGGTATATTTTGCGTTCAGACTGAATTTTATATTCATCAATAGCGGCTAAGTTGATTGCCCCCAAACGGCGTATACGTTCAGCGATGCGTTCAAGTTCTTCACTCCACAATTGGATATCAGCTTCTTCTGGTAAGCTTTCTAAAACCCCTTCAAGGGTGAGATCATCTTCCACCAGCTGCTCGACCAAACTGCTTCGACGAATCTCTAAAGACTGTGTCTCCATTCGGACTTGTTCTAATTTCGTACGTAAATCTAAGCCCGCTTTTTCTGCTATCGCGCGGTCCTTTTCGAACTGTCTTAATTCAGCATCAACGGCTTCCAGCTCACGACGCGCATCACTCATAATCTGTTCTGCATCAAGACGCTTTTCTAACAGCTCTTCTAACTGCATTTTTAATTCTTCAAGATCCGAATCATGGTCACGATTTTGATTTTGTTGAATTTGAGACTTTCGTTCTTGGCTACGTTGCATTTGCTGATGCAAACGCTCTACCGCTTGTGACAAACTTTGCTGCTGATTGCTGAATCCTTGATGACGCAATTGCAATTGATGCGCTTGATCTTTTTCTTGTCGTGCTCTCATACGAGCATTTTCAATACGGGTTGTTGTATTCTCACGCTCCGATTGCAAGCGACTGCGCTCGTCGGCATCCTGATCCATATTTTCCATGGCTTCTTGCCATTGAATACGGGCCTCAGCAATTTGTTCGCGTTCGAGCACTTGCAGCTCATTCACTTCTGCCAGTTCATTATTAATTTTATCGGTGCGTAATGCTAATTGCTCAGCACGCGCCTGCTTACCCGATAATTGAGACTGAAACTGGGCCAGTTGACGAGCAAAGGCCGTCATTTCTTTTTGCTGAACTTCACGCTGCTGCTCTAAGTTACGCAGCTTCAGCTGTTCCGCATCAAGATCAACTTCCCACTCTTCAACACTAATGTCTAAATCTTCAAAGCGTATTTCAAGCTCTTCTAACTCTTGCTGTCGCGCCAGAATGCCGCCATTACCTTCACCATCTTTAGCAACTCGAAGCCAAGATTTACCCAACCACAAGCCTTCTGGCGTGATGATTGACTCACCATCGGATAATTCACTACGACGAGACATAGCCATCGATAAGTTATCAGCCGTTTGCACGGAGCCTAATAACGAACTGACGTTTTCATCACCACTGACTTTCGCCGATAATACGTTATTACCCGCTAAAGCGATGCCTTCTTGCTTTTTATCGGCCCATAAAATAACTTCCCCATCTTTCAGCCCATCAACCCAGTGTTGCACTGGATCAAGATCATCAATAATCACGGCCTGCAGATAATTACCCATCACCATTTCAACGGCTTTTTCCCAACCGCTTTCAACATAAATTTTTTCGGATAATCGAGCCTTACGAGATAACTGGTGGCTTTCTAACCAATGACTAACCGCCGTATTACCTTCGCCTTTTGCCGCTTGCTGCAATGCTTCAAGCGAAGCTTTACGACCTTGAACTTGTTGCAGTTCACTTCGGCCTTCGTCCAGTTTTCGACGCAGAGTTTCAATATTTTCACGCTGCTGATTAACGTGTTCGCCAAAGTTATCACCAACAGTTTGTTGCTCTTCAAGCTGCATTTCATGTTCTGAAATTTGTTCTTGTAAGAATAAGATTTCTTCCGCTTCGGGGTTTGAAGTCAGCTGACGTTTTTCTTCATCTAAACGCTCAATACGCTGCTGTAATCGCGTGAGCTGCTGCTCTAAACTCTGAATGCGACTTTGTGCAACTTCTGCTTGCCTAGCGGGGGCGCTGGCTTTTTGCGTAAATTCGTCCCAACTGCGTTGCCAAGCTTGCATGGCCTCTTCAGCAATGATTAGTTCTTCGCCAGCGGCTTCTTCACCCGCCAGTAAAACTTCAAGCTCTGGCTCTAGCATCATCAACTCTTCGTTAACGTCTTCAAGCTTTAACTGGTCTTCTTCTAAAGCACGCTGAGTTTCTAAAATACCTTTTTCAGTTTCAGCCAAATCTTGCGACAGCTGTAAACTCATTTGCGCCTGGTGCTCTAGCTTTTGTTCATGGCGTGCTATTTGTGCACCTACTTCATAATATTTGGCTTGTGCACTATTAAAAACCTCAGTTCGCTCATGATGGCTTTCTCGACGCTCTTCGATCGCGGTATCAGCCGAGGTTTGCTGCGCCATTTTGCCTTCAAACTGGACATCGAGTTCAGCTATTTCTAATTCACGCTTACGATAATCAACATCCAGTACTTTCCATTTCAGGGCCTGAAGTTGTCCTTTCTTTAAGCGCTCTTCAGCTTTATATTCTTTGTACTTTTCGGCGGCTTGAGCCTGGCGATGCAGATGCGCTAGTTGACGCTCCATCTCATCACGTATGTCTTGTAAACGTTCAAGGTTTTCATTTGTACGACGCATGCGATTTTCAGTTTCACGGCGACGTTCTTTGTATTTTGATATCCCTGCGGCTTCTTCAATAAAAACACGCAACTCTTCTGGCTTTGATTCAATTAGGCGTGAAATCATACCTTGCTCGATGATCGAGTAAGAACGAGCGCCTAAACCTGTGCCTAAGAAAATGTCGGTAATGTCTTTACGACGACACTTAGTGCCATTGAGGTAATAAGTTGACTGACCTTCACGGGTTACTTGGCGACGCAAAGCCACTTCCGAAAACGCAGCGTATTCTCCACGCAGCGTGCCGTCACTATTATCAAAAATTAGATCAACACTGGCTTTACCAACGGGCTTGCGTTGAGCAGAACCGTTAAAAATAACGTCTGTCATCGAATCGCCACGAAGATTCTTAGCGGAGCTTTCACCCATAACCCAGCGTACTGCATCAATCGTATTTGATTTTCCACAACCGTTTGGACCCAAGATACCCGTCATATTTGTTGGAAACGGTATATAAGTTGGGTCTACAAACGATTTAAATCCTGCCAGTTTGATGGCCTTTAGGCGCATAACCTGTCTATCCTAATTAATTATTTTTTATTCTATTATTGATTGGCTTTAAGAGCAGCCAATACCAATATTAATTGGTGATCAAAATATTCTTTAACAGCCGCAGGCAATAAATCAACTTTTCGCTGTGTAACCCCTGTCATCAAGGCCGAAAAAAAGACCAGTGCGGCCTGTCCATCATTAGGCTTATAGCGTTGAGCCAAAGCATAACAACGATGCACTGCTGGCTGCATATTAACCAACAGTTCGTGCAAATATTCATTACGCGCGAGCGGATAAGCCATGCTCAATAATCCAAAAACTTGCGACATAAATTCTTCACGATTTTCTTGATTTGCCATTCCTTGCAACAAGATCAAATGCTGAACCAGCTTATCTAATTCACCATCTTTCCAGCGCTGGGCCACTAATACTGCGAGACGTGTCACCAAAACACCAAAAACATCAAATAAGTTTTCAACAGACTCGGCATTAATCTCTGCCACCATGGCACCGCGTCTTGGAATAATATCAACCAGATGTCTTCTTTCCATTAAAAGCAGCGCTTCACGAACAGAGCCTCGGCTGACGTCCAGCTCTTCGACAACCTTGAGTTCTTGAATGCGCTCATTAGCAATCCGTTCACCAGAAATTATTTGATTCGCGAGGTGTTGAGCAATTTGCTCAGCCATGCTTTTAGGCGCATTAAAACTCATGAGGTCGACTACTTATCCTGCATCTATATGAAAAAACACTAAGTCTACCACAGCCAGTTAGCCCTGAAAGCCTTAACTCAAGCCCTTTTACACTATTTTTCTTAAACGGCAATAGCGCTTGGGGTCACATCAAAAACCCAACCAAATGGTGTGGTTTTGGTTGTTTTGTAATCCAACTGCAATTTTCTTCGGATATCACTTGCAAAAACTGTATAGAAAAGATACTATTGTCCTACAATCCAACAAAATAACAATAATTGGAAATGAATACTAGGAGTAAAATATGAACTCAACGACCCTACCCGCAAGCAAAGACCTTGATTTTATTATTAAAATCAAAAAATACGCTTACCTACTCGTCACATTACCCTCACTCATCCTATTAGCGTCTGTCTGGCTTGGTGAACAATATGGCTATAAAGATCTATTTGCCTTTACGACCTTAGTCTTTGTCTTTGTACTAGTTCCTATATTGGATCACTTGATCGGCCAAGATCCGGTAAATCCGGATGAAGAAACTCAAGTTCCTGAGTTATCAAAAGAGATTTTTTACAGAATCCTCACCCTACTGTGCCTTCCTATGCAGATTGCGACCATCCTCTACGGAGGACATATTTTAATGTCCGCAGACATGAGCTGGATCGGCCAACTAGGCTGGATTCTTTCGGTTGGGACGGTTGGGGCAATTGTTGCTATTAACGTGGGTCATGAATTAATTCACAAAGATCCGCTTATTGAACAATGGGCAGGCGGCTTACTGTTTGCTTGTGTAACCTACGGCGGTTTTAAAGTTGAACACGTGCGTGGTCATCACGTTAATGTTTCTACACCAGAAGATGCATCCTCCTCCCGCTACAAGCAAACGCTATATCAATTTTTACCGCATGCTTACCTGCATAACTTCTTAAATGCTTGGTCACTAGAGGCTAAAAAACTTAAGCGCAAAGGAAAAAGCACTTTCAGTTTAAGCAATGAATTAATTTGGTGGTATGGCATTAGCTTTGTTTTTGCAGGCATCTGCGGAGCGCTTTGGGGATGGGCTGGCATAGGTTATTTCTTTGCCCAAAGTTTTGTTGCTTTTTCATTATTAGAAATTATAAATTACGTAGAACATTATGGCTTACATCGCAGAAAACTAGAAAATGGACGCTATGAACGCACCACCGTTGAGCACTCCTGGAACAGTAATTATTTACTCACCAATTTGTTTCTTTTCCAACTACAGCGTCATTCTGACCACCATGCAAACCCTAAGCGTCGCTACCAAGTATTACGCCACCATGATGTTAGCCCCCAACTTCCTAGCGGCTATGCCACCATGGTTGTTTTGGCGCTATTTCCACCACTGTGGTTCAAGGTGATGAACCCTAAAGTAGAAGCATATTATCAAGGTGAAGAACATCAATTAAAATAAGCTCTATTTTTTATTAATGCTTGTATATAAGAGCCTGGGCGTTATCCTAAGCTCTTATATACAATAAAATAGACATTATGCTCAATCCTAAAACTGGCGAATATTACAACCAAAATTTTACCGATATCCAGTTCTCTAAAAATGAATTAGACGAGATTGAATTTGACAATTGTACGTTTAAAAACTGTGATTTTTCAGAGACTCATTTCAAGCATTGTAAATTCATAGAATGTCATTTCTCTCAGTGTAATCTAAGTAACATAAAAATAGGTTACAGTCGTTTTAACGAAGTATTTTTTGAACACTGCAAAATGCTTGGAATCGATTGGACTAGGGCTTATTGGCCCAATTTAGCACTAGCTTCACCGCTTAAATTCAGTGAATGTATTTTAAATGACTCATCATTTTATGGGCTAAAACTATCCGAGTTACAACTTGAGTTCTGCAAGCTACAAGACGTCGATTTTCGCGAGGGGGATTTTAGCCAAAGCAACTTCAGGAGCAGTGATTTTAGCTACAGTTTATTTAATAATACAAAATT
>Ga0193962_1000639_pt1 | contig 16136 bp, 17 predicted proteins | sample FB_5_MG_FD_140335 | JGI IMG/M metagenome (GOLD analysis project Ga0193962, IMG submission 140335) | Microbial mat bacterial communities from the Broadkill River, Lewes, Delaware, United States - FB_5_MG | ecosystem: Environmental > Aquatic > Freshwater > River > Microbial mats | place: USA... | reverse complement strand
TGCCGGTGCCGCGTACGCACACTGGCTCTGTGCCACTGAGTCAGTTGCGCCGTGAACTGGAAGATCTGGCGATCGAGATCGAAACGCTCGACGCCGAGCGTGAAGCCCATACCCGCTGGCTGTTTCTGCTGCAGCGTTCACTCGCCGGCAGTCAGGATCAGGCGGAGTGTGAAACGGTCAGTCAGCAGGCTCTGGATGCGGGCGAGGTCTTTGCCCTGCAGGGCTGGTTCCCGGAAAGTCGGCGGGAGCAGCTGCAGCAGTTTGCGGCGGCCGAAGGCATGGTGCTGGTGACCGAAACGGTGGCTGACGACGAGCGGCCCCCGACGCTGCTGGACAATCCGGTACAGCTGGCGGGCGGTGAAGAGATTGTGCGTTTTTATCAGATGCCGGGCTATCGTGCCTGGGATCCGTCACGGGTCGTGTTTTTTTCCTTTGCCGCATTCTTTGCCCTGATCCTGTCCGATGCCGGCTATGCCTTTCTGCTGGCACTGGTGCTGCTGTTGTATTGGCGCACCATGGGGCGCAGTGAGACGGGACGACGCCTGCGCATACTGGGTAGCACGCTGGCCCTGTTCTCGGCGGTGTGGGGAGTACTGGTCGGCAGTTATTTCGGCGCGTCCCCGCCTGAGCTTCTGGCACCGCTCAAACAGTTCGACATGAACGACTTTGACAGCATGATGCAGGTCTCGGTGATTATGGGAGCCGGGCATCTGCTGTTGGCCAACCTGATTTCGGCATGGCGCAGTCGCACGCGGTTACAGGCATTGGTGCCTGTGGGCTGGATGCTGCTGGTGCTGGCCGGTGTGAGTGCCTGGCTGCGTCAGCAGATGGACGTCGAGTGGGGCGTGATCGGTCTGGGTCTGGCGTTGATCCTGCTGTTTTCCAGCACCCGTCCCTGGCACGGCGGCCGCAATCTGCTCTGGCGCGTTGTGGATGGTTTGCTGGCGCTGACCGGGGTCTCCAAGATGTTCGGTGATGTACTCAGTTACCTGCGCCTGTTTGCCCTTGGCCTGGCCAGTGCATCACTGGCGATCACCTTCAATCAGCTGGCTACCGATGTGGCTGCCGCAGTTCCCGGCATGGGACTGTTTCTTGAAGTAGTGATCCTGCTGTTGGGTCACTTGCTCAACTTCGTGCTGGCGGTGGTCAGTGGCGTGATCCACGGCCTGCGTCTCAACCTGATCGAGTTCTACAACTGGAGCCTTGCAGATGAAGGCTACGCTTTTCAACCTTTCACCAAGCGGGAGGTGAACCCTTGGATAACCTGATATTGGCCCTGGGATGGGCAGGACTCTACGGCCCGATGGCTCTGGGCGCGATCGGCAGCATTATTGGCTGTGCACTGGCGGGTCAGGCAGCATGTGGCGCGTTGCTGGAAACGGAGACCGGCCACGGGCGCTATGTCGGCATCGCTGCGATGCCGTCATCACAAACCATTTATGGCATCGTGGTCATGTTCTCGCTCAACCGCACGGTGACGCTGGATAATGCGCCGGGCCTGTTCGCCATTGGTATTCTGGCAGGCATGGCTCTGCTGTTCAGCGCCGTGCGTCAGGGCCAGTGCTGTGCCAGTGCCATCAACGTGTCCAAGATCAAGCCGGAAATCTTCGGCATGTCGATTGCGCCGGCGGCGATTGTTGAAGGCTTTGCCGTGTTCGCGTTTATCTTTGCGCTGGTGATCAGTGCCGGTATTCCGGCGTAACGGAGGGTCTGATGACCGATCAGGACAAGCAGCATGCGGCCTCCGGTGTAGAGGCGTTGATTGAACGGCTGAAGCAGCAGGGTGTGGAAGAGGGGCAGCGCCAGGCTGCGGCATTGGTCGAAGAGGCGCAGCGGCGTGCGGACTGGTTGCTGGAACAGGCAACGCAGGAGGCCGAGAAGCTGCGCAGCAAGGCGCGAGAGGATGCGGCCCGCTTGCAGCGTGCCGGTGAAGATGCGCTGAAAATGGCTGCCCGTGACATGAACCTGCAATTGCGTGAGCAGCTGGCGCAGACGTTTGCCGAACGGGTGCGGCTGCGCGTCAGTGAACCGCTCGACAGCGAGGCCTTCATGCGTGAACTGATCCGCGAGGTGATGATCCAGGCCTGTCAGGACGCCAAGCTGTGCGCGATGCCCAAGGTTGAATTGCTGTTGCCTGCTGGAGTGGTGGGGCTGGAAGAGCTGCGGCGCAACCCGCACGCCTATCGGGAAGGCAAGCTGAGCCAGTTTGTACAGGAACAGCTCAATCTGCAGCTGCGTGAAGGGGTCTCCCTTGATTTGCACGACGGTCGCGGCATTCGCATTCGTTGTAATGGTGATGATGCCGAGATTGACCTCAGCGACAGCGCACTGGCTGAACTGCTGTTGCGTCATCTGCAGCCCCGGTTCCGTGCCATTCTGGAGGGGGTGATCCGCTAGTGTCGGTCTATTACACGCTGATCCCGGCCCTGCCGGCCTTGCCAACGGCACTGGAGCAACTCAAGGAGTTGCCGATCTCGGTGCTGCAACTGGAGCAGCGACTGAGCATGTTGTCTGAAGAGGATCGGGCGCTGCTGGCACGGGCGCTGCGCCTGTTCCAGCGTGAGCGCAGCGGTGATGAAGGCGTCTCGGACCAGGATGAAGTGCGCTACTGGGAACAGGAACTGGACACGATTCCGCAGCGTCCGCTGCGAGGCATCTTGACGGAAAACCTGGAGTGGCGCAGCCTGATTGCCGCGCAGCGCTATCGTCTGGCGGGCCAGCATGAGGGCAACGGTTTTCAGGGTTACGGCCCGCGGATCTGGATTATACGGCGAGACTGGCAGCAGCCCGACTTTGGTCTGGGACGCCAGTATCCCTGGCTGGCGGAGTCGCTGGCACAATTGAAACAGGGGCAGGGGGTCGAGCTTGAGCAGCAGATCCTGGCCCGCCTGTGGCGCAAGCTGCATATGCTGGAACAGAGTCATCCTTTCACCCTGACGGCCGTGGCAGCCTACCGTCTGCGCTGGTCCATCGCCGAATACCGGCTGCGCTGGCAGGCGGACAGGGCACAGGTTCATTTTTCCCAACTGGTCGACCGGGCGCTGGCTGGCGCCGGGCGGGATAGCAGGGTCGACCCGGTAACAGAGGCAGGCTGATGACAACCCCCCAAAAACCGACGGCACGTGTAATCGGCGTGCGCGATGACATTGTCAGTATCCGCATGCTGCGCGACGCCGAAGGCGAGTATTACCCGATCACCAAGAACGAGGTGGTGTTGATCTGTCCGCAGCGTCACGACGGAGAGCGTCAGGAGCAGCTGCAGGCCGAAGTATTGCGCGTGCGCCATGGTGAAGCGGACGTGCAGGTGTTCGAGGCTACCCGCGGGGTAGCGATCGGGGATGCAGTGGAGCAGAGCGGGCAGATGCTGTCGGTATCGCTGGGGCCAGGACTGCTTGGCCAGGTCTATGACGGCCTGCAGAACCCGTTGGAACTGATCGCCGGCCAGCACGGTTTTTTCCTGCCGCGTGGACTGGAAGTGGATGGCATCGATGGTCAGCAGAAGTGGTCGTTCCAGCCGGTGGTCAAGGTTGGCACCCGGGTCAAGGCGGGCGACCTGTTGGGGCGTGTGCCGGAAAGCCGTTTCAGCCACAAAATCATGGTGCCGTTCAACTTGCGCGGTGATGCGGAAGTGACCTGGGTGCAGGAAGGCAGCTTTACCGTGACCACCCCGGTGGTGCGTCTGCGGCTGGCCAACGGCACGGAGCGTGAGGTGAGCATGCAGCAGCGCTGGCCGGTGCGGGTGCCGGTGAACCGGGATCTGCTGCGCGAAGGCTACAATCAGCGCCTGCTGCCGCAACAGCCGATGCTGACCAGTATCCGTTTGATCGATACCTTTTTCCCGGTGGCGCTCGGTGGTACGGCCTGTATTCCGGGGCCGTTCGGTGCCGGCAAGACTGTGCTGCAGGGGTTGATCTCGCGCTATTCCAACGTCGATATCGTGGTGATTGTGGCCTGTGGCGAGCGTGCCGGGGAAGTGGTGGAAACCATCACCGAATTCCCCAACATGCCGGACCCGCGTGGCGGCACGTTGATGGATCGTACAGTGATCATCTGTAACACTTCGTCGATGCCGGTGGCGGCGCGAGAAGCGTCGATTTACACCGGTATCACCATGGGTGAATATTACCGGCAGATGGGCTACAACGTGTTGCTGATTGCCGATTCCACCTCGCGTTGGGCCCAGGCGATGCGGGAAACCTCGGGGCGGTTGGAAGAAATTCCGGGCGAAGAGGCGTTTCCGGCTTATCTGGACTCGGCCGTGCGAGCTCTGTACGAGCGTGCGGGGCTGGTCGAAACCAATGACCATACCCAGGGCAGTCTGACCCTGATCGGCACCGTCTCACCGGCGGGGGGCAACTTTGAAGAGCCGGTAACCCAGTCCACGCTGCGCACGGTGAAGGCTTTTCTTGGCCTCAGTGCCGAGCGGGCATACAAGCGTGCTTACCCGGCTGTCGATCCGTTGATCTCCTGGTCGCGCTATCTTGAACAGCTGGAAGGCTGGTTCCATGACGAGCTGTCGCCGCAGTGGGTGGCGGATGTCAAACGCATGCTGGTGTTGCTGCGTGATGGGGAGCAGGTGCAGCAGATGATGCAGGTTACCGGCGAGGAAGGGGTCACGCTGGAGGATTACGTGGGCTGGCAGAAGGCGCAGTGCCTGGATCAGGTGTATCTGCAGCAGGATGCATTTGATGATGTCGATGCGTCGACACCGATCCGGCGTCAGCAAGTTCTGTTCACGTTGCTGCTGCAGTGTCTGGATCATCCCCGCGACTTTGCCGACAAGGATGCGGTGCGGACGCACTTCGTCAAATTGACCGGCCTGTTTCGCAACCTGAACTACAGCCGCGAAGACAGCCCCGACTACGCCCGTTACCGCAGCGAGATCGAACAACTGGGGCTCAGTTGATCAATACCAGCTCATCCTGTTCCGGGGTGAGGGTGATGTGGCGCAGCGGGAATACCGGCTGTGCTGCAGCGCGGTCGGCAAAGTAATAGCGCAGTGCATTGCGAATGGTAGTGAAGGCGAGTTGATCCCAGGGGATTTCGTCCTCGCTGAACAGCCGGCTCTCCAGCGTTTCATTGCTGCTGCCGAACTCGGCCTTGGGCAGGTCGGCCAGATAAATCAGCTGAACCTGGTTGACGTGCAGGATCGAAGTCTGGGTATACAGCTTGCGCAATTCCACCACGGCACAGGTTTCCTCCAGGGTCTCGCGTAATGCTGCAGCTTCCGTGCTTTCGCCGTTCTCCATGAAACCGGCGGGCAGGGTCCAGTAGCCATAACGGGGTTCGATCGCCCGGCGGCACAGCAGCACGCGGTCGCCGTGTACGGGCAGACAGCCGGCAATAATGCGCGGGTTCTGGTAATGGATCTGTCCGCAGTGATCACAGACGTGACGTTCGCGGTTGTCGCCGTCGGGGACTCTAAGGGTCACCGGGGAGGCGCAGTGGCTGCAATAGTTCATGATCAGCTCGCTTGCTCGGTAGGCCGCTGGTGGGTGAATGTATTCGATTGTGACATGTTTGGTCGGGGTCGCGACAGTCCCGTGGCCGGAGTATTATAGGCAGGTCAGATGTAATCGGATTAGCCATGCTTGATCATCTCCGTAAACAGTTGCAACACCACCGCCCATGGCGCTTGCGCACCCGCGGCCGCGAAGCCGGTGTATTGGTCGCGCTGACCGACTGCGCCGATCCTGAAGTGATTCTGACATTGAGATCGGCCCGTCTGTCCACGCATGGCGGCGAAATAGCGTTCCCCGGTGGCAAACGTGACCCCGAAGATCAGGACCTGCTGGCCACGGCGATGCGCGAGGCCGAAGAAGAGGTGGCACTGCTACGGACTCAGGTCGATGTGATCGGCTCGCTGGGACAGGTGGTATCCAAACATCGGTTGCAGGTAACGCCCTGGGTGGGCGTGATTGCACCTAACCAGCCGCTGACGGGCAATCCGGATGAGATCGATGCGATCTACCGGGTACCGTTGAGTTTTCTGCTGGAGCCCGAGAACCGGCGTATGGAGCAGGTAGCGTTTGCCGGCCAGACCCGTTTGGTACCGGCGTGGCGCTGGCAGGGCGAGGTGATCTGGGGGTTAACTGCGTATATTCTGACTGAACTGCTTAATGTCGGTTTCGATGCCGATATTCCCATGCGTCCCCGCCCTGAACATTTGGAGAGTCCCCATGATTGAAACACCCGACGACAAACCGGTGCCCAGTCCCTGTGTGAGTGTGTGTGCGTTGGGGGCTGGCGATATCTGCATTGCCTGCCATCGCAGCGGTAACGAAATCAGTCGCTGGGGCAGCATGAACAATACGGAGAAGCGGGCAGTGTGGGCGTTGATCCGGCGGCGCGAGCAGGGCGAGGTCGTTTGACCTCCCCCGGCTTGCTGAATCAGAGGCTGTCGCGTGCCTTAGCGGTTTTGGTGACGCGAGCGGTCTTCACCAGGTTATCGCAGATCTGCAGAGTTTCCATGCGGTAGCCGTTGACCTCAAGGCAGACGTTGGCACTCGGGATCGACTCCAGAATTTCGGTAATCAGGCCGTTCAGCGTCTTCGGACCATCGGTCGGCAGGTGCCAGTTCAGTGCCTTGTTGACCTCGCGGATATAGGCGCTGCCGTCAATAAAGAAGCTGCCGTCTTCCTGCGGGTGAATATCCTGATTGGTGGCATCATGGGTGTTGGACAGCTCGCCGACAATCTCTTCCAGAATATCTTCCAGCGTCACAATCCCCTCAATGTCACCATACTCGTCAACCACAACGCCAATGCGGCGGCTCTGCTTCTGGAAGTTCAGCAGCTGAGTTTGCAGCGGTGTACTTTCGGGGACGAAGTAGGCCTCGTGAACCACCTGCATGATCGCCGGTTTGGTAACGTTGCCCTGCTGGATCAGCTGCGCCAGGTTGCGCATGTGCAGGATGCCGACGATGTTGTTGATATCGCCACGATATACCGGCAGGCGGGTATGACCGGTTTTGGACAACAGATCGAGAATCTGGTCCATCTCCAGATCAAGGTCGATGCCTTCCACCTCGTTGCGCGGAATCATGATGTCGTTGACGGTGACTTCGTTAAGTTCCAGCACCCCCAGCAGCATTGACTGGTTGCGGTGTGGCAGCAGTGAACCGGCCTCATGCACGATGGTGCGCAGCTCTTCGGTACTCAGGTGTTCGTTGCCGGCTTCGTTGACGTTAACGCCGAACAGGCGCAGAAACCCATTGGTAATGCCGTTGATGATCCAGACCAGAGGGTAGGCCAGGGTAAGCATGGGCTGCAGGATATAGGACGCCGGGAAGGCGATCTTTTCCGGGTGCAGCGCGGCCATGGTTTTGGGCGATACTTCGGCAAAGATCAGGATCACCAGGGTCAGGCCTGCGGTGGCGATCATGATGCCGGCGTCACCCCACAGGCGTACCGCAATGACGGTAGCAATGGCGGAGGCCAGAATATTGACGAAGTTGTTGCCGATGAGGATCAGGCCAATAAGGCGATCAGGACGTTCCAGCAGGCCGCTGGCCTTGCGTGCGGCGCGATGCCCGCTTTTTACCAGATGACGCAACCGGTAGCGGTTGAGTGACATCATTCCGGTTTCGGAACTGGAAAAGAAAGCCGAACAAAAAATCAGCAATACCAGAATGGCGGTCAGGGTACTTAACGACGCATCGTCCAAGGGACAGGAACCTTATATAAATTCGGGGCGTTCATTTTCTGGTCAGACTGTAGAGCTGTCAAGGTGCAGACGACTACACCTTCAGTAGCACTTCCAGAACCAGTTTGGAGCCAAAGAAACCGAGCATCAGCAGTACGAACCCCCCGAGCGTCCAGCGTACGGCGGTGCGGCTGCGCCAGCCGAAGAAGTGGCGACCGGCCAGCAGCGTGGCATAGACCACCCAGGCAATCAGTGAAAGCAGGGTTTTATGAGCCAGATGCTGGGCAAACAGGTTGTCGACAAACAGAAAACCGGTGGCCAGCGAGGCGCTGAGCAGGATGAAGCCGGCCCACAGGCTCTCAAACAGCAGCCGTTCCATCATCTGCAGCGGTGGCAGAGAAGCGACCAGACCGCGGGTATGATGCTGCTTGAGTGCCAGCTCCTGACGGGACAGCAACAGTGCCTGTACGGTGGCGACAGTGAACAGACTGTAGGCCAGCAGGGAGAGCAGAATATGGGTGATCATGCCGCCGCTGTAAGGCTTGGGCGTGGAGCCGGTGTCAATCACGGCAGCCAGCAGCGCAGTAATGGCGGCCAACGGGAATACGCCGATAAACAGGTTGTCGAGCCGCTGGCGCAGGCTGCTGGCCAGTACCAGACCGACCACACCCCAAGCGATCAGCGAGCCGACCGGGAAGAAGCTCAGATCAATGCCGCCGGGTTGATGCAGCAGTTGGTAGACACTGTAGCCCTGCAGTCCGAAACCCGACACGCCCAGCAAGCGTACCGGCAGGCACAAATTATCGTGGTTGCCGGTGGACAGGCGACGCCACTGCAGTCCGGTTGCAACGAGATAGCACAGTGCGGCGATAAGCGTCGTGGTGATCAGCATCCATATCCTCCTTAGATGGCGGCTAAGTGTGGCACAAATGCGGGGGGGAAGAAATATAAGGTGCCCCCCGGGTGAGGGCTCCTGTATAATATGTCGCCAAAGCGTTTACAGGCAGGTGCCGGGAGGGTAACTGCCGGCAGATAGGGGTATTCGATGTTTGATAATCTGACAGAACGACTTACACAGACGCTGCGCACTGTGACCGGTCAGGCGAAGCTGACCGAAGACAACATCAAGGGCACTCTGCGTGAGGTCCGGATGGCGCTGCTGGAAGCGGATGTTGCGCTGCCGGTCGTGAAAGCGTTCATCAACAGCGTCAAGGAACGCGCTGTCGGTCAGGAGGTCAGCAAGAGCCTGAGCCCCGGTCAGGTGTTCGTCAAAATTGTTAATGAAGAACTGGTTCGGGTCATGGGCGAAGCCAATGCCGAACTCGATCTGGCGACGACACCCCCCGCGGTGCTGATGATGGCAGGCCTGCAGGGTGCAGGTAAAACCACCTCCGTGGCCAAGTTGGCGCGCTTCCTCAAAGAGCGCAAGAAAAAGAAAGTACTGGTGGTCTCGGCCGATATCTACCGGCCTGCTGCGATCCGTCAGCTGGAAACCCTGGCTGGAGAAGTGGGCGTCGAGTTCTTCCCCTCCAGCGCCGACCAGGATCCGGTCTTCATTGCCGAGCAGGCGATTCAGCATGCGCGGGTGAAAGCCTTCGATGTATTGATTCTTGATACCGCCGGCCGTCTGCATGTCGATGAAGACATGATGGGCGAGATCAAGCGCCTGCACGGTGCGGTCAAGCCGGTCGAAACCCTGTTCGTGGTCGACTCCATGACCGGTCAGGACGCGGCCAATACCGCGCGCGCCTTCAACGAAGTGCTGCCGCTGACCGGTGTCATCCTGACCAAAACCGATGGTGATGCGCGTGGGGGGGCGGCACTGTCCGTGCGTCATATTACCGGCAAGCCGATCAAGTTCCTGGGTATCGGTGAAAAGACCGACGCACTGGAGCCGTTCCACCCCGATCGAGTGGCTTCCCGTATCCTCGGCATGGGCGACGTACTGTCGCTGATTGAGGAAGCCGAGCACAAGATCGACAAGGACAAGGCGGAGAAATTTGCCAAGAAGATCACCAAGGGCAAGGGTTTTGACCTTGAGGACTTCCGCGAACAGATCCAGCAGATGCAAAACATGGGCGGCATGATGTCGATGCTGGAGAAGCTGCCCGGCATGGGTCAGATGGCTCAGGCGGCGCAAACGGCGCAGGCCGAGAAAGGCATCCAGCAGATGTGTACCATCATCAACTCGATGACGCCGCATGAGCGTCGACACCCGGATGTCATTTCAGGCTCGCGCAAGCGCCGTATCGCGATGGGCTCCGGTACCCAGATTCAGGATATCAACCGTCTGCTCAAGCAGCACAAGCAGATGGCGAAGATGATGAAAAAATTCGGTTCCAAATCCGGCATGGCCAAGTTGGCCCGTGGCATGAAAGGCATGATGCCGCCGGGTATGGGTGGCGGTGGTGGTTTCCCGCGCATGTGATGTCGGGTTCGACTGTCTAAAAACTGAGCTTTTAGCTTTCAACGGGCGGTGGTTTCACGTAAAATTGCCGCCCTGTTTGATTTGGCCTTTGTTTGCCTGGGCAGTGTAGCCGGGGAAACGAAGAAACAAGAACGATGGGCGATCCTAAAACCCATCCAGCGAAATAAAGGGGTCCAGCGCATGGTCACTATTCGTTTGTCTCGTGGTGGCGCTAAAAAGCGTCCGTTTTATCACATCACCGTAGCTGATTCACGCAACGCGCGTGATGGCCGCTTTATCGAGCGGATCGGTTTCTTCAACCCGGTTGCACGTGGTCAGGAAGAGCGTCTGCGCGTTAACCTGGAACGTGTAGAGTACTGGGTTGGCAAGGGTGCTCAGACATCTGAGCGTGTTGCTCAGCTGCTGAAAGACGCACGCAAAGCAACAGTATAAGGTCGGATACAGGTCGTGTCAGTGAACAGTGAACAACCAGAGCAATACGTAGTCCTGGGGCGTTTCACCTCTCCCTATGGCGTCAAGGGCTGGATCAAGGTCCATTCCTATACTGACCCTATGGAGAACATGCTGAACTACAGCCCGTGGCTGGTGGAGTCTGACGGGCAGAAAGTGCCGGTCAAACTGGAAGCTGGCAAGCGCCACGGGAAAGGCCTGGTCGCCAAATTGGCCGGTGTGAATACTCCGGAAGAGGCCAGACTCTGGCATGGGCGCGAAATTGTCGTGCCGAAGTCAGAACTGCCTGACCTGGAGACCGGTGAGTATTACTGGAGCCAGCTGGAAAACCTGTTGGTTTACACCGAATCCGGCGTATTGCTGGGTCGGGTAAGCCACCTGATGGAAACCGGTTCGAATGATGTTCTGGTGGTCAAAGGTAATGCCGAGAGTCTTGATCGCAATGAGCGGTTGATTCCATGGCTGCCCGATCAGGTGGTTAAAGAAATTGATCTTGATGCAGGCACGATGCGGGTCGATTGGGACCCGGATTTCTGAGTGATGTGGTTCGGGATTGTCAGTCTGTTTCCGGAAATGTTCGAAGCGGTTACCCGCTACGGCGTGACGGGACGGGCAGTACGCAATGGTCTGGTCGAAGTGGAATGCTGGAGTCCTCGTGACTTCACCCATGACCGGCATCGCACCGTGGATGACCGCCCTTATGGCGGTGGCCCCGGTATGCTGATGAAAGTACAGCCGTTGCGTGATGCGATCCGGGCAGCGAAAGCTGCGGCCGGGGCTGATGTCCGGGTCATTTACCTGTCACCTCAGGGGCGTCGCCTGGATCAGGCCGGTGTGAGTGAACTGGCAGCCTGCGACAAGCTGATTCTCGTGGCTGGACGCTATGAAGGCATTGACGAGCGTCTGTTGCACAGCGAGATCGACGAGGAGTGGTCTCTCGGAGACTTTGTCCTCAGCGGCGGTGAGCTGCCGGCGATGGTGATGGTGGATGCGGTGTCTCGAATGATTCCGGGTGTACTCGGACATCAGGACTCGGCAACCGAAGACTCTTTCTTTGAGGGGCTTCTGGACTGTCCTCACTATACCCGGCCTGAAGAGCTGGATGGTCAGCAGGTACCTGCGGTGTTGCTCAGTGGCAACCATGCAGAGATCAAGCGCTGGCGCATGCAGCAACAGCTGGGTCGGACCTGGGAACGGCGTCCTGATCTGCTGGACAAGATCGAATTGAGCCCGGAACAGCAGACGTTGTTAAGCGAATATATCCGCACGGCCCAAGGGGCTGGCGGTAGCAATATTTAGGAGCGAGCAATGAGCAACAATAGCCTGATTATTCAGCAGATCGAAGCTGAACAGATGAGCAAAGAAATCCCGGCTTTTGCACCGGGTGATACCGTAGTCGTACAGGTACGCGTAGTAGAAGGCGCTCGTAGCCGTCTGCAGGCGTTCGAAGGCGTCGTGCTGGGCAAGCGTAACCGCGGCCTGAACTCTGCTTTCACCGTACGTAAAATCTCTCACGGTGTAGGCGTTGAGCGTACTTTCCAGACCTTCAGCCCGACTGTTGAACAGATCGAAGTGAAGCGTCGCGGTGACGTACGTCAGGCGAAACTGTACTACCTGCGTGAGCGTAGCGGTAAATCTGCACGTATCAAGGAAAAGCTGGGCTGAGGTTTACCTCACTCATCGATCCGAAAAAAAGGCAGCCTTTATGGCTGCCTTTTTTGTTGATCTGGATGCTCGCCATTTCGGGGCATAGCTTCTAGAATCGTGTGTTCTGAATAGCAACTGAATGGATGGCGGGGTGTTGCATGCGCAGGCTGGGGACATGGCTTGGAGCGGGGGTGCTGGTTGCGGCTGCGGTGTATGGCACCTACTGGTATCAGGTTAAGAATAAAGTGGATGAGCTTGCGGAGCAGCTCGCGCCGTTTGCCGATGTTCAATACGGCACCATTTATGCGCACCCGAATGGCACGGTCGGTGTCAATGCGTTAAGCATTACCCCGCTGGCCATGCATGCGCCGATCAGCATCAGTCAGGTACGCATACGTGCTGGTACACCGCTTGACCTGTTGCTGGGCAGTGATGAGCCCCCCGAAGAGCTGTTCGTGACGCTGGCGGGTGTAGAGCAGAGCATGGAGTCGGCGTTTTTCCACGAGCTGCAAAAGCAGATGGACCTGGTGCGTGAGGCCAACCCTCTGTACATCAGTCCGGCTGCGCTAGGCTGTGGCAATATCCGTCAGTTTGATGTCAACGCCGTGCGCATGATGGGATATCGTGATCTGGAGATGGATGTTGAGCTGCACTATCGCGGCGATGACGTTGCGCGCAAGATCACTTTTGAGGCCATGGTAGATGTGCGCAACATGGGCGAAACGCGGATGAAGATGGCGTTCAGTGCCGACCCTCGACAGTTGAAGAACCCACTGATGGCGACAGGCAGTGCACGCCTGGATGCCTTCGAGGTTGACTATCGGGATACCGGATACAACCAGCGTCTGACCAGCCTGTGTGCACGTGAAGCCGAAATGCAGCCAGCGACCTATCGCCGTCATCATCATGAGCTGTTTGCGCGCTGGGTTGAGGTCAACGGTATCGAATTGCCCGACGCCTGGATGGCGGCCTATGCCGATTTGCAGCAGAATGGTGCCCGGATGTCGCTTGCACTTACGCCGATTGGCGGCTTTGGTTCGGCCGAAATGATGGTGATGTCGGACGATCCGCGTTATCTGATCGAGAAGCTTAATCCGAGTGTGACCATCAATGATACGGCGCTTGATCTGAACGGCGTGCAGTGGAATGAATTGCTGGTTCAGGTTGCCCAGGCAGGCAGTGGTACGCGGGTGGCCCGTGAACGTCAGCCGGTACCTGTAGTTGATGAAGTGGTAGCCGAAGAGGTCGTTGAAGCGGTGGTGGATGCTGACGCGAGTGCAGTCACAGTCACTGAGCCGGTAGAGACTGCTGCACCGGTGACGAAGATCACGCGAGTGGCAAAACCCCGAGCCAAAAGCTTCCAGGAGACGCCGGTGGCCAAACTGGGCGGCCACGTCGGTGCGCATGTCAGAATTTTCACCTACTTCGGCAATGATGTTGAAGGTCGTCTGGTGGCAGTCGACGCGGACGGGATTCGGGTGGAGCAGCGGCTGGCTCAGGGCATGGCCGAATACCCGCTTGAATATGCCCGGATTCAACAGGTCGAGGTCTATCGTTGAATCAGGATCAGCGGCGCTCGGCGGTATTGCCTTGCGCCGAGGATGTTGAACAGATCGAAGCCTGGATTAATGTGCTCTGGTTGGAAAAGGGGCTCAGCGATAACTCGCTGGCCTCCTACCGGCGTGACTTGCGCCAGTATGCCGTCTGGTTGAATGCTCGCCAGCAGTGCCTGCGTGAGGCGGGCCGTAACCCGCTGCAGCAGTACCTCAACTGGCGCCTTGAGCAGCAGCTCAAGAGCAGCTCCACATCGCGTTTGTTGTCCTGTTTGCGCGGTTTTTACCGTTTCCTGTTGCGTGAAGGCCAGATCAGTATCGATCCGACGCTGAATCTGGATAACCCCCGTACGTCTCGGCCGTTGCCCAAGACCCTGACCGAGGAGGACGTTGAAGCCCTGCTGGCTGCGCCGGACACTGGTGAGCGTCTCGGCTTGCGTGATCGCACCATGCTGGAACTGCTCTACGCCACTGGACTCAGGGTCAGTGAGCTGATCGGTCTGCAGCTGGAACAGATCAATCAGCGCCTTGGCGTCATCCGCGTTGTGGGCAAGGGTGACAAGGAGCGCTTGGTGCCGGTGGGGGATGAAGCGCTGCGCTGGGTGAAAAACTACCTGGCGACGGGGCGCCCGGCACTGGTGCGGGATATTCGTGAGGAAGCGCTTTTCCTCAGCCAGCGCGGGCAGATGATGACGCGGCAGACTTTCTGGTACCGGGTTAAACGCTATGCGTTGGAAAGCGGGATCGACAAGCCGCTGTCACCGCACGTGTTGCGCCATGCGTTTGCGACGCATCTGCTCAACCATGGTGCAGATTTGCGTGTGGTGCAGATGTTGCTGGGCCACAGTGATCTATCGACCACGCAGATCTATACCCATGTGGCCAGCCACCGGTTGCAGTCGTTGCATCAGGAACACCATCCGCGTGGCTAGGAACTAAACCGGCCTGTTATGATCACAGGCGTATAACCCGAATTTATTATCGAGGCTCCTCATGAGATCTACCACTCTGACATCGGCGATGATGCTGGTCCTGACAGGTTCTGTTTGGGCAGCAGATACGGCTGAAGATAATATCCGCCAGCAACTGGGTCAGGTTGATAGCCGACTGCAGGTAAAAAGTGTCGAACCGGCACCGGTAGCAGGCCTGTACGAGGTCGTACTCAGCAGCGGCGAGACCTTGTATGCCGATATGAAGGGCGAGTACCTGCTGGCGGGGCAGCTGTTTCGGGTCGATACCGAACAGGGGCTGGTCAACCTGACCGAAGAAAAACGTAACCTGGCCCGCCAGAGCGCTATCGAGTCACTGGATGCAGCGGATATGGTGGTGTACGCCCCGCAGGGCGAAGTGAAAGCGACGTTGCATGTGTTTACCGATGTCGACTGCCCGTATTGTCACAAGCTGCATGAAGAGGTGCCAGCGCTGAATAAAATGGGCGTGCAGGTGAACTATCTTGCCTTCCCGCGCGGTGGCCCCGGATCTGCGGCACACAACAAGATGCAAACCATCTGGTGCGCCACGGATGATGAGCGCCGGGCGCGTATGGATGCCGCCAAATCGGGTGAGCGTCTGTCGGCCGAGACCTGCGACAACCCGGTGCTGGACCAGTACATGCTGGGGCAGAAGCTGGGCGTGACCGGTACGCCGGCACTGATTCTGGACGATGGCACTCTGCTGCCGGGCTACATGCCTGCAGCGCGTTTGCAGCAGATACTGAAGCTTAATTGATCAACTGATCCGGCGTTATCAGCGATCACAGAGGCGGGCATACATAGAGTATGACCCGCCTTTTCGCTATACTGGAGCCCATTTTTTGACCGCCACGAGGCGGTGACTGATCTGACGGAACAATCTGCGAGGTGTTGGCTTGAAACCTGTAAAAGTAGGGATCTGTGGTCTGGGTACTGTCGGTGGCGGTACATTCAATGTCTTGACGCGAAATGCAGAGGAAATTTCCCGGCGCGCCGGGCGTCATATCGTGATTGAACAGATCGGGATGCGCAGTGATAATCCGACCTGTGATCTCAGCGGCATGCAGACAACCACGGATATCTTCGAGGTAGCAACCAATCCCGAAATCGATATCGTTGTTGAACTGATCGGCGGTTACGAAACCGCACGTGATCTGGTGATGACCGCAATCGAGAACGGCAAGCATGTTGTCACTGCCAACAAGGCGCTGATCGCCGTGCACGGTAACGAAATTTTTGAAGCGGCGCAGAACAAGAACGTGATGGTTGCGTTCGAAGCCTCCGTTGCCGGTGGCATTCCGATTATCAAGGCGATCCGTGAAGGGCTGGCAGCCAACCAGATTAACTGGCTGGCGGGCATCATCAACGGTACCGGCAACTTCATCATGACCGAGATGCGTGAGAAGGGCCGCGAGTTTGCTGATGTATTGCAGGAAGCTCAGG
>Ga0193962_1000638_pt1 | contig 16180 bp, 16 predicted proteins | sample FB_5_MG_FD_140335 | JGI IMG/M metagenome (GOLD analysis project Ga0193962, IMG submission 140335) | Microbial mat bacterial communities from the Broadkill River, Lewes, Delaware, United States - FB_5_MG | ecosystem: Environmental > Aquatic > Freshwater > River > Microbial mats | place: USA... | reverse complement strand
TTGAGCCCCACATGCTTCATCATGCAAAAGGTGCGAAGTCCTGAATTGGCAGCAGCAGCCGCGACTTCCAGGGAGACCTTTTCATTGGTGGAATATTCAAAATACAGATCCGATTCTCTGGACATCTGGAACAAATTCAAAGAGACTTCCGAGGACGGGGTCCCCGGATATGTGGTGGCAAAGGCGACACCGGCTTCAACAGCGCCCCTTGCAATGGCTTCGTTGCCCAGGAGCATAATTTTCTCTCCGGGGCTGTCCTTTAATAATTTATGCATGCGCACAACTCCTTAAACAAAACGCTGACAAGGTATATCCCGTCAGGTTTTCTACGTGGTAATTATAAAAAAAATCAATCTCAGGCGTATAATTTTTCAGCATGGGCCAGGGAAGAGGCATACCCCTTGAACCCTTGGGTATCCTCACATGAATTAATGGTACTGGAGGCAAAAAAACCTTCCACCATGGTCTTTTCCCCATGACGAATTAAACCCATGAACAGTACCGGAACAAGACTGAGTCCGTTTTTGCCGGTTTCAACACTAAAGTCCAAGTCGTCTTTTGTCTGGTATACGGCAAACAGACTGTTTTGGACGGGCATCAGCTGAACAATTTCAGGATGTTCGTGGTGGTGATGGTCGTGATTGTGATCACTACAATGGTTGCACATGATCTTTAAAGCCTTTCATTCTTGCAGGTTGAGGGCACAAGTCTTTTTAAACATCAGGTCTTTGCCGGCAAACGCCACAGCCCTTGTGCCCTAAAAACAGTTTAAGCCCTCAATATTACCGAAATTTATTTTAGAATTAAAGGTTTTTGAAAAAAAAACGGCTCGGGTCAACCTAGGACCGTAGATGAAATACGATGAACCCTAAAAATTTCTTTTTTAATTGCGTTGTGACCATCCGTCTGATAATTTTTAAATGCATGATGACTTTGTTTTTGTGGTTGATTTTTTTGACTCAAACCTTACAAAGCGCACACTTAAACAAAGGTTATCCCAACACCAAATCACCTAAAATTTAAAATAATGGCGTTTATTTAGTACTGTCGTTTCCAACACCCTTTTTTAGAGAAGAGGAATGTATTGTGAAAAAATTTTCTTTCTTTTTTATTATAATTGGAATGATAATTTTGAATATTTTTCTGTTGCTTTATGGATACTATCTGCTTTCCTTTGTATTACAGTGCAGTTTTGTGGGGGCATTGTTTTTTATCTATAAAGCGACATCAAATAGACATATTAAAAATATGGTATGGGTGTACTTGAAAAAGCACAATGGCGCTACGAAAAACGAACTTGTTGCTCATATAAAGAAAGAAACCGGGGCAAAGGCCAACGTGAATTTATCACCGATTGTCGATGAAATCATTAAAGATCTCAAGATAAAAGACTTGGTTATTATAGAAAAAGGGATCGGCTCAAACATTGGATTTTGCATTATACCTAAAGAAAACAGGCCAGACTCCAATTAATATTGGCTCATGTCGCGTTCCAGGGTCTTTTAAAGCGTATTTGCTCCAAATATTTGAATTTATTTCAAACATGGCAAGGGCTTGCAATCTGTGATTATTGGGCGTATTACAAATGTTTTCAAACTATTATGAACAATCATAAAATAAGATCCCAAAACGCGACAAAAGCCAAATGCTTTAATGGGTCTTTACCGTCAAAATGGCAGCCCCCTCGAGCTCACGGACGAGTTTAATACAAAGGTCTCCTTTGATAAATTCCTCGGCCTTGGACTTTTTCCGCCGGCCGATGACAATCATGGTGTGGCCCCCTTTTTTAAATTCTTCAATAATCCCGTCTGCAACCGTCTCGCAGGGTTCATTTACGATTTTAACCTGAATATTTTCTTCGGGCATCCCTGTTTCCACCAAGTCCAGCTTTGCCTTTTCAAGAATAGACAGATATCTTTCCGGTTGAGCTGCCATAAAGCTTTTACCCATAAATTCATCACCGGCAGCGGGTTTTCTGAACACATGGATCAATGTCACATCAATGCTGTCAGGACGAAACTTAAGCGTTGAAAAATATTCCAATGTAGCCTTTGAACTGAATGAATCGTTTACGGCTATGAGTATGGATTGTTTCATCGTTCAATCCTTTTTTTAAAAAACGGGTTATAAAGATCCGGCCATCTATCTATTGTCTGAACGAAAACCTGGAAATTTTGTCGAGTGCAAGGCGGGCGCAAAATTTACGGTTTTCGGTCGGGCACTATCTATAATTCGTCAAAGGCCTGGAGACACCTGTCTATATCCTCAATGATCTCGTCAACCATCTCGTAAAAAATTTCAGTCTGTTTTGAAAAATGCATTAAAATATTGTTCATCGTGCTTGGAATGACAGGATACAATTTCTTTAGATTCACCAGCCTTCTTTGATCCAGTATGGAAAAATCGGCGTCGGTCAACTGCTCGAACAAATCACCATACGTTTCCCTGTTGTTTTTAATCATGTAAACCGTGTGAAACCCCTTGCCAATGGCGTAGGTCAAAATATTGCCGATACCGAAAATATCCAGACTGAAAGGATTTTCAGTGGTCTCGTAATCGTAGTCAAAATCAATCCACACATAGTTGCCCGTGGCCCTTTCCACAAAGAGGTGATCGTTTCTGATGTCCCCGTGTTTGAATCCGTTCCTGTGTAAAAAGCTGATTGCCTCAAAGGCCTTTGACAGATTGCGAAGGATACCCGGCAGTATGGTCCGAAAATAAACCGAATAAGGCATATCACTGAAACTGCCGAGATATTGCAAAAAATTTGGCCCCCGGACCACCTCAAGAACCCGAATGTTATTCCCCGTTTCATCGATAAAGGCCTTCCCCTGCATAAAAAGAGAGTGTCCCTCTACCAAATCAAGGATTTTTCCTTCCTTTTCAGGACTTCGAAAACAATTTATTTTCACCCCGCCAAGAGTTATCTGAAAGGTCTCAAAAAAGGCAAATTTGAGATATTGAATATCCTTTGTTTTTTGGTTAATTACCTTTTTTACCCAAAACTTTGGATCTTCAATGCCGAAGCGTTGTTCCTTGGCATGGCCAATCACCTTATAGGTCTGACCGTTCAGATGGAGGATATCCCCGCTGTCTATGGCATAAAAATTACTGGTATCCCGGCTGTATGATTTTCCCATATAATTTTGCCTCGTTATTTTACTCCGGATTTAATCAAGGAGCCTTAGGGGCAAATTGTTCATAGCCACCTTAAACTGGTCAATCACATTTTTAAGGCCGTTGTTTTCAATCACTATTCCCAGATGCTCAAACAGAACGGACAAAGACTCCAGATCCTGTTCGCTGACGGCAATGACCTCATTATGATACATGCGCACGACCCCGGTCACCGTATGCCTGAATTTAATGGGTATTGAGAGCATGGATGCGATATTTTCCCTTGCCGCCTGCTTTGGATACTGGACCCTGGGATCGTCCTGCATGTCTTGAATGAAAACAGGCTCCCCCTTTGCAAGGGCGGAGTCTTGTTCATTAATGAAGATGGGGCCTTTTTCCAGATATTCCTGACTGATGCCGTAACTGCTCACCATGAAAAGCTGATTCTCCTTTTCATCCAAAACAAGGGTGCAACAGCCTTTGATGTTAAATGTTCGGGCGATCCCTTCTGTAATATGCGCCAACAAAAGTTTAGGATCATCGTAGGTTGAAATTGCATGGCTGATGGACCTGAATTGCTCCAGATTAAGCTTTGGTTCCAATGCGTTAGTCATTTCAAATCTCCCTGTTCAAACAAAATTCGGACGGCGTTTTAAGGCCGGCCGGTTGGGAACAATAAAATCCAAATCTCGATTCGGGTCGGTCGGCTACTTGTGTAATGAGACGAAAAATAATGAACTTAATGACGTTATTATATTGAAAAATAAAAACCTATGTCAACAATTCAAATCCCAAAGCGCTACGATTATAAATTTCGACATAGGCTAAATAAGCAAATGTTAATGTTGGGGAAAAAAGTTACGCCATTTTATCCATGCCCCTAAGAGCTTGTTTAAAATTCCCCTAAAAACACAAATGCGCCCCAGAAAATGGGATGGGCAAAACCGTATCGTTCCCCGGCAATCTGTTTTTGCCTGAGCACTGCCTGGCGAAGCGCCTGACTGCGGTTCGTACCTGCGGCAATGTTCTTATAAAACTGCACCATCAACTCGCAGGTCTCTTTGTCCGGCACCTTCCACATGCTCATCACAAGGCTTTTGGCCCCGGCCTGGAGAAATGCCCTGCGAAGTCCGAATACCCCCTCGCCTGCCGTTACCTCTCCTAAGCCGGTCTGACATGCTGACAATACCACCATTTCTGTGCCCTGCAGTTTCAGACCCAAAATTTTTTCCGAGGTGACGATCCCCTGACTGTTCAGGGCATGGGCCCTTAATGTAGTATTGGCACCTGCCAGGGCAATACCGGATCGCAGCAAAGGATTTTCATAGATCGTTATTTTTTCAGACTCTTTTTCAAAATCCTCTTTGCTTTTTTCGGAATCTGTCCCTGACAGTGCGTCCAAATCCTGATCCTTCAGGAAAAAGCCATGGGTGGCAAGATGAAGAATCCTGGGCGACCTATGACTGAAAAGAGACGCTTCGGAAGCTGTCTTATTTTTATAAACAGCCGCATTTTTAAGACCTAAAACAGATTGGAGCGCATTGATCTCTTCCAGGGTGTGGGGCAAGGAACTAAACTGCATGGCGCGCATCCCGCCTGACCGCGTGGGAATTTTACCGCCTCCGGCAGAGGAATCGTCCTGTTTTTTCAATTTTTTATTATTCCCTGCCAAATCAAAGTCCGGGTTGCCTATAATAACGGACTGACCCGCCGTACCTGTAGGCCTGCCAAACCCCAAAATATCCCTGCTTGCCGCCAGATAATCAAAAGAATACTGATCAATTAAGTAGTTGCCTTTGGTGTCCAGAAGTACTTCAAAGGGAATCAAGTTTAAATTGCCGTCAGGGCTGATGTAAATTCTTTTCACGCCGGACAGGGCGTCAAGGAGTGGAGAGAACACAAGACTGTAAAGCCGTTTGCTTGTTTTTTCCAGCCGGAGACCTTTATTGCGGATATCGCTTTCATCTTCAATCTGGCGTTTAAACCGGTTGATGGCTTTATCAATTTTTTGGGCGTCGCCCAGATCTATGACAACCGGTTCTTTATCCTTTCCGGCATGCAGTAGAAAAGCCATATAATGGCCGGCAAGCCATTTTTTGCCTTTAAAGTCACGCACCCTTATTCTGGCAAAATCCAGTAAAGCGCTTCGGGCAGGAAGCCTCTCTGAGATTTTACCAGTATCTGCCGCTTCAATCTTTTTTTGCGATGCATATGCCTGGCTTGTGCGGCAAAGTTTATCTTCAAGTTCGGCTTTTTTCCTTTCCAATTCAACAATGCGCTGTTGAGATGTCTCATCTTTGGCTGGTTTTGGAAATAAAAGATTTGAAATTTTGCCCCTGATTTGATTGAGTTCCTGAAACGTTTTTACCGCCTCTTTATCACCGGAATCAATCAAGGCTTGTTGAAACCGGCGCTGGGCCTCTAAAAGCATCCCTTTTCGAGTAATCCAGATATCAAATGCCTTTTTCCTACTCACAGGGTCCAGGTCGGGCTTATTGATAACAAGGCTTAAAAAAGCATTAAGATTATTTTGCTTTGTGGTCACAAAATCCAGTTTCTCTTTTTCAGGGATAAAATTAATCACGTTGCTGATAATCATTTGATCGCCGGACAAAACGTTAAGAAAGTGATTAAACGCCCTCTGATAATCTCTGGCAGGATCAATATACTCATACAGAATATCAGTTAAATGGCTTGTTTTTTCAAGTTCCATGGCAGTCCGTTTAGGAATGTTTGCCATGTCGAGCACCTGCTTTTGAAACGCTTCTTTATCCACTTTCCCAAGCAGAATGTCTTTGTATTTTGCTTGGGCCATTTCTTTAATCTGTTGCTTCAATACGTCGTTTTCTGAAGCCTTTCTCTTGGCATAAACAACTTGCGCCTTTGCCTCGTTTTCATAGATTTTAAGACACAGCAGATAGGTAGACGCAGCATTGGCAATTTCATCCTTGGCAATGTAATACTTTACCATTTTAGTATTCTGCCGGACCTGGCGGCGGGCATCTCTGTAATCCCTTATCTGGTCATAAATTTCCAACGCTTGTTGTGAAAGAGCAATGGTTCCGTCATAATCCCCTTGTGCATGCAAAATTTTTGCCTGTTCATGGAGCTTTTGGGCTTTTTCAACTTCCTTGGTAATGTCCTGGGCAGAGCGTCCGGGTGATCTTTTTCTCGTTTTATAACGGGTTGAACGTTCATCCACGGCACCCATTTTTTCCGCAGTTTCAAACCGCTTCAGATTCTGATCACTTAAATATGTTTGCAGACACACTAAATACATGGAAACTGCGCCGCCAGGAATTTTCTCCATTTTTTCAAGCTGTTTTGAAAACTGTTCAATACTGTCGACAATTTTTCTATCTTTATAGGCACCTTTAAAGGATTTTAAGGCCTGCTTGGCTAAACGGGTGGCCCCAACGTCATCCCCTTGTCCATGCAGTTCAATGGCCTGTTGATAAAAATTTTTTGCCTCTTTAACGGCGTCATCATAGGATGCGGCATAAACTGAAAAACGACCTGCCTGCAAAAAAAACAACAGCGCTGCAACCACCCAGACTTTATATGTTAAACGTTTTCGATCCATGGCGTCCCTGTAATTTTACTTTTTAAGAATAAGAATGCTGACCCTGATTTTTTTGGGGCCACCCAGGTCTTCAACGATCCGGGCGTCTGGCAGCACCTGCCGAATGTATGAGATCAGATTCTTTTTTTTGTCATTATAAATTATGGCTGAAATCCTGTATTTTTCGGCATTTGAAACAATACCATCAATATGACCGCCAATTGTCAAAAGTGTGTTTAGAATAGCGCTTATCTCCGAATCAGAAATTACAACGGTTGCTCTTATCTCAAGATTCGGTTGTTTTCCTGTTTTAATTTCTGTTACGCCGGAATTGGCTAAAAGCTCGAGGTCCACAGGGCCAGACGCAGGGGAACCTATATCGCGAAATATTATATCCGGCGACGTATTTTCACTGACCATCTGCACCGGTGCCGTTTTTTTGCTCTGCAGATACCATGTGTTGCCTGCAAGTGTCACGATAATAAGGCAAACTGCTGTCAGAACACCTGCCGGAACACGCACAGGGGTAAGAAAAATTTGAAAAATCCAGTTTCTTGGTCTGGCCGACTGCCGCACTTGCGCCATAATGCGTTCCGTAAAAAAAGGCGGGGGTTCCACCTCATCAAGATCCCGGGTCAAGGCAATTGTAGCCTGGATGTCTGACACATACCGTCTACACTCATCACATGCAGCAAGATGCGCGTCAACCTGCTGCTGACTTGATTCATCCAGGGTTCCATCAATATAGTCTGTCAATTGAGATTGAATATCATGGCATAACACGGCTTAACTCTCCAAAGGCATTGGCCAGACAACTTTTAAGACCGTCCCGGGCACGGGAAAGCTTTGACTTTACTGTACCCACCGGAATTTTAAGTATACTGGCGATTTCTGCATAGGCAAAGCCTTGAATATCTCTTAAAACCAGCACGTCTCTGAAAGCCAGATCAATTCTGCTGATACACCACTGCACCTGTTCGCAGATCTGTTTACGCTCCATTTTCTGGTGCGCAGACACGTTGTCAACAGCGAAGTTGAGTTTGATTTCACCGTCATCTGTCTCTTTATAATCATCAAAAGAGACGGTATTTCTGTTCAGCTTTGACATTCGCTTGCTCACCTGGTTTTTTGACATATTCATCACAATTGTTGTTATCCAGGTTTTAAATATGGAAGAGCCTTCAAACTTTTTGATGCTTTTAAATGCTGAAACAAAGGCATCCTGTACCGCATCCCTGGCATCCTCTTTGTTATTGGTAATACGAAATGCGGTTTGAAACATCTGTTTCTGGTATTTTTTTACAAGGATCTCAAAGGCATCCATATCACCTTTGCGGCATGCCGCAAGCACCTTTGCATCAGGATCCGAAAAAGAAGCATTCTTTTGTTTCTGCAATTTTGTCAGCATAGTAATCACAACGGGTAAAACAAAGGCGGCAACTGAAGCACGCTTCAATTTGCACGATACATGCAGCCTGAAAGAATACTAAAGGTTTGCCGCCATTTAAACGTTTTAGCCCAGAATAGTTTGTATTTTTTTAACCTGTTTCAAGACTTTTTTAACATCTTTGTCTTGAATCTCATCTTTATCCGCAATCTTGCTGATGTCATCATATGCTTTGAGCACACCTTTGGGTGCATCCATACGCTTCATTTCTTTGATAAAATAGGCCAGTTGCGGTTTTGCCTGCGTAATCAACTCTTTGTCTTCAGCTGCTGCCGTCAGGCTCATATCCATCAACCATGACCCTGCCCGAAACAATGCTTGTTTGTCCTGGCTCAGGCTGACCGCATAATCTTCAAAAAAAGGCTGGAATAAAGAGAGCATGTCAAGCAGGGCCTCTTTACTGTATTTTTCCAGGGCAATGCAGGTTCTGACCTTGCTGATATAACTATATAGGGAACTGGGGGCTTGAAGTACAATAAACTGATTTTCAATAAGTTGCAGCCGATCAGCAGCCGCGTTCATCTCTCCGCCCTGCAGAAGCGCAAGCGTTTCAGAGTAAAGAGACCCGATAAGAAAAAATTTTGCTTCGTCTGATTTAGCTGAAAACCCCATTGAGGCATCCTCTAAGCCAACCTGTGACTGGGCTTTGGCAAGTTTGCTTAAACTGTCACGGCTTTCAATGGCGGACTGATAGCTAGCCGAATCAAAATCCATCTGATCAATCTGAATTACGTTTGTATCCGGAATGTCACGCGCACTTTGCTCTCCAGCCTGAAGGCTGGTAAAGGGTAGAATTAAAGCAAAAGTGATGATGCTTATGAATGATATCAGTTTTTTTAAGTTCATTTATTACTCCTTGATCAAATAAGATTTCGGTCTGGTTGTAATTTTTTTTAACCATCAATGACGTTTTATTAGATTAGACAACTTGAGTGTCAGATATGTTCCCCAAAAAAATAAACTCCACAGGAATTACCGCAATTATTTTTACCAAGTGAGATAACCCACCTGCAATCCGACATTGGCCGGTTGCTGATCATAATTGAACACCGTAATAACCACATTTTGCCGATATTTGCTTGACAACAGGATACCATCCCAGCCTTTTACCCGTTCATCCCCAAAGCCCAACGTTTTACCGTTTTCTGATTTTACTACGATGGCAAGATCTTTATCCGGACTTTCGACAAAAAACATATAATCTTTGAGCTTGTCCAAGCGGAACGAAAAGCTGTAACTGCCGATGTTATCCCTTGATGTTGAACCGGGCACTTTCCTTGTGACAGCGTTTATCGATTTGAATTTATTTCTTATTAAGGTTTTAGGATCAGTGGGAAAAGCGGATTCAAGCGGAATGGATCTGTTTTGATAAGCTTGAAGTAAAGCCCGCGCTTTGTTTACGGGTATGGCCTGATTAAATTGAGTAAGCTCACCTCGTGTTGTAATGATGGAGGCATTTACACCAATCACCTGGCGCCCTTTGTAAAGGGCGCCGCCACTATTCCCGGGGGCAATGGGCGCCGTGTGTCTGATAATTTGGGCTCTGTTATTGTTATCTCTTATAACCTGGCTTACGTCACCTTTGGTAATATTGATGCCCAGGCCTTGGGGGTTACCCACGGCAATAACCGGGTCCATGGGGTTGACTAAATCTGAGTTACCAAGTTGCGCTGTGGGAAACTGCCTGTTGGAAGATATTTTTAAAATGGCAAGATCCTCCTGAGCATCATAGACACTGATGTGATTTATCTCGTATATGCTTTTATCATCAAATACAGCCCGTCCCCTAAGCGCTTTACTGACCACATGATAGTTTGTTATCACACAGCCGTTTCCAGTAGCGATAAACCCGCTGCCATCCCAGTTGCAGGGAATCATTTGAAACCCTTGGCCGTTTGGTCTGTTATTCTCATCTTTTTTTAGCCCGGAAGCAAACATGAAACCTTGCATTTTCAAGGCAACATTGCTTTGCCTGAGTTGATTCAAAGAGGGTGTCTGCGCACTGGTTTTTACAGGTGACAACAAACAAACCGCACACAATAGCACAAGTGCCGCTGATGATTTAAAACAGGTCATTGGAAAATCCTTTCTTTTATGGATATAAGCAGCAAAAAAAATCAAAACGTAAATTACCCGAACTCCGGGATAACCGTTCAGCGTTTTTTCGTAATTATGTTATTCCCCCAAAAGTCCAAAAGCTTGAAATAAAATATCTTTCAAGCCCTGATTCGGACTATAGATAGAATGGAAACTTTCTTAATGTCAACCTTTTAAATCTCACAATGGCTCTAAGTTGTCGAAATCCGGAGCACCTGTTTTATCAAGGTCACCGGCAACCTGAATTGCATAATAAAAACGAACGCATATGGTTCACAACCTCTGGCTGCCGGTTAATCCCGCTGGAAACGGCTGGCTTATGAAACGGACACAAAATAGACATCAGCTGTTTATGATATACATGCGTCTTGGGCCGTCCATGACGACGCGATAATCCAAAAAGAGATGTTCCTTAAAGGAGTCAGCTGTCATCTCAACAGTTCCATCCCGATCTATTACAAATTCTGCTTCGAATATTGATTTTCCATAAATAACGTCAGAGGATACTAACCATTTCCTGCTATTTTTTCGTCTTACACGGACTGGTCTGATGCCAATCCGATACACGCTTTGGGGCAAATAGTTCGCCCTTGGGTCAATAACTACAAATATACCGTCTTCAGACGAAATTGCCGATGTAAAAAACTTTAAATATTCTTCAGCTTTTTTGGGCGAATCAATAGAAAATGCCATTAATTTATTCATTTCGTGGATCGGGTCACCGTTGCCGTTGAGTACAACCGTTGTGTTTTCTCCTGTAACGGCAATGATATAATAAGCGCCTGTCCGGCCGGCCTGAATTGCTTCTGCAAGCACAACATTTCTGCTTGATGTTGAATAAAAGGGTATCCGCTTGGTACGGACAGACTCAATATCGACAAATCGATCAAACTCTTTTTTCAACGTAGTTTCAGCCCAATTCACCCATGTGTTCCCTTTATTGGACCAGTCTCCTTCTATTACAGGCGCAAATGGCACCGTACTGATGTTGGCCGCGTTTGAAACTGCCGGTATCATCATAGCAAGAGATACGACAACGACCAGGACAGCCTTAATTCCAAATGCCGATTTACCTGTTGTACCTGATTTTAAAAGATGGTTCATGGAATTGTCTCCTTTAATTTTTTTAATAAGTAGTAATTTCTCCCGGGATTGTTCGTCTGACACCCAAAAGATAAAAAATCTTCCCGGGAAAAGCTGCCGTTTCGCAGTCCAAAAGGGCATCGCTAATATGAATCTAATCGTCCATAAAGGCGCCAAAGATCACCATAGCGGCCCCACCCCCAATAAAAACCAGACTGGTAAGTCCTTGTGATCCATGAAAAACAGCTTCACGGATAACGGTGAACACACTGAACTGCAGCCCCACCAGGGGCAAAACAAACGAACCTATTCCCAGAATAATAAATGTCATTCCCCAACCAGCCATTTTCAAATCTCCTTTTATATTGCAGTAATGCAGTTTAAACACCCTGAACTCTTATTTTTTATTTATATTGGACAGTTCTGACGGAAACACGTTTGGGACGAACAACGGCAGTGCCGCAAAGCTTGTCATGCCATGCCAGATGGTTTTTATCAAATGCGACCCAGATACAGCCCAGACATAAGGGCAGAATTGAAACCAGGTAAGCAAAATACCGCCCAATGCCCTGGCCCATACTCATGGGGGCCAAGGTCCGGGCATCGACAACTCTGGCATGGATAACCATTTTCCCGGGTGTCGCATCTTTCATGTACCAAAAAGCGATTGTGACAACGATGGGCATCACCCAGTTGATAAAGAAGTCCACGGGGCCTGCGACCAGTTCACCACTGGACCAGTAGCTTTCACCATAGACGGCTGTAAGAATTGGAAAGGTAACGCAAAACAGCAGGGTTGTATCAATGGTCATTGCCAAAACTCTTGGCCAGAATCCAACAAATTCCAAATTATCCGGCAACATTTTACACCTCCGCATCATTATATTTGACTGCAAAAAGCTCGATATTCTCTTTGTGACACGTTGAAAAGTTACGGGCATATTGCTCCAAGCTGATGTCGCTGTTTTTTGCCGCTCTGAATAGTTGGATGGCTTTCTCCTGTTGCTCTTTTGAAAAATCCAGGGCATTGGTGAACCAGTTCTGAATGACATTGATTTCCGGCTGACTCACAACACCGTCAGCCTTGGCAAGTTTGGCAAGCAACACACCAACGTTCAGGTACGGCACAACAAGACCTAACACCCACCATCCCTTTGCACCCATGTCTTTGACTCTTCTGACGGCTGGACTGCTCATAGCGACAAGCATGATCAGCATAACGACAACAGGGATGATATGTTCCAGTTCATGGGGATTGACCATAACGGAACCGAGGGCTGCAAACACAACACCTGAGACAACAATGGAAATGATATAATTAAATAAAAGAACAAACAAAAACTCTGTTCTGGACAAGACGCCTTTATAAGAAAAGGCAAACTGAAGATACCGCATCACGTTTTCTCCTTTTAGCAGTTTATTGTGGCAAAACTTTTTCGTATCTGTCTGGTTAGACAATACGGATTGCTAAAAGGTTCCCAAAAAAATGATGTGGACTATTTAAAATTTATTTCGGGGTTTAAGATCCTGTTTAAAAATTAGGGAATCGAAGCGAAATCTCATCCTCATGTGATTGCAGTCGATTCATCTATTTTTAAGGCTCGAAAATTCTACGGAGAAGTTGAGGTAGCTCAATTTTCTGCTGATTGAATGCAGCAGCTTTTTTCAGATCATCAATGGTTAAAAAGCGTCCAGGAATTCACCATTTTATTTTGCATCAAAAAGGCCATGCCTTTAGCCGGATAGATCCAACTGACGCCCTTAGATGTCATCACCTCATTTGCCGGCGGGCCGTATATGGCAGCAACTTTGTCCTGGGCTGCACCGTGTTTGATACCTTCAGGGGTTGTATCCAGACAGGAAGGAAGGGCAGCAATCAGTATGATTTCGTCATCCTGTGAAACAGTCATATACCCATTGGCATAACTGCTGACTTTGAAAGGATACTCGCCAAGGGGATATTCCTTGCTTTGGAGAGGCGCTTGCCAAGTGTTGGGGACTTCATCCTCATAGGCGCCAACCTCAAGCGCCGGTTGACGTCTGGCCTTGGATTCAAAACAAAATTTTTGGGGCGTATTGTCAAGAGACAACGTTTGCCGAATGGTCTGGGCCCAGGGAGAGTACGGGTCAATATCAAGATATGCCAACCACTTTTCTTCGGCATCTTTATCATTGTTCTCAATATGCGCAATCTTGCCCAGATTAAAAGAGGAGGCGCCAAAACCCGGATCAATCTGATTCGCCAGGTTCAGATACTTTAGGGCTTGAGTCGGATTTTCCGCCTGATAAAAGGCGACCCCCAAATTATTTAAAGAGTGTGGATTCAAAGGATTAAGTTTATACGCGTCCTGCAACACCCCGATGGCTTTATACACCTCCCCTTGTATCAGCAACGCACACCCAAGGTTATTGTAGGCCAACTCGTAGGCAGGGTCCTGATCAATTGCAGTTTGATAAAATCTTAATGCGTTTTCAATATGTTCTTTAAAAAGAGTTTCCGCATCTTTCCCCTGGCCTGACCCGCGCAATTGAATCTGCCCGGCACGGGTAACCGGATCAATGGCAAGGCTTAATTTAAAAGGAAACCTTGCACCCTCAGGCTTCCATTCCCGGTAATATTTTAAGGCCATCTGATGATAACAGGTCCCAAGATTATGATAAACTTCGCGACTGGGAAAAAACTTATTAAATTCATTAAAAAACAACGCCGCCTTTTCATACTCTCCGGCTTGATAAAAGAGCAACCCTAAGTCATAGAGATCTGTCTTTTCAACCACTTGCATCAGCCTTGATTTGACAATGACAGCGCGCTGCTTGGGGCTTGGGTGTGTTGCGTCTGTGTGAACGCCCTTGACATAAGCGGGATCCTGGGCCGCAGCCACATATTCAAAAAAATTATTTTTTGAATCATCACCAATAATGGCACGGGTATTAAAGCCGGCCATGGCCGCGTAAACAATACCGTGTTCGTCGGCCTGAATCTCCTTGGCCAGAATTTTATCGGCTTGTTGTACAGTACGTTGGAGCGTTTTAAGAGCGTCTTGATTCTCTGAATCTTTTAATTGAAAAAATCGCAGATGCCAGAAATCTTCCTTGAGCTGATGGGCGATTTCATGGCCCAGTATAAACGCCAGACGGTCATCACCTCTTTGGGGATTTTGGTAACATATGTTCAAAATTTTTTTGGAAATAATGATACTGCCGTCAGGAATGGCAATGGCCAAAGGGATCAGGTTGGATTCAATATTGACAATAAACAGCTTAGGAAGTATGCCGGGCCTGCGGCCTGCGGCATTAAGAACCCTTTCAAATATCTGGTGGGCTTTAGCTGATAAGGGATCGTTGGCCGGCTTGAACTCTTCATAGTTATTCTGCCAAAAATCAATTCGATTTTTCGGGTTGTCAGTTGCACTGCGAACAGCTAACGGCATGCCTGTCACAAACATTATCAATATAAAAAAGACTGATACTTTTTTAACCGCCATGGTTTTCCCTCTGATTTGTTCGGGCCTTAATCCATTATTTCAATTATCAAGGATTGTCATATTTTTTTATCCTGTCGGTCTACCTGCTATACATCATATTCCTTAAGACAATTCATAGGAATAGAATGTTCCCGGTAATTGTTGCAACGGTTGCAGCTCCCGCCGGTTAAATCCGTCGTATAATTTTCCCGGTTTCAGTCCGCTTGAATGCATCTTTAAACACAATATCCTTTGGTCTCTCGTAGCGGTCCAGGCGTTTGGCAAAAAAGGCATCCAGTTTTTTTTCAAGCTGTTCATCCGCCCGGGCTTCAATGACCAGCACAATTTTGTGCCCCAGGATCTTATCGGGCAAAGCCCCGACAAAAAAAGGATATTCAATCAGGTCATCCAATTTTTTTTCAAGGGCTTCTGGAAAATACTTTATGCCGCCGGAGATAATCACATGATCGGCCCGGCCCAGGATTTTAAAGGTTTTATGATCATCAAGTTCAGCCAGGTCATTGGTGACAAGACACGGCGCATCGAGGCCCGGCATTTCAATGGTCAGACACCCCCTTTCGGAGAGCCCCACTTGAATTCCCTTAAGACATTGAAAACGGTCAGATGCGTTTTGACCGTTTATCCGACGAAGCGCAATATGCGTGGCGGTTTCTGTCATGCCGTAGCTTGCAAAACAGGCCGTGGGCACATTCTGAAGTTCGGTTTCAAGCAGTGACGGAAGCGCTGAACCGCCGATAAGTAAAGCATCAAGACCCTCAAACCGCTTTGGATCATCCAGCAGTTTTGTAACCTGATTGGGCACCATGGCAGAAAACCGGAAGGGGTTGTCCCGGCATTGGGACAGAAAGGCGAAATCATCGGCGGGGTCCATGGGGCACAAATCAAGCTGCCCCAAAAGCGCCCTGATGACCATCAATTTTCCGGCAATATACTTTAAAGGAAGACACAAAAGGGTGCGTCGGCCCGGTTCCAGCCGGAAAAAATGAATTGTACGCCCGGCACTCTGGGCAACAAACTGCTTGTCCAAAAAAATCGGTTTGGGAGATCCTGTGCTGCCGGAAGTGTGGACAGTGAGAGTGTTTTCCGGCCCATACCATTGGGTCAAAAAATCAATAACATCGGATTCAATGCCTGGAGGAAAGGCCTGACACCCCTTTTGCAGAAGCGTTTTCACCCGGTGCTCGATACCGTTGAGGCATAGGGTATCCGGAAAAATATTCACGGCCCTAAAAAAGCCCCGGAAAGATAAACCGTTTACCCGGATCAAAAAAGAGTTCATCCCCACGGATTTCCAGGGGGGAGGCCATATTATTGGTAAATAACTGCCCCGTACCAAGACCCTGGTGCAGATGGGGCTGCTTTAGAAAGGCCCACTGGGCAATGGCATTC
>Ga0193962_1000637_pt1 | contig 16181 bp, 17 predicted proteins | sample FB_5_MG_FD_140335 | JGI IMG/M metagenome (GOLD analysis project Ga0193962, IMG submission 140335) | Microbial mat bacterial communities from the Broadkill River, Lewes, Delaware, United States - FB_5_MG | ecosystem: Environmental > Aquatic > Freshwater > River > Microbial mats | place: USA... | reverse complement strand
GGTATTAAACTATGTTAATATTTTTCTATTTCTTTAACATAGATACAAACTATGTTAAATTATATTCCTCCTACATTTAAGTCATAAGTGCAACTTCTAACATTAATTATCACACAATGAGGAAAAACTTTGAGCAAAAAAAAAGCTTCTAGATAAAAGAACTAATGTTCAAATATCTAAAAGCTTTTAATGGCTCCGGCACCTGGGGACAATTAAAAAAAGGCTTCAATGACCTAAACTACCATAGATACTGACTTTCTATAAATACCAACATAGTAATATGTGGTATTATATAGTATTATTGACAATCAATTGACAATCAAGAATATTTATAGAAAGGAGAAATTGAATCAACTAACTCTATTAATTCTTTTCACTAATACTTTTACACATTATATTATCTTTCTTTCTATATTTTGTTATCAATCTACACGATTTTATTTATCGTATCTTCTTCAATTGTTAATTCCCATCTCTCTGATAAAAATAATAATATTTGCCTACTACGATTATCTATAATTTCTGGTGTCCATTCTTGATTTTGACTTACTTCTATTTCACTATAACTACCCTTTGCAAATACTTCTTTTTTTATATCAAAACATTTATTTTTTAAACTTGAATTTTTTGAAGTTGATAATAAAACTAAATTACCCAATGTGTGTAATCTTCTATTTTTTTCTTTTTGTGTTAATCCTGAATAATCATCAATCCAACATTTATCTTTTGGAGTTTGTGGATAAATATGCTCTATTGTTTCCTTATTTATTTCTTCCCATTGTAATTTAGTTTCTCCTTTTGATTGTTCTTGTAAAAATAATTCATATTCATATAATAAATATTTTAAACCTTTCCAACTATACCAACCTTCATTTTTCTTAAAATGGTCATTAATTTCACTTTCAAAATTACTTAAATTAACCCAATTGTATGTATTTTCATCAGCATAAATTTCTTTTTTCATATTATCAATAAGTCTATGAATATATTTATTTTTATGAAACTCGTTAGCATATTTGTAAAATCTGCTATCTCCAGTATTTGATTTCCTATTTGAAATTATAAAAACTAAAAACACATAACTTTCTGCTAATTTTAAAATATTTACAATATTAATTGTTTCTACTTTTTCAATTAATATTGCCATTATAATTGGTTTAAATGCACCAAATCCAACTCTATTTAATTTTGATAACCATTTTTTTATATTTTCATCATAATTTGATTGTTCTGGGTTTTCCATATAATAATATTCTACGATAGATTTTTTAATATTTAATACATAGTCTTTAATATCATCATAATCAATATATTTTGCTCTTATATTCTTTTTAAATTCATCTATTGAAATATTATTTTCTTCTGCAAATTTAATTTTTTCATCATATCCACTATAAAGTTTCTTTTTAATAATAACTCTTTGTTGTGTAAAATGTTGATTTAATAAAAAATCTTTTTCTGCACTTGCTACACTTCTATCATAGGTAAAGTACATTATCCAATGTTCTTTTAAAAATTTATCGTCACTAATTATTTTCTTAGGATTTTTACCTAAATATTCATAAATTGTTTTCCAAGAATTATTTATATCTTTTCTTAAAGTTGATATTTCATCTTCATCATATCCATTTAGTAATGTTGTTAAATATATTAATCTATTTTTTAATAACTCTAAAGTTGTTAAGGGTTTACCTCTATTATTCATTGTTTCAAATGTAACAAACTCATCTAATTCATCATCAATCTCATAAAAATTAAATTTTAGTTGTTTTGTAATTTTTATAAATAGAATTTCTAATTCTTTTATTGATAAATTTTTAGTTTTATCAGTAAATGTATTTTTTGCAAATTGTAAATTTTTTGTGTATAGTGTTTCTTCCGCAATTCCATAACAATCAGTATCTTCTAAATCTAATATTTTTGTTTTAAAATAACAATCACTTGGATTGTCTTTTTCATAACCAAAAATTACTTTTATATCTTTACCTTTACTTCCCGTTTTTTTAAATAAATATTTTTTGACTAAATCAGGCTTTTCTGTTTCATCTATCCAATCATCATTTTTAAAGTTATCTAAAACTACTTTTAGTAAAATCATTATGGTTGTAAGTCTTTGTTGTCCATCAATAACTTGATAAATGTCATTTTTATTTTCAACTGTAATCATTCCTGTATAATGAATTCTATCATTATCTAAATTGTATAAATCACTCCAAAAATCTTCGATTTGAGTTTTCCCCCAAGCATATCCTCTTTGATAATCTGGAATACGAAAAACTTTATCATTAAAAAGTTCTGATAAAGTTTCTAAATTATTACTTGCCATTATTTTACTCCTTACTATGACTTCTATCTATATATTCTTTTATTATAGTTATTTCTTACTTATGTACAGTAACCAATTATTAAAAGTGAATGACTATACATTAAACTATAATCATCCTACATATTCTTCTTTTTTTCTATCCCATATTAATTCTTTATTATCTATACTATGTGGTTCATTCATAGCACACTCTAATTCAAAACTATTATTTTTATAAAACTTATTTGATAAAGCATTTATTTCATTTTGTAGTTTTATTAGCTCATTTAACTTAGGTTCGATTGATGAAAAAAAATTTAATTCTTTTTCATTCATATCTTTCGTCATCGTATAATCTTGTAATTTATTATCCCATTCGCATACTTTATATTTGTAAAATTTCATATAGTGTTCTAAGAGAATCATTTTTTTCCTTTTATTTATATTTTGTAATATAGATATGACAATTTTATTCATTTACCATTGCCCAAAAACTACAATGATTAATTATTATATTAATACCTTTTATTCTATCACACAAATTTTATCTTTGCTATAAAATTATAATCATTGTTTTTTACTATATCAATTTAATGCTTGTCTCAAAACTTCCTATCTCTTCATTTCTATATATCATCTGTGAAAGTTGCACTATATTTATATTTGTATTAATATAATTTACTTTATTTTTTAATGACCAATATGTTTTAGCATCTAACATCTTAGTATCCATATATTCAACTATAATGTCTTTATTATCATAAACTTTTTTATTTAAGATATTAAAATATTGATGTTGAAGTGTTTGTTTTTTTATATCCAGAGTGAGTTTTTCTTTTATTGTAAATATATTTTGAATAAAATGAAATAAATTATTAGTCATAATCTTTATATTAGGTACAAAAAAGTCTATATTTTCTATAAATAAAAGTGTGTGTTGATAAAATAACACTTCATAATCAAGCCATTCATACAACAGTTTATCTAAATTTTCATTTTTCAAATATTTCTTATTATGATTGAAATCTTCAATAATTTCAGAGATAAATAATTGAAAATAGTCTGTTGATTGTAATATTAAATGTTTTAAGTTTTGTTCTTTTTTTTCTAAATATAACTTCTTATTTTCTTCAAAATGATTTCTTTCTTTTAATTCTTGAAAAGTTTCTAATATTTTTTCTAATGAACAATTTATCCATTCTTCATGATTTAAATAATTATGTTTATGTTGTTTTAGTAAATTTAAAATCTGTTTTTCAAATTTAAAAGTTCCTTCTTCTACATGAATTAATGTACAACTTTCATCGCCTCCAGCTGAACCCATTTTAATTTGATTAAGTCTTATTTCTGGTGTATCAGAATAGCCTATTTTGTAAGCATTTTGTATTTTACTATGTATAATATAAATAATATTTAATCCTTTAATAAGCTTCGTAATTTTACTCTGTCCAAAGACATATTTGTTCCATTTATTGTGTCAATTTTATATCTTATATTTTTTTCTGAAACTTGATATAGTATTTTTTCAAAATGATTTTCTGTTTTATCAAATAATCTCTTATATCTATATACAAAATGAGTTTTTTCATTAGATTTATTTATACATGCTTTTAATTTTGGAATTAAGTAGTTATCAGTTGTTATACTTAATAATTGGTAATAAAGTTTTTTTGACATTTTACGATAATGAATTTTTGTATGATTTGGATTGAATGCAAATGGGAAAATATCTAATGTTAAAAAGCCATTTTTAGAAAAAATATCAAACATCATTCTTTTTTGTTCTATTACTGATTTAGGTTTTTTTATTATTTGATTTATATCTACAAATGCTTCTAAATCTTTAAAATGAAAGAATACACTTGTTGGAGTATTTGGATTGTAAATATATCTTTGTATATCTCCAAATAATGGCGATTCTGAAATCATAATTATTTTCAAATTATTAATTTTATTAAATTGTTCTTCCCAAAGTTTTTCAGTTATATTAAAAGCATTTTGAAGATACTCTTCATCTTTTTCAAAATACTCTACTATATTTTGTTCTTGATAAATTTTTTTCAATTGTTTTGATATTGGGTGCCATTTTAAATCCATGATTATATTACTATGTAAGGATTAGGATTAGTTATGTGTAAAAACTTTTCTCCCATTAAAAATGGTATATATTCTATTCCATTTGGAATATTTTCTATATCACATATCAAAGGTCCAGAATTTGTTTTTTTTGATAAAAAGTCTTTTCTTTCTGCTTCTTTTAATCTAATAGTAGGGTCAATTAACATATAGTTTTCTAAAATGACCCAAACATGATATTGTATTTTAGGACTACAATTACCTTTTAATTCATTTTCTAAATACTGATATGAAGTTTCATATTCTGATACACCATCAAATAGCATATCTCCAATCATTAATATCGCTGGAATATTTAATTCTTTTAAATACCTATACATAAGTATTGCCATCCCAGAACAATCCATTGCAGTTGTATATCTATCAATATTTTTATTATCTCTATCTTCTATGATTTTCAAAAAGTATTTATTGATTTTTTTTCTTATTGCTTTATCTTCTTTTAATGTATAGCTTTTAAAATTCATACCTTGAAAATTTTCTACTCCATATTCTCTGGATTTCATTGTAGAAATATCTAAATTATTCCAAAATTTATCTACTTTTGTCATATTACGCAATATCCTTTAATTATAATAGAATATATTCTATCTTAAATAATTTTAAGTAATCTAAAAAGGTAGTTTCCTATCTTTATTAAATCTTTCTTTATTCTCTTCATCTATTTCATAACCATCAGCAATTAAATCACTTTTAATTTTTTCATAAATATCAAAAAACTTAAATTTCTCTATCTTGTTTAATATATTGTTATAGTCTTGAATATGTTGTGATAATTCATATCCATCAAACATATTTTTTAAATAATCTATCATTTTATCTTTGTCATTTAAAAAGTCTTTGATAGTTATAGGGAAAGGAAACTCCATAATACTATGTATATATACTAAAAGGTTTTTAGAAAATATATTAAACTCATATTCATCTTTGGAGATATTTAAATTATTAGCCTTTTTATGAAGTTCAACCTCTTCTCTTTTTTCTTTTGCTATTTGAGAAGAAACCTCTTGTTTTATCTCTTTACTAACTCCAGTATGCTGAAACTCTTCATCAATTATAGGAATATATAGATTTAGGAACTCAAGAGTATCATCTAATTTATTTGAAATATTACTATATAGTTTTGCATTTTTGTATAACTCTGTTAGTTTAGTAATATAGTAAAACTTTTCATCTTTATCCATTCTTTTCATGAAATATGGATATTTTTCTTTAAATGCTTTTATTTTCTTACTTCTTTGTAGACCACTTAGTTCTTCTGCTATATTTAACTGATTATGAATATTAGTTATATATCTTGATATGGAATTAGGTGTAAAGTTCTTTTTATTTTTTTTGCAATAATCTACAAATATAATAAAATCTTCAAAATATCTCTGCACCTTTAAACCTATCTCTAAATTTATCTTATCTATATGACTTTTAGGTTTTTCTTCATATATAGATACTTCATTTTTACTCTCTATTAAAAATAATTGTTCCTCTAACTCTTCAAGACTATAAGCTTCTAAATTGTATTTTTCTACACTATCATCATAATAATGTGTGATTGCATTTTGTAGCTCTCTTTTAGTTGCTATTACTTCCATTTCAGAAGGGAAAATATGTTGAGTTTTCTCCATTTTCAAATATGTGATATTTTGATTGAGTATTCTTATCTCTTGTTCTACTAAACTTAGTATATTTTGTTTGCTACTTATTCTACTATTTTCTAATGAACTGATTTTGTTAAGATTTATAAAATTTAATTGATTTCGTATTAAAAAATATATTTTCTTTTCAACCATAGTTTTAATATATTTATCTTTATTTTTGGGTTTATATTCTGTGATTACATTATCAGGAAGTATCAAATTGATTTCATTTAATACTTTTTCTATTTCTTCTTTAAAGAATATATTATTTACAAGAGAACTATCTTTTTTTGAGGTATATTTTTTTATTAAAATTTGAAGATTATCTAACACATCTATTTGTTGTTTTTCTTTTGAGGTATCACTATCTAAAATATTTAATATCTCTTCTTCATTATAAAGTAATCTGTCAGATTTAGATTTATCATAGACTAATGCTAACTCTTCAAAATAATCTATCTCTTCAACGTTATTATTAATATCTAAAAATAGTTGATATTTGTTTTTAGATTTTGAAAATTTAATAAATATTCTTTTTACACTTTCATATGCTATCAAAGTGTTAAGAGTTCTCGTAAGATGTTTTATTTGAGATAGATATATATTCTTTGTATAATATGGAATAGTATCATCTCTTTTTTCTTTTTCTTTACTCATTGGAGGATTATATCAAAAAGTATCTATAAAGTAATATTCAATATATTCAGATATACTTTTTGAGATTTCAAATACACAAAAGGTAAAAAATGACAGAAAAAGAACTAATAGAAGAGATTAATAATAGTAGTGGTTGGTATTTAACAAAAGAGATAGACAATCCAAGTCCTAAGCTTCAAATGGTAGGAATAAAAAGAAACTTTAATATTATTAGAGATATGACAAATCCTTGTGATGAAGTTCTTGAATATGTTAATAATTTATCAGACAAAGATAAAAGTGATTTAGTTTCATGGAGTTCAAATATTCAATTTATAAAAGAACCAAATGAAAAGCTACAAATGCATGCACTTTTATCAGGAAAACCACATCTTGTAATTAGATATATTAATAATCCTGCAAAAAAGGTTCTTAAATATCTCAAAAAATATGAAAAAATAAATGAAGATACAGAGACTCAACTTGAAGCTGTTTTAAAAGATGGATTGAATCTTCGATATATTGCTCATTTTGAATATTGGCAACAAGGGGATGAATTTACAATAGATAAAAAAGTAGAATTATCAGCAATTAAACAAAATATCAAAGCAGTAAAATATTTAAATACTAATTCAATGAATCAAGAAACAATAGACTATATTAATACTGATGAAGATATGCAAATTAAAGTATTAAAACTTGATGAATATTTTATTAGTAATATCAAAAAGCCATCAGAAAAAGTTCAGCTAACAGCAGTTAAAAGTGCCTATGACCCACTTATGATAGTATATGATTTTATAAAAAGAGAAGATTTATGTAAGAAACTCGAAAGAAACTATTTTTAATTATTTCTTTTAGAGTTTAAAAAGTTCATAGAAATTATATGTTTTTAGTTTAATCTCTATGGACTATAACCATACCTTCATATTCTTCAATATAAAAGCTATTTAATCTTAAGTTTCTTACAGCTTTGTTCCAATCTAAGTATCTCTCTATAGAAAATGATTTATTTTTTAAAATACCTATTTCATCTAATTCTATCAACACTTCAATAAAGTCTATATCATAGATTTTATTTTGTAAATTTTCCCCTAAATCAAATGTAGCACTTAAATCTTTTAAATAGGTCTCTTTTAAATCAAAATCAAAATTAGCATAAATACTATAGACTGACTTTGTATTCACAAATGTATATTCTTCATTATGAACTTCAAGCCAATCAGCAGAATTACTAAATGTTTGATATACTTCATATCTATCTATAATATAGTTAAAACAACATATTAAATCATTGAGTGTCATCTCCAAATTTTGTGAAAAATGATATGAAAGTTGTATAATTATAGTTTTTACTTTCTTTTCTCCTCCATCATTATCCTCAAATTCATCAAAATCATCCTCAAGTTCATTAAGTAAATCTTCATCTTCTATATATTCAAATTCATCTACATCATCAAAATACCACGATTCATAATACTCATTAATCATGTATCTAAGTTCAGTCATATCTTTAATTGATAACCCAAAATTTTCTGCTTCTTTATCCTCCATATAATCACCCTTACGCATATATTCAAAATATTTTTCTATTCCTTTTTGTAATCTATTCTTCATTTTTAAATTCCTTTTGTTTCTTATTTTTTTATTTTCAACATTTATAAAATGCACCATTCTTAACTACTATAAAATATATAGACTATGCTTCTTCAAGATAGGTAGGAAAATAGTTTTCTATCTTTTCAGCAGTTGAATATGTACTCATTAAATTAAAAGCTTCCTCTTCTCTTAAAACTAACCACTCTTCCCCTCCACTTCTTTCATTATTTCCACAATCAATTGCATATTTAGATAATGGACCACCTTTTGCATGTGAAAAGTAGATACCTTTCTTTGTTTTGTATAATTCAATACTCCAATAATTAAAGTCATTTATTGACCCATACATATATGAAAATAATTCTTCTGCTGTTTCTGTGTTATAAACTTTTTTATTTATTACTTTTTTCATTTTTAATCCTATTTTGTATTTTTTGTTTTTCAACATTTATATAATGCACCATTTTTTTAGTTTTGACAAGTTTTTAAAAAAATTATATTTTACATATCACACCTCCAAAATAAAATCTATTAAGCAACAGATTTTAAAGTTGGTTGATATGTTGTTGTATTCATTGCTATTTGAGGATTAGATACAGTTTTAAATATCTCATCAAATAATCTCATATAAACACCGGAACTTACTGTGTTTCCAAGTTGTTTATTGATATTTGTTTGAGTTCCAACAAATGTAAAATCTTCACTAAATTTATGTATTCTTTTATTCTCTGTTGGAGTTAAAAGCCTTACTCTTCCATCTATTAAAAACTTACTATTGTTTCCAATTGTCATACAAGGAGCAACATATGGCAAATAAACTGTTCTTGTGCTTTCATAAGTCATAGATTCATACTTTCCATATGTATGAATTTTATTATCTCTTCTTGTTTGATGTGTTGGATTTAATTTATGCTTGGCTGTATTTTTATAAAAATATTTTTCATCAACATTTGTTTCTAAAATATCTTTTACAGTAAATTCTATATCAATTTTTGCTGGAAAATTAAAAGCATTATTTGGGTCTAATTCTTTTTTAATACCTGCAATAAAAATTCTTTCTCTATTTTGTGGTAATCCTTGCTCATTTGAGTTTAAAACTTCCCAGTAGTAGTTATATCTTTCATCTTCAAGTAGTAAGTTCTCAATAGTATGAAGTGTATGCCCTATTGTATTTTTATAACTGTGATTGATTAATGATTTATATTCTTTCACTTTTTTGTCGTGAGATAATAAACCTTTTACATTTTCATATACTACAATTGAAGCATTAATCTTTTTTTGTAATTGGATTGCTGTTAAAAATAGATTCCCATTGCTTGAATTAAGCCCTTTTCTCTTACCCATTAAAGAAAAGCTTTGACAAGGTGGAGTTTGAACTAACACATCAACTTTTAGCCCTTTTTTAACTGTGATAAGTAAATCATTAATATCATCTATATGTTTCTTTGGATTAAAAGGGTTATTGTTGTAATACGTTTTATTTGCATTTGTATCAATTTCACAAATGAATTTAGCCTCAAGATTAATACCCATCTGTTTTATTGCATTTGAAAATGCTCCTATTCCATTAAATGTTGAAATAAATGTTAAATCATTACCTACTAACTGAACAAAATTTTTGTAATTTTTCATAACTGCTCCTATGCGTTTTGTAGAAGAAGTTTATTAATAGTTGAATTTCATATTGTTGTTTATATAAACTGATTGGGGGTATAGATTTTAAACATAAAAAAAGATAGATAATTTAATACCTATCTTTTTATTGATTTAGTTTTTTGTGATTTTTTTTCTTTCTTGTGGTTTCATAGTTGAAGAACCATATTTATTTTTAATCTCATTCATAGATTTAGTATTCCCCATGTTTTTGCCCTTTAACTCCCCAAAATACCACATCTTTTTCTTACTTGCCCATTTAAAGCCTAACTCTTTTAATTTGTCCTTTATTTCCTTTGTATCTCCACTTACCCAAATCCAAGAACCAACTAACTCAATTGTAATATTTTCAAAATGTAAAATTAAACTAATGATTTTTTCTAACTCAATATCTATCTTAACACCACTTGAAAAGAATATTTTATGCTCTATTAGTTCAGTATAAACACTATTTAATATTTTAAACTCTTCATCACTTCCACCAACATCAGGATGTAATATTTTTGCTAATCTCTTAAAAACTTTTTTCGCTTCATTAATTCCACTCACTTCTTTAAACTCATTTTCAATCTCAATTCTTGTCATCTTTTTTCCTTTAATTTTGTCTTTTTTTGAAGATTTTGAGGGGATTTTTTTTCTCTTCTTATTTTCAATTTTTAAGAAAATTAAAGATTTTCCTCTTTATCTTTTTTGTAAGACTTTTTGTCTCTTCGCGTTAGTTTGTCGGGTTTTTACAAAGTGGAATAGGATATATTTTTGATTGAGATAAACTTAATTTCCATAAATTACTTTTAGATTAATTAAATAATATCTCATAATGAAAGGACTAAAAACCAAACTAACAAGAAGAGTAAAATAGTTCAAAAGATACAGTTAGGAAAATTTAATATTCTGTTGCATAGCAAAAAATTGAAAATAAGAAGAGTTATATATTTATTGATTTCATATCAATTCCATCATTCAAGAAACTTTATTCAAGAACTCAATTTTCAAGAAAACTAAATTGAGCGATAGCGAAAGTTAGGTTTTAAAGAAAATTAACAGAGTTTAAGAATAATGTTTCAAAGAATGAAAAGTCAGCTTGTCTGACTTACTTGACTAACTTTAACAGAAGTGTCATCACATCAATATTTTTTTCAAATGAAAATAAAATTTGGATAAATCTTTTTTATTCATATAATCATATATACAACTTTAACAACAAAGAGGTATACATATGAACTTAATAGAAATCCCATCTACAACGATTTATAATATGACACATAAAATTATTGATAAATTTATGGGAGAAGATAATGAATCTTTATCAGAGACTAAAAAGCATTTTTTAGAAAAAATCACAATGGACTACCATAGGAAGTCATATAAACAATTTACCTACTTTTTAAGATTTATTTCAAATGGATACAATGGAAGAACTGGTGAAAGTATGAATTCCTATGATAAATACAACTCTTATAAATACAAACAGAATATCTATTTATCTGATGATGAAAGAATAAAACTCCAAGAGGTTAAAAAAGGTAAGTTCCTTGATAATAAGCAATTACAGTATGCAAGCAAAAAGGTAGCCAAGGCTTTATATATTGAGTATTATAATCAAGATAAAAATAGACTCTTTTTGACTTTAACACTTCCATCAAAATGGCATTACTACACCAAAAAAGGTAAAGTAAAGAATCCATCTTGCCAATTCAAAAACTATGAAGAAAGTATTCAAGAAAGTCTCAAACAACTAAATATCATAAATAGAACTCTTCACAAAAAGATAAATCTTGAATTAAAAAGATTTTACAAAAGACAAGGAAGAAAATATGAATCATATGACTATCTTAAGGTGCTTGAATATCATTTTTCAATGACAGGACATTATCACTCGGTAATATACGGCTCTGATGAACAAGTAGAGATAATTAAAAAGCAATATGAAAAAATTGTTGAAAAATTTGAGTTAGAAGAAACAAAGTGTGATGATATAGAAAATATAAAAGGTAGTTCTTATGTTTATAAATATCTTCTAAAAAACTCTTTACCACCTGAAGATGATAATAAAGATAATAGTTTATTTAACAAATACAAATCATATTTTCATAACATAAGAATATTTAGTTCTTCAAATTTCAAAAATACTAATCAAGCAGAAATAGACAAAGCATATAAATATATATCAAAATATAAACCAAATATTATGAAATTATTAAAAAAATCAAAATTACCCTTGTATGTTAGTTTAGAAGAATTGATAAAGAGAGGTTATTTTTCTTTTGAGTATGAAACAGTATATCAAACAGTTGTAGATAAGAAAAAGTTAACAGAGATAACAAGAGAAGTATATTATGAAGAGTTTATTACTGATGAGCGTGAACTTTTTTATAGTTATGTTTTTGATAAAAATGAAAAATATTTAAAAATAGCAAAAATCAAAAGATTAACAAAAGCTTATTTTATGGGCAAAAAAAATAAGAAAAAAGAACTTATCTATGATACACAAGACTTTATTCAGATACAAAAAACAGATTTTGAGGATGATTTTTTTGGAATATATGAGGATGACCCTGACTTCTAATTTTGATTTTTTTTATTCTAATTTAAAAATTGTCATTACCTTAATTTTTTCTTATACTATAACAGAAGCTTAAAACACTTCACTAAAAATTAAAGGAAATAATATGACACAAATTAATTTAGAAATCAAAATGTTGGTTGAGGGATATAGAGAAATAAGTGAGAAACAGTTGGCTGAGGGTACGGAGTACTATGTTCAACTACAAACAAGTTTTATCAATGAAAATGGAGATTTAGAACAAAAACAAGTTAAGGTGCAAAAAGAGATAGATTTTAAGGCTTTAATAGGTAAATCAATTCAATTTAACAATGTTGTTGAAACTGTTATGGGGTTTGATAAGTTCTATAAAACTAATGATTTAGAAGTAATTAATGAAACAGTTGATGGATTTGAGTTAAAAAAATCAATGGTTATGGATGTTATAGCTATATCAGATAAAGTAGCCAAAGACCAAAAAACTGGAAAAGAGACATTAAACGGTTTTATCTTCTCAAAAGACATTGTTGATGGTGCTGTTGTAACCTACAAAGTAAAAGTTAAAAACACAAATAGAGATAAATTAGCAAAACTCAAAGGTAAAAGAATTTTACTAACTGATTTATCAGTATTTAAACCATCAGAGGGCTTTAATACCTATTATTCAATTGAATCAATCAAAGATATTCAATCATCAAAATAAAGGTTAAATAATGGATTTAGAAAACATTTTACTTTATATATCTGAACTTTATGATGAAGATTTGGAAAGTGTTTTCTATAACTATGAGTTTGGAATCTATGATGATTTTATAGAAGAACTAACAAAAGAAAATTTAGAAGGTTAAAAATGGAAAATAATCAAAATCCAACAAGATTAATAAAGGTAGTTCAAATAAATCCATATTTGAATAATATGGCGGGTTTCAATTGGAGCATATATTTTACATCAATAATAGTTGTATCAACAACAATTTTTAGTAGTTTATTATTTGTAATATATTTTATGGAAAGTTTTGATTATTTAATAGCATTGAGTGAGGTGGAAAACTCTTTAATTGTAATAATGAAATATTTTGCTACTAATGCAATGGGAGCATTAAATAATTTTAACCATTTGAATGACTTGATAGGTCAAAAGGTCTTTAACTTCAATATTCCTATACAAAGCCCTAATATCTCTTATTTAGGTTGGTTAGTTATTACTGTGAGCTGTGTATTAGCATTTATCTTTCATAGTATGAGTTTATATCAATACTATGCTCAAAAGATAATAAAAAATTCCGGCTTTTTCAATTATTATATACCTTATATTTTACTTCATAAGTTTTATAGTAGAAAAAAAACTAATAAATTATACATCAGAATTTTACCTCTTGTTAAATTGGAAAAAATTAACAAAACGGATTTTAATATGTTGATACAAAACTTTTTTAATATTGCTGTTGAAGATGTAGCAAACTATGAGATAAAGGTAGAAAGTAAGAGAGCTTTATTGTGGTTTGACTATCAAATTTTACATTTAACACCAATAGCAAAAAAAGGAAATAAGGCAAATGATACAAAGGAAGAAATATCAGAAAACAACTCTAATAGTAGACAAAATTCAAAAGTTTCAAGCAATTCAGAAAAACCTAAAAAGCTTTTTACATAATAAATATCATTACTCTATCAATAAAAAGTCCTATAATAAAATTTTAGGGCTTTATAATTCGTTAGATTTTTTAATAAAAGATATTGAAGCTACAGATGAAGATTTTGAGAAGATAATATTAGGACTTGAAAAGTTTGTAAATAGTATTTGTATAGTTGAGCTGAATAATTATAAATAGAATAGATAAAGGTAGATAATTAAGACATCTATCTTTTTTTATAGTTAAATATCTATACCCCTAACCATTATATAAAAACACCAAATAAGAATGATTAAAACAATAAAATCTCTTATAACAAAAGGGGATATCATGAATAACAGCACACAATTACAAAACATAGAAAATAAACTATCACAACTTATTGAATTAGTAGGAACACCAAAGGAATGGTTTAATACTAATGAGATTTCACATTATTTAGGATATTCAAAAGAAAGTATTCACAAAATGGTTAAAAGTGGAGAGTTTAAACAAGGTATTCACTATCACAAGAAAATAAAAAGACTTTTATTTAGTAAAAAAGCCATTGATTTATGGGTTAAAAGTGATATTCCCGCTAATAGTATCAATTATAATACTGATGATAAAATAAATGAAATTTTATCTTCAATAGCGGCTTAATTCAAAATGACTTCAATAACTTTAACAATACTCGCGATATAATTCAATTTGTATCTATGTGTATGTTAAAGGTTATTGAAATATTAAAAAATAATATGGAGATAATATGATAAAAGTAAATTTAACTATCACAAAAACAAAAAAAGGTTTAGAGTATTTAGGTGCTTCTTTTACAGATAAAAATGGTAAAAGACAAAGAAAAGCTCTACAACTATTAAATACACCACAAAATAAAAAAGTTGCTGAAACAATTTTGATTCCAAAATTACAATTAGCACTTAATGAAAATAATGGTGCGTTCTTTGAAAACAATATTCCAACTGTGTATGAATTTGCTCTTAAATCAATAAATATGAACAAATCTAAAAGAAATGATGCAACTCATAATGATTATGTATCTATTTTAGAAAATCATATTAAAGATGTTTTAGGAAATAAAAAACTTGATAAAGTTAAACCATCAGATATAAAACAATGGCAAACAGATTTAATTGAAATAAAAAAATTAAGTCCTGCAAGAGTGAAAACTTGTAGAAAGGTTTTATCTAAAATGTATAATGATGCATTAGATGATGAGATAGTGAGTAAGAACCCTTTAACAAGAGTTGCAAGCCCTACTATTACATTACCAGAGATTACACCATTTACAGCAGATGAAGTGCTTAAAATCATTGATAATGCCCAAGGTCAAATTCAAAACTTTGTAGCAACTGCTTTTTTGACTGGTGCAAGAAGTGGCGAGTTATTGGGGTTGATGTGGAATGACATTGATTTTGAAAAAAAAGAGATTTCTATTAAAAGAAGTATCAAAATGGGCATTATAGGAAATACTAAAACGAAATACAGTATTAGAGATATTGATATGTTAGATGGTTTGATTCCTTATCTAAAAGCTCAATATGAATTAACTGGTTCAAAAAATTCTTTTGTATTTCTAAACAATCAAGGTAATCATATTTATGATATAAAAAGAATTAGAGATACACATTGGAAAAAACTTTTGATTAAGTGTGAATTAAAATATAGACCAATATACCATACAAGACATACATTTGCTACTATAATGGTTGAAAATGAAGATATTCTTTGGGTGTCAAAGATGTTAGGTCATAAGGATTCTACTATAACATTACAAAGATATGCTAAATCAATGAAGAAACCAGAAATTAAAAGAGGTGCATTTCTAAATGATAAAATGTCAATCATTGACAATCAGTTTGACAATCAAAATAAAAAAGTTGCTTGATTTCCCTTTGTTTAAAGGGTTGTAAGTAATGTGGCTCCGGCACCTGGGATCGAACCAGGGACCAAATGATTAACAGTCATCTACTCTACCGCTGAGCTATGCCGGAACTTGTAAGTTAAAAAGTGTTTGTCTTTTTAAGTGGCAGAATTATAGT
>Ga0193962_1000636_pt1 | contig 16193 bp, 10 predicted proteins | sample FB_5_MG_FD_140335 | JGI IMG/M metagenome (GOLD analysis project Ga0193962, IMG submission 140335) | Microbial mat bacterial communities from the Broadkill River, Lewes, Delaware, United States - FB_5_MG | ecosystem: Environmental > Aquatic > Freshwater > River > Microbial mats | place: USA... | reverse complement strand
CCAAAAGCAACTGCTTTAGCAGCAATTACATGCTCTAATGGTCCACCTTGCTGTCCTGGAAATACGGCAAAATCCAATACTGCAGACATCATTTTAGTAACACCTTTAGGAGTTTTAGCTCCGAATGGGTTTTCAAAATCTTTTCCTACAATGATCAAACCACCACGAGGTCCACGAAGAGTTTTGTGAGTAGTTGTAGTACAAACATGACAGTGAGGAACTGGGTTACTCAACAATCCTTTTGCAATTAAACCTGCAGGGTGAGCGATATCAGCCATTAAAATAGCACCTACTTTATCAGCAATTTCACGTAAACGTGGGAAATCCCAATCACGAGAATATGCCGAAGCACCAGCAACAATCATTTTTGGATTGTGCTCTAAAGCCAATTTTTCTACCTCATCGTAATCAACTAAGCCAGTTTCTTCATTTACATGATAAGCTACCGGATTGTAAAGATTTCCTGAAAGGTTTACAGGAGAACCATGAGACAAGTGACCACCATGAGCCAAATCTAATCCCAAGAAAGTATCACCTGGTTTCATACAAGCATAAAATACTGCAGCATTTGCCTGCGCTCCAGAGTGAGGTTGTACATTTGCATACTCAGCACCGAAAAGTTCACATGCTCTGTCTATTGCCAACTGCTCTGTCTGATCTACAATCTGACAACCACCATAGTAACGCTTTCCAGGATATCCTTCAGCATACTTGTTAGTTAGACAAGATCCCATCGCATCCATTACTTGCTGACTTACGAAGTTCTCAGAAGCAATCAACTCAATACCATTTTTCTGACGAAGGTATTCCTGATCAATTAGGTCGAAAATTTGTATATCTCTTTCCATTGTTGTTTGTCTTTTTCCCGATTTCACTCGGAATGATTTAATGTTTTGTTAGTGTTTTAAAGGGTTAAAGCCCCATGTTTACTGAAATTTAATCCCCCTTGAAAAGATAATGCACCACAAAATTTAATCAATAATTCTATTTCTAAAGTGCAGGTTCAAAATTAGACAAATCGGGATATTAAAAAAATTATTCTTTGCTTAATTCATACCTAAACAAACATTTATAAAGCATATAATAAAAAGCATTGCTTAAATGCGATTATTATCATGTTTCTAAATCACTCTCAAGTATTTTAAGTTATGATTATCGTGTAAAAATCTGAACTTATCCTGATTTTCCATTATAAAATCTAATTAAGAGAACATCTTTTTCATACTTAACTTGTTTATTGTAAATTTATAAATGCAAAATCAAACTTGAATTCAATAAATTAGAACCTATGGAAATTGTTGAAACTACCCCAAAACAAAGACCCGGACTATTAACAGCATTGTGCATTCTTACCTTTATTGGCAGTGGACTGGGATTAGTTAACAAGCTAATCGCAATGATCATGTCGCCCTTTATGAAAATGTTCGACATGACAGACTACACTTATGCATTAGACGAAATTGATGAACCCTTTGCAAGAAAAATTGTTGAAATGGCATTTGGTATGGCTGAAAAAGCTATCGATCACATGTTTGCCATCTCTTTAACTGAATTTCTTTTGTATGCAGCAAGTTTAACTGGTGCCATCCTCATGTTCCGCTTGAAAAAAATAGGATTCTATATTTATACTACGGCTCAGGTTTTACTGCTTTTTGCAGCTCCTATATTCATAGGATTTAATCCAATTATTAATATTGGAATTTTATTTGCCAGCGTATTCACAATTTTATTTATTGCCCTATATGCTATCAATCTTAAAAAAATGAATTAATATACTTTTATTACTTATCCCAAAAAACCTATTTAATTATGGAAGAAAATGTAACAACTATTGAATTGCCTAAAAAAAGACCAACGTTTTTAACAGTTATCTGCATACTATCATTTATTGGTAGTGGTGCTGGATTACTGTTCTCTGCTTACAATTATATTACATTTGAGAAAACTTATCCTAAACAAATCGAACAATTTACTGAAGCAGTAGAAATGATGGAAGATTCAGGGAATGATTCTGGATATTTTTATAATAGCGCAGTAAATAAACTTGTAGAATTAGACGCCATGTCTAAAAATTTGGATATGATTACAGGTGCCAATTGTTTATTCGCAATTTTAAGCTTACTTGGTGTTTTTATGATGTTTAAATTAATGAAAAATGGTTTTTACCTGTATACTTTTGCCAACTTATTCTGGTTATTAATACCTCTTGCATTAATTGATTTTGATGCAATGTTGACCAATACCATGATCGGTGGTGCATTTATAATTTTATTTATCATTATGTATGCAGTGAATTTAAAACACATGAAATAGTTTTAAATCAATAGTATAGTTTCGGAATTAGCTGCTCTTTATAAAGGGCAGCTTTTTTAATACTTTTTAGAATAATTTAACGCTGATAAAAGCCATAGGTTTTGTAAATTTATGTTGCGAAACCATAAACTTTATTTATTATGAAACATGTAAGTAAATTATTACTCTCACTATGTGTTTTACTAATATCTACTTCAGTATTTAGCCAAGACACAATTCAAAAAAATCTACCGAAGAAAAACATAGATGTAAAACGAGAATACGATATAGATGGAAATCTGATTCGTTACGATTCCACTTATGTGTATTCATGGTCATCCGATAGTACACATCATTTTATGCCCGATTCGGCATTCTTTAATTTTTCGGATATTCATGAAATGAGAAAAGAAATGCAGCATTTTTTCAAGAAAGATACTTCCGTGAACAGATCCTTTCACCACCCATTCTTCTCTGATGATTTCTTCGATAAGGATTTTTTCGATCCTCAGTTTAATCGTAAGAATTTCTTCTTTAGAGATTCAAGCCACAGAGAATTTTTTAAAGAATTGGAAGAAATGATGGAGAATCATCAGTTTTTCAGACAAGAACGAAATAAAGAAATGCACAAAGATTTGGATTCACTCCACAACGAATTTATGAAAGAAAGACAAGAATATTTCCGAAAAAGAGATTCAATATATCACAAGCACAACAAGTCAACAAACAATGAAATAGACATTTAAAACTTTAGAGACATTGCATGCAACGTCCCTACAAAATTAATCCGCAGTAATTTTCACCAAGTGCTGACGATAGGCAGAAAACAATTTCGATTTCGACACAAAACCAATGTATTTTCCATCATCAATCACAGGCAAATTCCATGCTCCTGTTTCTGTAAATTTCTTTAATACCACCTCCATAGAATCTTTATAGGATATAGAAGCAGGTGGCATGATCATTAAATTGCTAATAGGTGTAGCATACATTTCGTTGTTGAACATGATTTCGCGCACATCATCCAGTAAAATCACGCCTATTAAATACCTTTCCTCGGTTAAAACAGGATAAATATTACGCTTCGATTTAGAGATCACTTTAACCAAATCTTCTAAGGTGGCATTTTCGTTAATGCTGATCAAGTCTCTTTCAATCACTCTTGACAACTGCATAAAAGTTAACACTGCCCTATCTTTATTGTGGGTTATCAATTCCCCTTTATTAGCCAACTGAGTGGTTACAATCGATTCTTTCTGTAAACTCTTTACAGTAATGAAAGATATAGTAGTTGATAACATCAGCGGAACAATCAGCTCGTAGCCACTGGTAATTTCGGCGATTAGAAATATCCCTGTTAAAGGCGCCTGTAATACGCCTCCCAGTACACTTGCCATTCCAACCAATGTAAAGTTATTGGCATCCAAAGGTTCACCCAGCTGAAAATGATTGAAAATATATACGAAAAGGAAGCCCAGCATAGCTCCGGTGAATACCGATGGTGCAAAAATCCCGCCTATTCCACCAGCTCCCAAGGTAATAGATGTTGCAATCACCTTGAGTAAAACCATGGCACCAATAAATATAATGACCATATACCATACTTCAGTATAATTCTCGAACAAGCTCGATTGAAACACCTCATCCAATCGTCCACCAATTAAGGCTTTTACCATATTGTATCCCTCACCATAAAGAGCTGGAAAATAGAAAATCATTACTCCCAACGCCAAACCTCCTATCAACATTCGGTTTCCTCGTAACTTTATGCTTTCAAATTTATTCTCAATCCATAAAAACATACGGGTAAAGTAAACCGAAGTAAAACCCGATAAAATCCCAAGTAAAATAAAAAATGGAATATCTCTTACCATAAATGGTGAGGTAATAGCAAATTCAATTAAGATATCCTCATCAAGAAATAACTTTGTGGTAATTGCTCCACTTACCGATGCTGTTAGAAGTGGTATCAGCGAAAAGCGAGACAAGTCAATGAGTAAAACTTCCAAAGCAAAAACAATGGCTGCAATTGGGGTATTAAAAATAGCAGCAATGGCGCCCGATGCTCCACAAGCCATCAATACAGTAATCTCCTTATAATTAAGATGAAAATTACGAGCCATATTCGAGCCTATGGCAGCTCCCGATGATATAATAGGTGACTCCAAACCAATACTTCCCCCAAAACCTGCCGTAATAATTGAACCTATCACCGAAGAATAAGCCTTGTGAAACTTCACAATACTGTTTCGCTTCGATATGGCTTGCAGTAGTGCCGTAATGTTGTGCTTAATAAAATCACGAATAATGTATTTCTTAAAGAGGAGTGTAAGTCCCACTCCTATCATTGGATAAAGAAAAAACAGATAGTTTTGATATGTCCAATCGATTCCCTCCAATAAAAACTCTCGTCCACGATAAACTGCCGTTTTTAGAATTAATGCAGTCATTCCGGAAGTAATTCCAACAAACACACTTAAAATAAGCATGAAGTTTTGATTGGTGATATGGCGCAATCTCCAAATCAGAAATCTGCGCCAACGAGTGGTTTGTGCCATAGAGCTATCTTGGGTGATAGCTTCTAATTTAACAAATTGAGAGGGAATGAAAAAACAAATAGGAGCATCTTTTTATAGTGATTGAATTTTCTCATAAAAGAATTACCTTATAATTCAACTAACAACTACAATCCTCTCCATTCCCAAATTCAATTACCGAATTGATAACTGCAAAAATAATAATTGCTGCCAGTTTGGAAGTTCTATTGTCTTCATCGAAACGAGGTGATACCTCAGCAATATCAAAGCTAATTACTTTTCCTGATTGAATTACTGTTTTGATCAGTTTCAAAATGATTTCGGGATGTAAACCAAATGGCTGTGGCGCACTAACTCCCGGAGCATAAGCCGATGAAATTACATCGGAACAAAGTGTCATGTATATCTTTTTCTGCTTTTTGGTAAAGCGAATAATATCCTGCCCTACTGCAAACATAGTATCGTTAGAAATGTCACGAGCCATCAGGTACTTTACATTTAAATCGTCCGCTTTTTTGAACAAGCCTACGGTATTTCCATATTGCTGAATTCCGGCTACCATGTAGCGAAAATCTTTGCTCTGTTTCTGGCAACGATCTGCAATTTGAGCAAACATGGTTCCCGAACTTGCCCCATTTTTATATGGTCGCATGTCAAAATGAGCATCTAAATTAAAGATTCCCAATTCCTGATTCTCCTGTTTTAAGAATCGTTCAATCCCTAAATAGTGTCCGTAAGCTATTTCGTGTCCGCCACCTAAAATAATAGGGAAAAGACCTAACTCTAACATACGACAAACGGTATTTGCCAATGCCTCTTGCACATCTTCAAGTTCTCCAATCTCACTAACAATATCTCCGCAATCATAAATATGAGTCGATTCGGGAAAGGTACATGGCAAATTTGCCATCTCTTTACGGATACTATTGGGAGCTTTCGAGGTTCCTTTTCGACCTAAATTTCGTTGTACACCTTTATCGCAGCAAAATCCTAGTAAGCCAAATCCCTTTTCAGGCTTTATATTGTCTCCTGCCAAATCTAATGGCTGAATTATTTGATGCCAGCGAAAAGAATCGTAATCCTCCTCATCATCAATTCTTCCCTGCCAAATATCTGAGTTTAGTGGTTGATAGTATTTGTTGTTCATTGTTAATAGTTTTTATGCTTCAAATATAGGTATTCTGGTATAGAGCTTTGCTTTTTAGTCGGATATCTTATACAATTAAAAAGCTTGCCCAAAAATGAGCAAGCTTCTAACTAACCTATAACTAATCTAAAACTACTATTCATCTGAAAAGTGTACCAAAACTCTTCGGTATACATTGAAGATTTTAGCTTTTGATACAAATCCCAAATATTTTTCATCCTGTGTAACCGGCAGGTTCCAGGCTCCTGTTTCTTCAAATCTTCTCATCACCTTCTCCATTGGAGCATCGGCATCCAATATCGCAGGTGGCATTATCATGAGATTTCTAACGTAGGTATCATCATACATTTCCGGATTAAACATGATATTTCGAATGTCATCCAACAATACAATTCCCAACAACTTTTCCTCTTCATCAACAACTGGGAAAATATTTCGCTGTGAATGTGATATGATTTTCACCAATTCCCCCAAAGTAGCATCAGGGCTTACTCTTTTAAGATCGGTCTCAATTACGCGACCCATTTTCATTAGGGTTAAAACGGCTTTGTCCTTATTATGAGTGATTAATTCTCCACGCTTTGCCAAACGCTTCGTATAAATAGAATGTGGTTCAAAATACATGATGGTTAAATAAGCAATAGTTGCTGTAATCATGATCGGAATAAACAGCTCATATCCTCCGGTAATCTCCACAATCAGAAAAATTGCAGTTAGAGGTGCATGCATTACACCAGCCATCATTCCTGCCATTCCAATAAGGGTAAAATTACTTTCAGATAGATTTACAAAATTGAATCCATTCACAAATCGTGCAACAAAAAAGCCGGAAACTCCTCCTAAGAATAAGGATGGAGCAAAAATACCACCAACTCCACCACTACCGGTTGTAACCGTTGAAGCAATTACCTTAAAAACCAAAATCAAAACAACGTAACCAAGCAACAACCAGTAATTATCTTTCAGGAAATAAAAGATACTGTTGTTCACCAAATGTGTATGATCGCCATTTAATAAGGCTTGAATGGTGCTGTATCCTTCTCCGTAAAGTGGAGGGAACAAAAAGATCAAGATACCCAAGGCAAGCCCACCAATTAACATTTTTCGGTAGCAATTGGTTACCTTATCGAACAAAGATTCCAAATACATTGAAAAGCGCGTAAAATATAGAGAAACCAAACCTGCGAATACACCTAATAAAATGTAGTATGGGAAGTTTCCAATCACAAAAGGCTCCGTAACATCATAGGATAGCAGTACTCCTTTTCCCATGAAAAAATAGGAAATACTTGCTCCTGTAATCGATGAAATCAACAATGGAATTAGCGATGCCATGGTCAAATCAAGCATCAACACCTCCAGTGTAAATACCATTCCTGCCATTGGTGCTTTAAAGATTCCTCCAATTGCTCCTGCTGCACCACAACCAACCATCAGAGTGATGATTTTTTGATTCATGTGAAACATTCGACCCAAATTGGATCCTATTGATGCTCCGGTTAAAACTACTGGTGCCTCAGCCCCAACCGATCCACCAAATCCAATAGTTAGAGTACTGGCAACAACTGATGAAAAATTGTTGTGTGATTTTATCAGAGAATTTTTCTTCGATATGGCATACAAAATTCTTGAAACTCCATGTCCAATATTATCCTTCACAAAGAATTTTACGAACAAAACAGTCAACAGAATTCCTACTGCCGGATAAGCCAAATACAATAAATTGGCGGAATCAACATGCAAACGATGCGTTAAAAAATGGTGTGTAAAATGAATGGCATTCTTTAATAAGAGTGCCGCCAAACCACTTACAAGACCAACTATAAAACTTAAAATTAGAACGAATTGACGTTCCTTGATGTTCTTTACCCTCCAAATTAAAAAACGGGAAAGCAAACTTTTATTCTTCATTTCTCCGAACCCTGATTAGCTTTATTAAACTCTACTAAATTAAAACTCAAAAGGTCGGATGGCTGAAGAAGTCAGGCGGCCTTTAAGATAAATACATAAATAAGTTTAGCAACTTGCAATAAAAGATGTATTCATCTGATTTTCTTATCTGTTGTACAATTGTATTGTTTTAACAGATTTAAAAAAGTGAGTGCAAAAGTAATAGATAATCGGAAATGAAAAACCCTTTTCAAAAGAAATTTAAAAAACTTTTCAAAAGAGCAACTAAAACACTATACCACAGAGGTAAACAAGCAAACGTTTGCTGCAAATCCAATCGTAAATAAATTCAAATTAAACCAATTCTAATCTTCAGAGAAGTGTTTCAGCATTCTTCTGTAGGTAGAAAAGATTTGAGCTCGGGAAACACAGCCACAATATTTTCCATCTTTTAATACAACTAAGTTGAATTTATCGGAATACTGATATTTCCTGGCAACATCAGCCATCGATTCATCATGCTGAATTACAACCTGAGGTACTACCATTAAATCACGTACAAATACTTCATCATATTTTTCTGGCTGGAACATGATTTCTCGAATATCATCCATTTTTACAATTCCCTGAAAGTTGTTTTCTTCATCAATCACAATAAATATATTACGATTTGCCTTTGCAATAACTTTAACCAAATCGCCCAGTGTAGCATCTGCATTAACAGTACTAAAGTTCTTTTCTATCAACTTAGTTACACGCATTAAGGACAGAACGTTTTGATCTTTATCGTGAGTCATTAACTCCTTACGCTTTGCCAACTGAATTGTATAAACCGAATGCGGTTCAAATGTTTTTACAGTAGCATAAGAAATGGTTGCTGTAATCATTAGCGGTACAAATAATTGATAGCCTCCTGAAATATCAGCAATCAAAAATAAACCTGTTAAAGGCGCATGCAACACACCCGCAATCATTCCAGCCATTCCTATCAATGCAAAGTTGTTAACCTGCAAATCCCGTAAGCCCATATACTGAACTACTTTTGCGAATAACACTCCCGCATTAACACCCATAAACAAAGTTGGTGCAAAAATACCTCCTACTCCACCAGCTCCAAATGTTATTGATGCTGCAATCACCTTAAAGAAAATTACCATTACAAACAGTACAATCAATACCCAAAAATTCTCACTGAATGAATAGAAAAAAGAGTTGTTGTACAGATAAGAATAATCACCAGAAAGGCATGCATTTATGGCATGATATCCCTCACCAAATAAGGATGGGAAAAAGAAAATAATAACCCCTAATGATAATGCACCAATCAACAATTTCTTATAGATATTATCAATTTTTTCAAAAATGCCATGAATAAACATGTATGACTTGGTAAAGTAAGTAGCTACCAAACCAGTAAAAATCCCTAATGCGATATAATAGGGCAAATCCTTCATATCAAAGCCATTTTCCACTTCGAAAGGATACAAAACATCCATACCTAAAAAGAAATACGAAGTAAGAACAGCTGATGCTGATGCTAACAAAAGTGGCACTAGCGACCACATGGTTAAATCCAACATGATCACCTCTAAAGCAAATACGATAGCCGCAATTGGAGCTTTGAAAATGGCTGCCATTGCTCCTGCACAAGCACAGCCCAAAAGAAGTGTAATCTGTTTGTAATTCAAATGGAAAAGTCTTCCAATATTTGATCCTAAAGCTGCACCAGTAGCTACAGTCGGTCCCTCCAATCCGACCGATCCACCAAAACCTACGGTAAAAGCTGATGTTACAATAGATGAAAACATATTGTGACGGTTGATCTGCCCATTAGTTTTCGAAATACTATACAAAACATTGGGAATACCATGCCGAACCGGACGTCGAATTACAAATTTTATAAAGAGAACGGCTACAAGAATACCTATAGTCGGATAGATCACATATAGTATATTCTGATATTCGTCAGAGGAATTATTCTGTAATAAAGTACTAATAAAGTGCACCGAATTCTTAATAATAACGGCTGCAATTCCCGATGTAACACCTATAAGTACGGCCATAAAAGAAATAAACTGACGATCGCTCACATGCTTTAATCGCCAAACTAGAAAACGGCCTAATAATGATTTTTTCTTCACTCTTTTTTGTAATACAGCCAATTAACTGAAACGCGTTGATTGACAATGGTTAACCCCTCTTTTAATTTCAGGCATAAAAATAAGTAATTAGTTTATTAAGATACAAGACCTAAATGGAAAAGAGCACAATAAAATTGGCTGAAATTGGAATACATATTTAATCTAAAGAACAAATTAGACAAAAGCACTACTTGATTCTCTAATCATTTGAAAATTGCATGCTTAAAATCATACTTATACATCTTATTCTTATCAAGAATTTTTCTAAATTTGCATCACACAAAACATCCAAATAAGACGCAAGCATACACTTTAGCCTTGTGTCTTTTTTTGATTATATAAAAGTAAAGTATAAGATGAAAAATAGAATCACATCTCTTTTCAATATAGATTTACCACTTATTCAAGGTGGAATGGTATGGTGTTCGGGCTGGAGACTTGCAAGTGCCGTAAGTAATGCTGGAGGATTAGGATTAATTGGTGCAGGATCGATGCATCCCGAAACTTTTCAGGAACACATCCAAAAAACCAAAGCTGCAACCAATAAACCTTTTGGCGTAAATGTACCCCTGCTTTATCCTGAAATGGATAAAATCATGGACATCATTGTTAAGGAAGAAGTGAAGATTGTATTTACATCAGCTGGAAGTCCTAAAAAATGGACTCCATTTTTAAAAGAACATGGAATTACTGTTGTGCACGTTGTATCGAGTGCATTCTTTGCTAAAAAATGCGAAGATGCCGGTGTTGATGCTATTGTTGCAGAAGGTTTCGAAGCCGGAGGACACAACGGCCGTGAAGAAACGACAACAATGACATTAATTCCATCGGCAAGAAAAGCAACAACATTGCCTCTTATTGCTGCAGGAGGAATAGGATCGGGAAATAGCATGTTAGCCGCCATGGTTTTGGGTGCTGATGGAGTTCAGATGGGAACTCGTTTTGCTGTTGCCGAAGAATCATCAGCTCATATTGAATTTAAAAAATCTGTAATTGGATTGGCTGAAGGTGGAACAAAATTAGCATTAAAAAAACTCGCTCCTACCCGATTGATAAAAAATCATTTTTTCGATCAGGTTCACGATGCTGAATGCAGAGGAGCATCTCCAGAAGAGATGAAAGAGATATTAGGAAAAGGAAGAGCCAAAAAAGGAATGTTCGAAGGTAAACTTGATGAAGGTGAACTTGAAATTGGACAAGTTTCTGCTATGATCTTCGAAATTCAACCTGTTGCTGATATTGTTTCGGAGATAAAGAAAGAATATAAAGAAGCAGTATCAAACATAACAAATTTGGAATTAAACGTATGATAGAATTCGATAAATTCACATTAGAAAATGGCTTACGAGTGATTGTTCATCACGATGAAACAACACCAATGGCAGCTGTTAATATCCTATACAACATTGGTGCAAAAGATGAAGATCCGGAAAGAACCGGATTTGCTCACCTTTTTGAACATTTAATGTTTGGTGGATCTGTTAATATTCCAAATTACGATGAACCATTACAACTTGTTGGAGGCGATAACAATGCCTGGACAAGTAACGATGTTACGAATTATTACCTTACCGTACCAAAAGCAAATTTGGAAACAGCTTTTTGGTTGGAATCGGATAGAATGCTGAGTTTGGCTTTCAGCGAAAAGAGTCTAGAGGTTCAGCGAAATGTAGTAATTGAAGAATTTAAGCAACGATATTTTAATCAACCTTATGGTGATGTATGGTTGCATCTACGTCCATTGGTTTATAAAAAACACCCTTACCAATGGTCTACTATTGGTAAATCAATTGAGCAAATTGAAACCGTTCATTTAGATGAAGTAAAAGAATTTTTCTTTAAGCATTATGCGCCAAATAATGCCATTCTTGTTGTTTCAGGAAATGTAGAAACTGAAAATGTAAAACAATTGGCTGAAAAATGGTTTGGTCCAATTGAACGCAGAGAAGTTGCACAAAGAAATCTTCCTGAAGAACCAAAGCAAACTGAATTCAGAAGTTTGCATGTTGAAAGAAATGTTCCTTTCGATGCTATTTATATGGCATTCCATATGGGCAAAAGAACTGATGATGAATTCTATTCAACCGATTTGGTCTCAGATGTTTTATCCAATGGACAATCATCGAGAATTTTTCAATCGCTGATAAAGGAGAAAAACTTATTTTCTTCAATTGATGCTTACTTAACCGGAGATCACGAACCGGGTTTATTTCTGGTAACCGGAAAACTAACAGAAGGAGTGTCGTTTGAAGTTGCAGAAGATGCAATTTGGGAAGAACTGAATAAAATTGCTACTGAAAAAGTATCAGACTACGAACTTCAAAAAGTGAAGAACAAAGTTGAATCCTCATTGGTTTTTTCTGAAATCAGTTACCTAAATAAAGCTATGAATTTAGCTACTCATGAACTATTAGGTGATGCAAATGAAATCAATACCGAAGTAGATCGATATCAAAAAGTAAGTGTGGAAGATATTTTAACTACCTCAGCCAAATTGTTCAAAAAAGAGAATTGTTCGGTTCTTTATTATCACGCGAAAAAATAGAAATGGAGAAACTATATAGAAATACAGCACCCGATTTTAAAACTGTTGATAGCATTGAAATTCTAGCTGATCAAAAATACAGTTTAAGCAACAATATTCCTGTACACGTTATTAACGGAGGTAGTCAGGATGTTGTGAAAATTGAATTCATTTTTAATGCAGGCGTTTGGGCACAAAAATCTCCACTTATTGCTAGCATGGCTTCAAGCATGCTAAACGAAGGAACTAATAAATACAATGCCGCTGAAATTGCAGAGAAATTTGATTACTACGGTGCTTACATTGGATTTGCGGCTGCCAAGCACGATGCCAGCATCAGTCTTTACACACTCAATAAATATCTTACTGAAACATTAGAGCTAACTGAAGATTTGATCAAACATTCATCTTTTCCAAAAAAAGAGTTTCAAACAGTCTTATTAAATAAAAAGCAGCAATATCAAATCGAGCATCAAAAAACCAATGTTTTGGCAAAGGATAAGTTCAACGAACTTATTTATGGTGAAAACCATCCCTATGCCAATACTTTTTCTGATGAAGAATTTGATCAATTGGATCTTGAAAAGGTGAAAGCCTTTTATCAAAAATGCTATCGTCCGGAGAACTGCCATATTATTATTGCTGGAAAAGTTGATGATACAGTTCTGGAAAAATTGGAAAATTTGTTTGGATCCGAAAAATGGTCAATAAGTAAACCAATTGATAATCCAGGTCATGATGTAGTTCACTCTAAAGACAAATCAACTTTTATCCCTAAGGATGATGCAGTTCAGGCTTGTATCAGAATTGGCAGACCTATTATTAACAAAACTCATGAAGATTACACCACCCTTCAGTTGTTCAATCTGATTTTAGGAGGTTATTTTGGGTCTCGATTAATGCAAAATATCCGTGAAGATAAAGGATATACTTATGGTATTAACTCAATTGTAATTTCACATTTAAAAGCCGGACATTTTGTTATTGTCACCGAAGTTGGAAGCGATGTTTGCAAAGATGCAATAAGTGAAATTTTTAAAGAGATAAAGCGATTAAGAGATGAATTGGTACCAGAAGATGAATTAAAACTGGTGAAAAATTACATTTCTGGTGAAATGTTACGAAATTTAGATAGCCCTTTTGCTCTTTCTGAAAGTTTAAAAGGAAATCTTCAATTTGGATTAGACAACTCTTATTATGAGACTTTTATAAGAGATTTAAAACAAATAACACCAGAAAATATTCAGAATTTGGCTATAAAATATTTCCAGGAAGAAGATTTGCAGCTAGTTGTTTGTGGACCTGCGAGTTGCGAATCAGTTCTTAACTAGTTCTAAATTTTCAACAAATAATAAGTTTGAACGGATTAACTTGCTCTTTTCTTGTCTTAAACGATGAAAAATCGATATTTTCCGATAAAATAAAAGAAATTAGTCCTCTTTTTAATATTAAAAAATTGTTAGTTTTCGCTACATTTAAACGAAACAACTACAACTAACAATACTGAGCAGAAAGGTTTTTATGAGTGTTGAGACCGAAAACGATAAACAATTAGTACTTGATGCGTACGAATCTCTTTTAAAAGATTGCAAAAGAAGTCGCGCTGCAGAAAGTAAAAATTTAATAGATAAAGCTTTCCAATTTGCATGGGAAGCTCATAAAGGAGTGCGTCGCAAATCAGGCGAACCTTATATATTGCATCCAATTGAAGTAGCACATATCGCGGCTAAAGAAATGGGATTAGGAACGAAATCGATTGTTGCTTCTCTCCTGCACGATGTTGTCGAAGATACAGACTATACTGTTGAGGATATTGAAAACTTATTTGGAACCAAAGTCTCTCAAATTGTTGATGGTTTAACCAAAATAAAAGGCGTTTTCGATCAAACAACTTCAATGCAAGCTGAGAATTTTCGAAAAATGCTTCTTACATTATCGGATGATCTTCGTGTGATTCTAATAAAGATGGCAGATCGTTTGCACAACATGCGAACCTTAAGTTCGATGCCATTGCGAAAGCAAATGAAAATTGCTGGTGAAACCTTATTCCTTTTCGCTCCTTTAGCACATAGAATGGGATTGTATTCCATTAAAACTGAACTTGAAAATCTAAGTTTAAAATATGAACATCCCGAAGATTATAATGCCATTTCGGAAAAAGTAAGAGAACAAGAGGAGAAACAGGAAAAACTGATCAAAAAAATCATTACTCCTATTAAAATTAAGCTTCGTGAAAACAACATTCGAAGTTCAATAAAAAACCGTCCCCGGTCGGTCTATTCGATTTGGACCAAAATGCAATCACAAAAAGTTAGTATTGAACAAATTTACGATCAATTATCAGTACGTGTTGTATTTAAACCTGAAGAAGGAGTTCCTGAGAAAAATCAATGCTGGAATATTTATTCTTTGATTACAGATATATACAAACCGAAACCTGAAAGAATCAGAGATTGGGTGAGTACTCCAAAGGCAAATGGATATGAAGCTCTTCATGTTACTGCAATGGGACCTCTTGGAAATTGGGTTGAATTTCAGATCAGAACTGAGCGAATGGATGATATCGCTGAAAAAGGTTTTGCGGTTCAAGCTAAATACAATGTCAACGGAGGAGAGTCTGAACTGGATAAATGGCTAAAAGATGTAAGAGAGATTCTTGATAATCCAGAAGCTGATGCAATGGCTTTTTTAGATGAGTTCAAACTGAACCTCTTTTCTCATGAAATTCAAGTGTTTACTCCTAAAGGACATATTAAAACCTTACCTAAAAATGCTACAACTCTTGATTTTGCCTACGATATCCATACCGATATCGGAAATCAATGTATTGGTGCAAAGGTAAATCATAAACTTGTTCCTTTAAGTCATGTTCTTAAAAGTGGTGATCAGGTTGAAATTCTTACTTCTGAAAAACAGTCACCAAAACATGAATGGCTTGATTTTATTGTGACTGCGAAAGCAAAATCAAAAATTAAAACTGCATTTAAAAAAGAAAGAAAAGAATATACCGTTAAAGGTGCCAAAATGGTAGAAAATCAATTGCTAGATGTTGGCTTAAAAGTGAATTCCAAATCTTTCCGTAAGATGCTGGAACATTACAACCTATCGAATAAGGAAGAACTTTTCTATAAAATTGGCTTAGGTAAAATTGATATCAATGAAATAGAATCGGTAGTAAAGAAAAAATCAAAAAGTAAGTTTATTAAATACTGGAAACTACAATTCTTCGGCAATTCGAAAGATAAAAAAGAAGAAATAGTTCCGGAAACCCAGGAAGATACAAAACCAGAAGTAGATAAGAAAAAAACATTGGTTCTTAGTGAAATGGCTGCTAACGAGAGTTATAAAATTGCTACTTGCTGTAAACCAATCCCTGGAGATGAAGTATTAGGCTATGTGGATATGGCAAATAATGTAACTATTCACAAAAGAAAGTGCCCTAATGCTCTTAAGTTAATGTCGAGTCAGGGCGACAGACTTTTGGCTGCCGATTGGACTAGTCATCGATTGATGTCATTTCTAGCGGTAATTGAATTATCGGGCATCGATAAAATTGGGATTGTGAATGAAGTTACAAATATTATTTCCAAGGATCACGATGTAAATATGAGATCCCTACACTTTGAAAGTCACGATGGTGTATTTGAAGGATTAATTCATTT
>Ga0193962_1000630_pt1 | contig 16281 bp, 17 predicted proteins | sample FB_5_MG_FD_140335 | JGI IMG/M metagenome (GOLD analysis project Ga0193962, IMG submission 140335) | Microbial mat bacterial communities from the Broadkill River, Lewes, Delaware, United States - FB_5_MG | ecosystem: Environmental > Aquatic > Freshwater > River > Microbial mats | place: USA... | reverse complement strand
TTGCTGTTCTTTAAGAATGGCTTTGTTCTCCATATAGCGGCTATAGTTACCCATAAATTCAATGGTTTCACCACCTTCTAATTCCACGATTTTATCAATGGTATGATCTAAAAAATAGCGGTCATGGGAAATCATAATCATAGCTGAAGGACTTTCCTTGATATAGCTTTCTAACCATTCTAAGGTCTTAATATCCAAGTGATTGGTTGGCTCATCCAGCAACATAATATCCGGTGCTTCTAAAAGCATTTTGCCCAGCATGGTTTTCGTTTTTTCACCACCGCTAAGGCCCATAAAATCGCGCTTTAAAAAGACCTCACTAAAGGACATACCAATAATAATACGTCCAAGTTTCTCTTCTACGCTATAACCATCAAGGGCAGTAAAGCGTTCTTGGATTTTCCCATAGTCTTCAAGTAACTTCTCCATTGAAGCATGCCCTTCAGCCATTTGTCCTTCCAAAAAAGCCATCTGTTTTTTTAATGTTGCAACTTGGTCAAAAGCCTCCATAAGAACTTCAAAGACGCTTGTCTCTTCTGGATAACTTGGAATTTGTGCAAGATATCCACATTTTAAACCTTTTTTCTTAAAAATATCCCCATCATCACTAGTCTCTTCACCTGACAAAATTCGCATGAGCGTTGTCTTTCCACAACCATTAGAACCGATTAGTCCTATTTTTTCACCTGTCTTAACGGAAAAATTAATATTATGAAATACAGTGTTGCCACCATACATTTTTGATAATTGTTTCACTTCTATTTCAATCATTTCTATTGCCTCCATTCATTTGAGTCCTTGTGCTTTTAATATGCCTTAAATCCCATCCTGAATGTCTAATTTTTGGTACAAAAAAAGCCCCAGTGTCACACTCGGGCTAAAATAGTCTCTCCGCATATCACAACTTGAAAATTTTACCATTATCTAATTAGACCTTCCCACCCTTTGGACTGCATTTGCGAAAATGCCCAAAGTAGCTAGTGGTAATCTATCTACGATAATCGAACTTTCTAGTTGTGTCTTCATGTCGATAAATCCTTTCAGTAATCTCTCTTTAGTATAGCACAGCTACTATGTCTACTCAAATAAATCCAAAATTTCTTCATAAGAGGTGATATAACGTTCAACAAGTTCAAGCATTTCCTCTTTATGTGGCAAAGAAACAGCATCCATAACCCCGATGACACGCATACCCGCATTTTTACCTGCTTGCGCCCCTGCTACAGTATCTTCAAATACAAGACACTCTTCTGGTGTAACACCTAAGTCCTCAGCTACTTTAAGAAATATATCAGGACTGGGCTTTCCCTTTGCAACCTCACAAGATGTTCGAATAGTATCAAAATACATCATAACATTGTTTTTTTCAAGCACCTCAACAACAAGATCTTTGGTGTTGCTGGTACCAATACCCATGGGTAAATTCAACAACTGAATTTTTTCCAAAAAAGTCATGGCACCGGGTTTCATCCCAATTTTATGACGGTAAAGATCAATTGCCATCTCTGTCCAAATTACTTTAAGGTCTTCTACAGTTTCACTTAAATCAAAGCGTTCCTTAAAATAGCCAGCTGTCTCAGTAAAACTCATGCCTTCAATTTCTTTTTGAAGGTCTTCTGGAAACTCATGTCCTCTAGCTTCTAAAAAATCAATATCAATTTGCTTCCATATCCACATTGAATCTATTAGCGTCCCATCCATATCAAATATAAGTGCTTTTATATCTTTCATCTTCATATCCTTTCCTAAAAAAAAGCTGGGAATCCCCAGCTCAATGTAGTCAATATTTTAGTAATTAATACTCTCAAGCGTTCGCTCTCTTTTGGAAGCTCTTTCTAATAAACCATCCTTTTGAACAACTGCACGCACATGTTCACCGTAACCAATAAGTCCAACTTCATCGAATGCTTCCATTTTAAACTTCACAAATACTTTTGTAGCCTCCATTACTGTTACTATTACAGTAACAGTTTCGCCAAGTGTCGTCGGAGCAATATGATCTACTTTAGCGGACTTACTAACAGTGATAAAGCCTTCTGGTAAATCCTCATCCGCCAACTCATAGCACGCCTCTAACATCAGCGCAACCAAACTTGGTGTAGCAAATAATTTTTCTAGTTTGCCCGCACCATAACTTAATGCAGTATCACTTTCTTTAACAACCTTTTGAATTGTTTTTGTTGCACCCATTCTAAACTTTTTGAATTCAGCCATTCTCACCACTCCTCTATTATGTAATCGTCTTCTTATTATATAAGTACCACGATTGGGGAGTGTTTACTCACAATATTTAGTATTCACGTAATCATCAATCTTAGATGGTCTAATTTGTTCCGAAAACACATCATTTTTTCGGAGACGGTTTAAGAGTCGTTTATCCTTCGAATGAAAGATCACACGCTGATAACCTGTTAAGACAATTTCAAATAATTCTTCATGTAACTCTTCTGATTGCAGTGATACAAAATAAGCTTCCATCTCTTTATAAGCCATCAATTCTACAAGCGCCATGGTTACTGCATCTTTCTGAATATACTGGTCATGGGCTGTATCATGAAACTTTTTAGCTTGATAGGGATCACGATAATAAAGTTCATTACCATCAATCATTAGTTTTTTTGCTTTTGTATTATAATACTGATAAGCAACAATTCCCTCTTCAACCGATTTTATTTGAGTCGTTGGCGGCTTTACCCCTTCAACAAACGTTTCATAATTCACTTCAATAAATTCACTTTTAGTCAACTCTTTTGCTTCTAAGCGATCAATGTAATCATCGCGTTTTTCTATAAATATTTTAAATAACATGCACATTCCTTAATCTACTATCTTTTGCAATTGAAATTTTACATAATCCGAAGACACTAATTGATAGGTCACACCGTTTACCTCGCCTTGAAGACCACACTTAAAAGAGACTTCCGTATGCAAATGACCATAAATAACCTTCTCGACACCGTAAGCTTCATAAATCTCTGTAAAACCTGAAGGTTCATAGGCATCATTAGTTGGTGGATAATGGGTCATAACAATAATGGGCTTATCAGTCGCTTTCTTTGCACTATCTAGCGATAGCTTTAAGCGAAGCAACTCTCTTTTATAAATTTTTTCGTCGTGGGCATCAAAGTTCTGTTTGTTGGGACAAACCCACCCCCGTGTACCACAAATTACATAAGGCCCATACTCGTAATAGTTATTCTGTATAAATTTCATTTGTGGAAAGGTTTCACTCATCCGTTTGAGTGATGTCCACCAATAATCATGATTACCTCTAAGGAGTACTTTCACTCCTGGCAATTCATCTATCCATGTTAAATCCACACAAGCATCTTCAAAGGTGGTTGCCCAAGAAATATCTCCTGGAATTAGAACTGTATCTTGATCAGAAACCTTGGCAATCCAATCCTCTTTAATTTTTTCTTCATGGTGTACCCACGCTTCACCAAAGATATCCATCGGTTTGTCTACGGATAAACTTAAATGCAAGTCACCAATTGCATATAATGCCACTTAATCACCATCTTCTATATCGTTCTTAAAAAACAACCTATAGCTTGGTAGCAACTCTTTTATCTCACTTGATAAATTATCTAAAGCTTCTACATTAGAGCTTGACCAAAGTTCCGTAAATCGTTCTTGAAATTTCTCTGCCTCATCCAACAAACCTACGGCATGTAAATTTTGAATATTCTTTGTTATATCCGCGACAATATTAGACTTCTGTTCAAAAAGCAGTTGTGCAGTAATGACTTCCTGACGGATAGTGTACATTTCCTGATCAAGAGCCGATGCAGCTTCTGCCGCTTTTTGTAATTTTTGTCCAATATGATCTGGAATATGCTGCGTATACTTATAATTTAATGAATGTTCAATCGTTGCCCAAAAATTCATTGCTAAGGTTCTAATTTGAAGTTCTGCTAATATTTCTTTTTCACCATTAACCGTTTGAACCGGATAGCTAATAATGACATGCAAACTCTTATAACCACTCTCTTTAGGGTTTGCTATGTAATCTTTTTCATAAACAATAGTCATGTCTGATCTATTGCGAATTAAATCAGCTACCGCATAAATATCATCAATGAACTGACACATGATGCGAATGCCTGCAATATCCTCCATCTCTTGGCCGATTTTTTCTTCTGGAATACTACGTCGTTCTGCCTTTTCTAAAATGCTTGATATTTTCTTTATACGGCCTGTAACAAATTCTATCGGTGAGTAACCATTCGTATCTTGATACTCTCTTCTTATTGATTTAAATTTTACTTTTAATTCTTCTACTGCTTGGTCATATGGAATTAAAAAACTTTTCCATTCACGTGTTTTATTCATGTTTACACCTCCAACATGCTAATAAAATCCTTTATTTGTGCAAAACTTTCTATAATAAACGTTGGCTTATAAATCGCAAGCGCTTCTTTAGAGTGGTGTCCTGTTAAGACAGCAATCGTCGTTGCATGATGATGTTTGCCAGAAGTGATATCGTGAGGTGTATCACCAATTACAACAACGTCCTTTTCTCCAAAATTAATCTTATAACGTTTTTCTACATCTTCAATAATTTGACCTACTAATTCTTCGCGTTCAGAAAATCCACATCCAAATCCACCATGTTCAAAATAGTGGTCAATACCAGCGTGCTTAAGTTTCAGCCACGCCCCAACTTGGCAGTTTCCTGTACTAATGACATTCAATAAATTTTCACGTGATGCCGTATAGGCAAGCACATCAGCAATACCTTCACAAAGTCGAACGTCTATGTCACTCAATACTTGATCAAGTACCTCTTCATATCGTTTGTAAAAGGCATCAAGGTTTGCTAACTCAATGCAGTGTTTGGTCAAGGCATCTTTTAAAATGACTTGGTCCAAGCGACCAGCCATTGAAACACCTTGAAAAGCATCATCAATATCAAAGAGTTCTTTAAATGTACGATCCATTGCTTGGCGACCTGCGGCGCCACAATCAATGAGTGTACCATCTATATCCCAAATCAACAATTTCTTATTCATTCGCACGCTCCCCCTACTTTATTATACTATGAACTACTAAGGTATCATAGAGGGCGCCTTGAGAAATATTTCTACATTCAAGAGCTTGGTCAATCATATCCTTAAGTTTCCACCAACTCATTCCCCAATTACAAAACAAAGTTAGGTCCTCAGGTGCACGAGCAGCAAGACGCTGAAACACCATATCTGGTGAAACAACTTCGATAAAAGACACAATGCGGTCAACATATTCTTCAGCTGAAATAAGTTCAAACTCCCCAGCTTCATACGCATATCCAAGGGCTGTATCCTTCAAAATATATAAAGAATGAATCTTAACATAATCTACTTTCAAAACAGATAATACACGACCAGCCTCTACAAAATCTTCATGAGAATCCCAAGGTAAGTTGGCAATCAAATGTACACAAAGTTTAAAGCCATACGCTTTCGTTCGTAAGGCACTATCAATAAAAGCTGCCACACCATGACCACGATTAATCTTTTTTAGTGTTGTTGGATTAATCGATTGGAGGCCAAGTTCTATAGAAATTTTAACGCCATAACACTCAGACACTTTTTTTAGAATCTCTAAATAGTCTTTTCCCAAACAATCTGGACGAGTCGATACACATAATTCTACAACGCCTTCAATACAAGCTTCTTTCATCCGCGATTCAAACAAATCTATTGGCATATAGGTGTTGGTGAAATTTTGAAAGTAAGCAATGTATTTTTTTGCCTTATATTTTTTTGAAATATAAGCAATATTCTTTTGGAGTTGGGCCTTAACAGAAAGCTGATTGTCTAAACTCTCAAATCCAGTTGCCACATCCCCACAAAAAATACACCCTTCATGTCCTAACGTACCATCTCTATTCGGGCAGGTCACTGGCAAATTGACTGGTATTTTGTATACTTTTTCACCATATTCTTTTTTTAAACTCTCTGAGTAAGTCTTATATCGCATTTTATCTTCCTTAAAATTAATAATTTATCTGTCCCTATATTCTACCATAAAAAAGCCCTACATATTATTGTAGGGCATTTCAAAGCTAATCCATATCGTTTCTTAAACCGTCTTCTGTCTTGTTTCTTCAAACGCTAACGGCACAATATCAAAATGTAGTTCTTTTGATGTTTTGTTCTGGAAACGTTTAATCATATTTTGCTGAGCTGTTGCTTCTAAGGATTCTCCCATCACAACAATATCAACTTTATTATTTTCTGCAAAATCATTTAATGTGCTTTCAATGTCCTGCGCCTTCATCACGTTCAATACACCATCGTACTCTTTAGAAACATCAAATAAATACTCTAAGGCGTCTGACTCTTTCAGACTTCCAAAGTACTTCCAATTTTCTTTAACGACGTGAACAACATGTAACTCACCATGTTTTGAATCAAGTAGCGCTGCACCTCTTTTAATGAGTCGTTCACATGACTTCTGTTGTGTAACACACACCATAATTCTTTTCTTATTTCTCATATGAGCTCCTTTCAAGCTACATAATTTGAGCGTCCCCTCAAACCTTTTATCTTGCATAATAATTATACCAAATATCTTCTGATTTATTCTCACTTTTAAGAAAAATTCACATTTCGTTTAAAAAAAATTTATGGTATCCTAATAAAAGAAGAACGGAGGCATTTTGTGAAATATACAAAAATAATTGGAATATCAGGGCAATACTTTGCCCGAGAATATGTCAAAACCAAAAAAAATAAAACAAAAGTTAGAGAGGTAAAAGAAGCAACTGTCTTAAAAGCATTCATAATGGGCGATACAGAAATCGAAGTCGTCTTAGAAGATCTTGATAAAATTATTATGATTGATTATTTTTCTGACATCGCATTGATTCGTCAGTATCTTGGCGAAAAATTTGTTCCAAAAAATTAAACTTGAAAAATACACCTTATAAAAAGAAAAGCTATCTCATCTGTGATGAGATAGCTTAATTTATTTGTATCTATTTAATCTAGTTAGTATATTAAATCATATATTCTTTCAACGCTGTAGGAATTGCGTCTTTTTCCTGATTTAGAGAAAAAATAAACTTAAGGTCATTTTTTTGAGCGATACTTGTAAACTGTTCGAAATACTCAGTCATATCCTCAATATTAATATCTACAACCTTAAGTAACCCATCAATATAAATTCTTTGAATATCATAATTGTTTGAAATGATACCACACACAAACCCAAAGAACTCTTCTTTTGTCTTAATTGGATAATCATCCATATTCATGAACCGCATATCGTGGTTCAAATCATAAATGTGGCGCTTGTCATCATCAATGTACACAACACTACCCTTTAAAATTTTTACATCCTCATTTGCTAATTTGATCATTCGCTTTGTTTTTCCGCTACCTTTTGGACCTACCAACATACTAACCATATCTATCTCCTCCTTAGATGAATTTAGATTTTAGAATTTTCAAAACATTCTATATATTATCTATTCTATACCCTTTTGAAAATCCCTTCAAAACGAAAAAATTAATTTTAGCAAAAATATTCGTGACTTTTTATTGATCCAGGTGATTGTTCCTCAATTGACCACATGCAGCGTTAATATCACTTCCTAGTTCTCTTCTAATAGTCGTTGTTACACCATAACCTTCTAATATCTCTTTAAATTTTACAATAGAGCTTTCTTTGGATGGTTGATAATCCCTCTCTTCCACTTGATTAATCGGAATTAAATTCACATGGCATAACATCCCTTGAACAAGTTTTCCAAGTTCCCGTGCACGCTCTGGTGTATCATTCACGCCCGCAATAAGCCCATATTCAAAGGTAATTCGACGACTAGTTGCGTCTGTATAATAACGGCAGGCTTTCATTAAACGGTCCAAACTATACTTATTGTTGATTGGCATTAGTGCCGTTCGCTCTTTATCATTGGCGCAGTGTAACGATATAGCCAAGGTTAACTGCATATTCTCATTGGCAAGCGCCTCGATTTTATCTGCAATACCACAAGTTGACAAGGTAATATGACGCATACCTAGATTATATCCTTTAGGATCGTTTACAAGTCTTAAAAATTGTAATACCTCATCGTAATTATCCAGTGGCTCACCGCTACCCATTAAAACAACATTGCTTATTTTAACATCCATTTCACGCTCAACTGCATGTAATTGCCCTATAATTTCTCCTGCTGTAAGGTTCCTGATAATACCGCCAATGGCCGAGGCACAAAAAGTACAGCCCATTTTACAGCCGACCTGTGTCGATACACAAATACTATAGCCATGTTTATAAGACATCAATACACCCTCTACCACATGACCATCTTGCAATTCATAAAGAAACTTTGAGGTTCTATCTTTATCCGATGAAAGACGCTTAACAATCTTTACATTATTAAGGACAAATTCACTTGCTAGTTTTTCCTTTAATCCTTTAGGAATATTGACGGCTTCATCAAAATCTTGAATGCCCTTTACAATCCATCCATAAAGCTGTTTTCCTCTAAATTTTTTTTCTCCTATTTCAAGCATGTGATTTTCTAGTGCTTCACACGAATAACTTCTTATATCTCTCTTCAACATTTTACATCCTCCATTAGCCACCATTATATCATTGATTAAAAAAAATTCCATTTGTTCACCGAAAATTCATAAATAACCGTTATACTATTAATAAGCGTTTCTACTTTTGAGACACTTAGTTTATATCAACGGAGGTTATTATGAGAAAAAATATATTAAAATTATTATTATTAGCATCTCTTTCAACAGTTCTTATTTTGGGTGGCTGTAGTCAAGAAAAAACACCAGAAGAAGTTTCCACACCAGAAGATACTGCCCATGTGACTGAGGACGCAGAAGATGAAGAGCCAACAGCAGCAGAAGATGTGACAAAAGAAACAACAGAAGAAGATGCTATTGTGTATGACCCAGATAAGGAATCACTTGTTTTCGAAGAGTTTAAACTTGGTCTTTTCAAAGGTTATTCAACAGTTGAAGCACAGACTTTTTTAAAGGAAAACATGAAGTATTTAGGCGTTGAGAAAGCAGATGCCGCTATTTTAGAACTCGATAAGCGCTTAAAAGAAAATCAGAATTATTACATCAACCAGTTGATGGATGAAGACGTTCAAAATGCTATTCTTCTTGCTTACAATCTTGAAGATAACACTTTTGATATTGAGGACTTAGAAGATGATACCTATAAGCCACTTATCGAGGTTGTTTTAAACAATGGTTATAAGTTTTTCCCAGAAGAAGGTCTGTTTTATCCAATTGTAGATTACCGTAGTTTACAAGTATATGACCGCTTTACATCAGATGAGATTAGAAGTTACTTAGAATTATTAGCAAGAGATTCCGATGCACCTTCTACATCGGATGCACACTTGAACATTGTAATTGATGAACTTGCTGCAAGAATACTTTTAGCAGAGACGCATTTAACAAAATTCCCAGAAGGTCAAACCTTTGACACCATTTATGACGCATATGAAATGTACATGCAATTCTATACAGTGAGTATGGCTTACATGGGTGGTTTTGATGTTGAGACAAGAGATATTTCAGAAGAACTATTAAGCAGCTATGAGGGCTTTGTTAAAGACAATAAAGAGACTACATCCGCTGCGATCATCAGTGATTATTTAGCCGTCTTAAAAGAACATGACAATAAGATCAATAATGATGTTTTAGATTTCTTACAAGATTTTAACGATGTAATTGTTAAGCATATTTCGACAGTAATCGTTAAATAAAAGTTTTTTAAAGGGCTACTTTGTAAAAAGTCGTCCTTTTTTTATGCATACATTTACACTCAAAAGAGGGCTATCTTTCACAAGTAGCCCTCTTGCGTTTCATCTTTGTTAAATTTATTTCTTCTTCAATACACAATAGCCATAAGGCGAAAGGGTTAGATTTCCACAGTGCGTTTCCACTCCAAATACCGAAGCATAAGTCCCCTCATCTAATATCACTACTTGCTCGCAATCAGTATAGTTTTGTATGATGTAATAATCTTTTTCTTGATTTGACCGTTTACTAACCGTGACGCCTTTTGGTAGAACGTTTTTTAGAGCGCCCTTTACACCATGTTGAGTCAATAAATCTTCATAAAAATCATCAAAAAATCTAGTTTCATTTCTCGAACAAATGTAATAAGCATAACCCTTACCATAAACATTTCTTGTTAATGACGGTCGCCCACTATAAAAGTCTTCCTCATAAACAGCTAATGCTTGAGCACCTTCGAGGTGAACAAGATCACAGAATAGGGTTGTTTGGTAACGCTCATTTGTTGTGAGCATTTTTATGTGATTCTGTTCTCCCTCATAAAGCGCGTCTATTTCTTCGGACCAAATACCAAGTACATTCCTAAGTGGACCTGGACGTCCTGTTCTAAAACACAAATCATTTTCATCTACGATGCCACTCCAGTAAGTTGTTAAAAAGACGCCGCCATTTTCACAAAATGTCTCAATACGCTTACCAACCCCGTCTTTGACCATATAAAGCATAGGGGCAATAACCATATCATAAGCTTCTAGTGCTACATCCATAGAGATAACATCTACACTAATACCACGCTTCCAAAACTGCTTATAATGTTCAACACAGGTCTCAAAATACGCTTTCTTATCAGCATTAGGTGCAATTGAATCATCAATTCCCCAAAAATTTTCCCAATCATAAATAAGAGCAACTTTTGCTTTAACGCGTGTGTTGCTTAGCTCACCCATCTTACTCAAGGCTTCACCAAGTTTTGTAACTTCTTTAAAGACCCTTGTTTGGTCTGAGCTATAATGATCAACAACGGCCCCATGAAATTTTTCAAATGAGCCAAGACTCTTACGCCATTGAAAATATTGTACAGAATTTGATCCATGGGCAATTGCTTGTATCCCTGCTAAATTTTGCATACCTGGTCTCAGTAGCTTTGCAACAGGATGCCAATTGGTTGCACTTGGTGAACTTTCCATCATCAAATAAGGCTGACCACCCTTTAAGGCCCTATTTATATCGTGAATAAAACCCGATTGTGCCGCCGATGCCCAGTTTTCAATCGTATTATTATGCCATTTAGGATAATTATCCCATGACACAATATCTATATGTTTCATCAATTCCCAATAATTAATCCCTCTACCCAGATGTACATAGTCATGCGTATTTGTTGTGATTGGAATGTGTGGTGTAATTTCCCTAATAATCTTTATTTCTTCTTTCATATAATCAATTGTTTGATATGTTACAAATCGCTTCCAGTCAATATTCTGACCGTGAACCCAATATTCTCCAATAGACGATGGACTCTCAATTTCATCAAAATCTACATAGGTATGACTCCAAAACTTTGTCCACCAGGCTATATTCAACTTATTAATATCATGGTCATATTTTTCCCGCAACCAGTTTCTAAAAGCTTCTTGGCATAATGGACAATGACACTCTCCTTCAAATTCATTAGAGATATGCCATAAAATAATCCCTGGATGTTTTTTATAACGTGTTGCAAGTTTTTCTACAATACAGCGTGCTTTTTCTCTGAAAATTGGTGATGTATAACAGTGATTGTGGCGTAATCCCGATTTGCATCTTAGGCCTGTTTCTGTGACACGGTTTGTCTCAATATATTTCTTCGATAGCCAATTAGGCCGTGCCCCCGTTGGTGTTGCTAAAATAATTTTTATATCATTCTCATATAATTTATTAATCACACGATCAAGGTCTTCAAAATGATAAACACCTTCACGTGGTTCAATCGATGACCAACCAAATATATTGATAGCCATCACATTGCAGTTTGATTTTTTCATCAGCGCAATATCTTCATCTAAAACGTCTGGCATATGCAGCCACTGCTCAGGATTATAGTCTGCACCATGTAACAAGGCACCTCCAAATAATTTTATGTTATTTTTTAATTCTGACATTTTATCTCCTTCCTTCAGCGACGCTTAGCGTTCTGATGATTGCAAAATTTGCTCTTCACTTTGTAAATAGGCATCTATACCTTTGGCCTTATAAAAGGTCACACTTAATATAAACCGCACAACTTGATCAATGGCGATACATAGCCATATAAATACAATATTCCACTCCAATACATAGGCAATGCATAATGCTAATGGAATTCTAAACAACCAAATACCTGTGCCAGCTATAAACATTGGCGTATTCTTATAACCACACGATCGTATGACACCATTGTAAATCCTAGATAAATTTTGTGGTATTTGAATAAAGCCCATTACAAAAATATAGCTGACACCAATACTTTGAAGAGCTACTTGATCTGTAAATACCATCATAAAAAAACGTGGAAATACAATGAGTAATAAGGATGTCACCACGCTAATTGCAAAAGACAATTGCACTAGGTGCTTTATATACATTTTAAATAAGTACTGATTTTTTTGACCAATCGCCTGAGATGTTAAGGTAACAGCGGCAACACCAAATCCTATGGCGGGCAATTCTGTCAATGTTTCTGCCTGAATCCCTAGTTGATAAGCCGCGAAATATGCTTGTCCATAAGAAAAAATAATCTTACTCATTACAATCGCAGATAGCTGCCAAAAGATACTTTCAACAGACACTGGTAATCCCATTAGGTAGATGGCTTTCACATGATCCCAACTAAAAAATATTTTTAATTTGTGCTGTATTAATCCTGTTTCTTTATCACATAGTTTAAATAGACCTCTCGGTCGAAAAACTAAGTACACCCCAACTGAACCTGATACAATTTGTGAAAGTATCAGTGCTATACCTGCTCCATAGATGCCAAGTCCTTGAAAACTTCCCATACCAAAAATTAGAATATAGCCCAGTACAATATTAATAATATTCATTAATACTGCCACCATCATTGGTGTTTTCGTATCACCAAATCCCTGATGTACTGCTGTTACAAAGCTTGTTATAGCTACAAACGGCATACCTATCACAAGGATTCGTATATACTTCAAGGCAATTTCTATCACCGAGTTATTACCTGTCATAAAACTAAAAAAATAGACAGATTTACTTAAAATCACCCCTATAATAACGAGCATTAGCAAGAGCGTTGCCAAAAGACCACTAACAAATAACTGTCGGGACTTATCGTAATCGTTCTGACCATAAGCTCTAGATATGTAGAGTGCAGCACCTATGGAAATTCCCTTAACAAGTACTAGAATGACACCAGAAATGCTAAAACATATACCCTGTGCCGATATATCAATGGAGCTTAACCGACCAACCATAGCCGTTGAAACAATATTAGCTGATACTTGAAATACATTTTCTAATATAATAGGTAAAATAACAATTAATATTGCCCGGCGTATGGCTTGATCACTTTTATGGATGTTTTCTTGGCTATTCACACTTGCTCTCCTATATCATTAGACGCACTCCTTGATCTATATAATCAAGGAGTACCCCTCTTGACTTGCTAATTATTGACCAAATTTATTTTCAAAATCATTCTGGAATGTTGCCAATGTTTCACTTGGATCATTCCCTTCTACCAATACTTGGTTTACTGCATTTTTCATGTTGTCTAATACTTCAGCAAAATTTTCAGTGAAATTAACTTCTGGCATATTGACAGCTGCTTCATTAGCAACTTCATAAATTGCCTGTCCACCAAAGAAGTCTAGACCAGCAGAAAACTCATCCGCATCATATGCAGGAATATACGATGGGTATAAACCGTAATCTTGGAAACCCTTCACAAGCCCATCAACATCCGTCATCGCAAATTCTAAGAATTTAACCGCCGCTTCTTTTGATTGAGTTGCTTTTGGAATTGCAACACATGATCCACCATTTGAACCCGTATAAGCCTCATCACCAAAGCTTGGTAATGGCATAACACGCCAGTTACCACTTGTATCCGGTGCTGCATCCTTAATAGATCCAACCATCCAAACAGCTTCTGCGATTGACGCTACTTTACTGTCTTTTAATAAAATCATCTTATCATCCCAGCTAATATCATTAGCTGTAATACCTGCATCATAAAAGGCTTTAACCGTTTCCATTGCCTTAATAGATTCTGCAGAGTTTACACTTGTATTCCCCTCTGCGTCAAAATAGAAACCGCCTTGTTGCATCATGATAATACGGTACATCGTATCACTTCTTGAATAAGCCATTGGTAACATCTTAATTCCAAGTTTCTGATCAATCATCTTACCAGCATCGATATAGTCATCCCACGTCTTTATTGTCGAAGCATCAACACCTGCTTGTTCAAATAAATCTGCTCTATAAAATAAGATTGCTGGCGCTGCATCCCAAGGATAAGCCATTACCTTACCATTTACCGTTACTTCCGAAACCTTCAAAGGTAAGAATTTTGAAGTGTCTACAACATCCGTCAATTCAACAAATGCTTCTGGGAATTTTGTGCCAAACTTAGCCATTTGCTCACCCTCTAAACTGACGATATCTGGTAAACCAATGCCAGATGCAAGAGATGTTGTTAACTTGCTATACACTTGCGATGTCCCCATCTCTTCAAAGTTGAATTCAACATTTGGATAGCTTTGATTAAAGACTTCAGCCTTTGCTCTTAGGTCCTCTAATGCAACATCCCAACTCCAAATCGTTATTTCACCTTCTAAATCTTCCGGACTGCTACTACTACTTGTTTCGACACTTTCCTCTGGTGTATCTGCCGCCGTATTATTACCACACCCAACAGAAGCTACTACCAATACGAATACTAACAATAAAACCGTTACTCTTTTCATTTTAATCCTCCCCTTTTTATTATTCTTTAACAGCCCCACCCATTAATCCTGAAATGAATTGTTTTTGACCAACAACAAACATAATCATGATCGGAATAACGGATATCGCCGCTGCTAACATAGTTACACCATAATCCTTTTGCCATGTGTTACCATCTAATGTCGCAAGCGCAACTGGAAAATTGTATTTACTCTTAGTACTCAATACAATTAAGGGCCACATAAAGCTATTCCACATAGCCATAAACATATAGATACTCAATGCACCTAAGGCTGGCTTCATATTAGGCAAAACCACCTTGAAAAATGTTCCAATCTCACTACTACCATCTATTCTTGCCGCTTCTATAATCGAGGTTGGGAAATTCATCATGTTCTGCCGCATTAAAAATACGCCAAATGCATTTGCTAATGCAGGTAGAATAACCGCCGCATGTGTATTGGTCATGCCAATACTATTCATTAAAGTAAATAAAGGTATATAAAGCACCTGTGCTGGAATCATCATCGTTAGCATGATCATGGCAAAAAATATACTTTTCCCCTTAAAATCATATTTCACTAATGCATAACCTGCCATTGAGTGAAATAAGACTGCCAACATGGTATAACTTATAGTTATAAAGAGCGAATTCTTTAAAACCCTTAAGATGTTTATTTTTTTGTCTAGCTGTGTAATATTATGAGCCAATCTATTTCCAAAAGTTAAAAGAGGTGTTGAACTTAATATTTCAGCATTGGAATTTGTTGCCGAAACAAACATAAAATAAAAGGGAAACAAAGATACAATTACGGCAGCAATCAATAATATATAAGTAATTACTTTTCTAGTCATTAAATTTCTCCTCCTTTAGTTACCTTAAATTGTAGATACGATAAGAGTGCAATTATCACAACCAAGGTATAGCTTAGAGCCGATGCATAACCGAACTTAAAAAACTGAAAACCATTATTATAGCCCGTCCAACGCCATGTTATTCCTAGAATAATTGATATTCTAGCACCCCAGGCTGTATTCAGCCAATCTATTTTTTCCATCCCAAATAGCCCAATAACATGATTAATCATGCCATAATCCGTGTTCAACATAAGCTTAAAAATCATGGCATAAGCAACAAGTGCTGTAATGGCAGGTAAAAAGAGTGACATTCTAAAAAATCCCTTTGCTCTTAAGAACTTACTATCTAATAACACTGCCAGCAAGAGGGATAAAAAAACCATAATGGGCACTTGAATAATCAAGTAAATAAAGGTGTTAGAAAGCGATTTCCAAAATATTGGATCTTTGAAAAGCTTAATAAAATTATCCACTCCAACGAAAACATACTGACCATTTACAAAGGATTGTGTACAAAGAATCAGAGATTTAATAATTGGATACACCATAAACAGAGAAAATATAATCATGACTGGTGCTAAAAATACATAAGGCGCTGTTCTTTCGCTAATCGCAATTTTTCCTTTCAACCGCGTTATAAGCCCCTCTTTATTTTTCGCCTTTTGCTTAATCATTTTTGTTGATACGCTCATCTAACCACTCCTCTTCACCACATGTATTT
>Ga0193962_1000629_pt1 | contig 16304 bp, 13 predicted proteins | sample FB_5_MG_FD_140335 | JGI IMG/M metagenome (GOLD analysis project Ga0193962, IMG submission 140335) | Microbial mat bacterial communities from the Broadkill River, Lewes, Delaware, United States - FB_5_MG | ecosystem: Environmental > Aquatic > Freshwater > River > Microbial mats | place: USA... | reverse complement strand
CCTTTTTTAAATTCTGATGGAGGTGATATTTCATTAGTTGAAATTATAGATAACAAACACGTTAAAGTTCGTTTAGAAGGTGCTTGTACAAGTTGTAGCTTAAGTATTAGTACTATGAAAGCGGGTGTTGAAACAACAATTAAAAAATTTGTTCCTCAAATAGAGACAGTAGAAAATATTGCTTAATTTTTTTAGTATGATAAAAGTCATATTAAAAAAGAGTAATATTTTACAACTTTGCAGCATCAATTTTTCAACTTATAAAAAATGATTGAAACAGATATATTAATAATTGGTGGAGGTCCAACAGGACTTTTTACCGTTTTTGAAGCAGGATTATTACAATTAAAATGTCATATTATTGACGCTTTGCCTCAGCCAGGAGGGCAATTAGCTGAATTATATCCAAAAAAACCAATATTTGATATTCCAGGTTATCCAGAAGTTTTAGCAGGTGATTTGGTAACCAATTTAATGGAACAAATTAAACAATTTAAACCAGGTTTTACGTTGTCACAAACTGCAGAAACTATTGATAAATTAGAAGATGGTACTTTTATTGTTACTACAAATAAAGGGGTAAAACATCATGCCAAAGCGGTTGCAATAGCAGGGGGATTAGGTACTTTTTCACCAAGAAAACCTCAATTAGAAAATATTGAATTCTATGAAGAAAAAGGAGTAGAGTATTTTGTAAAAGATCCTGAATTGTTTAGAGATAAAAAAATCGTTATTGCTGGTGGAGGAGATTCTGCTTTAGACTGGAGTGTTTTCTTGTCAGATGTTGCTTCTTCAGTTACTTTAGTCCACAGAAGAAACGAATTTAGAGGAGCTTTAGATTCTGTAGAAAAAGTACAAGAATTAAAAAAATTAGGTAAAATTAACTTAATTACTCCAGCAGAAGTTGTTGCCGTTCATGGTGAAAATCATATTGAAGCCTTAACATTAGAAAACGAAGGTGTTCAACAAAAAATAGAAACTGATTTCTTTATTCCACTTTTTGGATTGACTCCAAAACTAGGAGCCATTGCCAATTGGGGATTAGAAATTGAGAAAAACGCTATCAAAGTAAACAACGCTTTAGATTATCAAACCAACATCGACGGAATTTATGCCATTGGTGATGTAAATACGTATCCAGGAAAATTAAAATTGATTCTTTGTGGTTTTCACGAAGCAACGTTAATGTGTCAAAGTGTTTATAATAGAATCAATCCAGGAAAACGTTATGTGTTAAAATACACAACAGTTTCAGGAGTTGATGGTTTTGATGGAACAAGAAAAGAAGCTGAAAAAGCAGTGGTTAAATCAATCGACTAATGACTGACGTTACAATATTTATCACCGATAGAAATGGAGTTAAACATGAGGTTTTAGCACCAACAGACATGAACATGAATGTTATGGAACTAATTCGTTCGTATGAATTGGCAGAAGAAGGAACAGTAGGTGTTTGTGGTGGAATGGCTATGTGTGCCTCATGTCAATGTTATGTTTTGAATGATGTTTTAAAAACAGAACGCAATGATGATGAAGAAGCAATGCTGTCAGAAGCTTATCATGTAAAAGAGAATAGTAGGTTAGGTTGCCAAATTCATATTGATGAAAATCTTGACGGTCTCGAAATTGAAATTGCACCAGAACAATAAAAACAAAAAAGCGAGATGAATTCATCTCGCTTTTTTTTAGTTTAAATGTATTGGGTAATCTATATCAGTCATAGAAAGATATTCCTTAGGCTTTGTAATATCTAGTAAAACCAAAAGTTCAAAGACTTCGTATCGTTCTAACAAGATCATAAAGTTAGTTTGCAAAGTGGGTATCGGAATCTTCTTTTGATAAATAGAATTTTCATATTCTTTTTCCCAATAATCACAATCAATATTTTTTAAATACTTAAATAAACTATCTAATTCTTCAGGGGTTAGATTGAAGTTTAAATTTTTATAAGAAAGTTGATAGGCTTTTAATTTGGCACAATATACCAAAAAACCATTTCTATTTTTCGTTAAGTATTTAAAATGATTGCACATGATTTTTATTTTACAAATGAATCGATAATTTTATCTGTTTCTGCTTTACTTGCTGTTGGTTTTAAGTCAAATAAGTGCATAAATAAAGGTTTTTTATCTACGCTACTTTCTAAGTTAATGTCTTTGTCAGCATCAAATACTGATTGCCATTTGGTTCTTACATTTTTCCAAAGTGCTCCATTTTCTTTCCACCAATTTTGCGCAGCTTTACATTTTGAATCTTCAACTTTTACATATAAATCTAATCCTTTTTCTTGAGCTAATTCAGTGTCATTTCCCTTGTCATCACGAACTAATTTTCGGTTGTCTTGTTCGTGTAACCAACCATAATCTGTTATTTCATGAATGTTTCTTCTTTCCATAACATTATAGTCATTTCTTATGGTGTGTTCTCTTCTTGGTAAAGGAGCATCGGTAACATTCATCCAATAATCTTTTCCATCTTTATGAATCCATGTTCCTGTTCCTTCATATCTTGGACTATCATCCACTTGATATACTTTTTGTGTCCATTGTCCTTTCACATCTTTAGGATTTAATTTTTCATACTTCCAAGTTTTGTCTTTAAAGAACTGATAAAATTCTGTGTTTTCAAACATCCAATCTTGTCTCCAATGTTTAATAATCATTTCATCATTTACAATTAATAAATGCTGTAAAACCAATTTATTTGGTGAATCCTCTACTAGTTCAACCCATTCTAAAGCATGGTCTTTTTTTGTCGGTGAAGCTTTGTAAGTTGAGTCTTTGGTAGTTTGAAAAGTTTCCGTAAAATTAAATTCTACTTCATAACAACCACACATTTTTTTAATAGACGTAATGTCTTTTTGTTTGTCTTGTGCGTAACCAGCAGATAATGAAATTGTTGCTAATAAAAGAGCAAATGTTTTTTTCATGATATTGTTTTTAGTTTTAAAATTTCTAGTACAAAAATATTAAATTAATTTAGAATAAATAAAAATAACATATATATTTGCATAAATAAATTTATTAAGACCAATTCTAAATAATGAAAAATTTACTGTTTCTTTTCTTTTTCATCACTTTTTCAAACTTAATTTTTTCTCAAGAAATAAATGTTGATTCCTTAAAAATTAACCAGTTAAACGAAGTGGTTTTAACAGCTCAGATTGAACCTCAATCTTTAAAAAAATCAGTTCATAATGTAAAGGTTATTTCAGCAGAAGATATAGCAAACTTAGGAGCAAATAATTTAGGCGATATTTTAAATCAATACATAAACATAACCGTAAGACCAAGTAGTAGTTCTGGTAAATCAACCGTCTCTATGTTTGGTTTAGATGGTGGATATTTTAAAATTTTGGTGGATAACGTGCCTTTAGTAAACGAAAATGGATTAGGAAATAACACTGATTTATCCCAAATTAACTTAAATGACATTGAGCAAATTGAAATTATTGAAGGTTCAATGGGTGTTACACATGGAGCAAATGCTGTTTCTGGAGTTTTAAATATCATTACAAAAAAATCTACCAAAGAAAAATGGAACTTAACTGCAACGGTTCAAGAAGAAACGGTTGGAAAAGAATTTGCTCTTTTTGAGGAAGGAAGACATATTCAAAACCTGAAAATTTCTCACAATATAAACGACAATTGGTTTGTGAGTTTGGGTTCTAATAGAAATGATTTCAAAGGTTTTTTAGGAGACAGAAACGGAAAAGACTACACTATTAACGATGGAACTCGTGGGTATAATTGGTTGCCAAAAGAACAATGGCAAAACAATGCGTTACTATCGTATAAAAAAAATCAATTTAGAGTATTTTACAAATTTGAATGGCTTGATGAAGTAATAGATTTTTATGGTTCTGCCGCACAATCGGGTTTTAATACGCAATATGGTTCTTATAAGTATGGCGATGATGAAAGGTATTATTCCACAAGATTTTACCATCATTTAAATGCTGTAGGAAAACTTTATAATCAACTAAATTATAACATTTCTTTTTCGCATCAGTATCAAAAAAGAGAAGTTGAAGCTTATCGATATAATATTTCTGATGATGTTGAATTAAATAATTCCAAACAAAAAGACCAATCGATGGAAGTTTTCTATTCTATTGGAACGTTAAGTAACTTTTTTAAAACCAAAAAAGTTGATTTTCAATTAGGTTACGAAGCCGTGAAAAATAATGGGTTTGCAATTGTTGACGAAGAAGATAATCAGAAAAAAAACGTTTATAAAAACATTGATAATATAGATTTTTTTGCCATTTCTGAAATCAACGTATCAGAATCATTTTCTGTTAGACCTGGAGCAAGATATTCTTTTCAATCTTTATTCGAAAATCAATACGCGATTTCGTTAGGAAACCGATTGTTACTTTCTAAAAGATATGAAGTTAGAGCTTCAATTGGAAAATCATATAGAACACCAACGTTTAATGAACTTTATACTCAAATTATTTTTGACGGACATTATTTTGTGGGGAACGAAGATTTAATTCCAGAAACCAGTACTTCTTATGAGGCAAGCATAAAAAAACGATTTGATTTAACTCAAAAAGTAGACTTAAAATCAAATTTTAATGTGAGTTATCTAAATGTTGATGATAGAATTACAAGTGCTTTAACAGGTTTTGAAGGAGCAACTCCTATTTATGAATACATCAACATCAGTAAGTTTAAAAGTATAAATTTTGCCTTATCCAATGCTATTCAATCTGAAAATTGGAAGTTTTCTTTAGGTGGTTCTTTAACAGGAATCTCAAGAACAATAGAAAATTTAGAATTCGTGTCAGATGATGAATTTTTATACAATTTTAATCTGAATTCAAGCATTTCATATACAGTTCCTAAATGGAAAACTACCTTTTCAACTTACTATAAATTCACAGGAAAAACGCAACAGTATTTATCGACTACTGATGGCTATGTTTTGTCAGAAATTGAACCTTATAGTTGGTTAGATGCATCGACAAGAAAACTATTTTATAACGATAGAATAGAACTTACTATTGGAGCTAGAAATCTTTTAGACATAAATAACGTAAACCAATCCAACCTAAATCAAGGAGCTGGACATGCTGTTTCTTCTCAAGTTTTATTGGCCTACGGAAGAAGTTATTTTTTAAAACTAACCTATAATTTAAATTTTTAATAACCATAAATATAATAATCATGAAAAAACAATTTTACATTTTATCATTAATAACGCTCGTCTTTACATCATGTTCTAGTGATGATTCTAATTCCTCAGCAACAACTAATATTGTTGAAGAAGCTGTAGTGTCACCATTATTAGGTGGGCCAAATCAACAAAATCAAGTATATATTGATTTAAGTTCTAATCAACAGACAGCAATTTCAAGAGATTCATGGGATTTAGGGTTTTCTACAGGAAGTGATTTTAGAGTTATCATAAACGGTTCTATAAAAATGGCTGTTAAACAAACAACTTCTACAGATATATCAGAAGTTCAAAATGAAGATGCATCAGTAGCGGTAGGTTATTCAACATACTCAACAATGGGTTATGTTGATAATCCAACAGGTGTTTTACAAGGAGCTGGCTCTGGAGAAGGAACAGCAATTGCTGAAATTTCATCAAATAATGAAGATAACAAAGTTTATTTAGTAAATTTAGGATACGAAGTTGGAACAACAACTCCAACAGTTGGTTCTGTTTCTACTGATGGAGCTGCTCGTGGTTGGAAAAAAATTAGAATCACTAAACAAGGCAACGATTATGTTTTGCAATATGCTGATTTAAATGCTACAACGGCTCAATCTGTTACGATTTCAAAAACTACAGATTATAGTTTTGTATTTGTAAGTTTAGATAACGGACAAACAGTAAATGTGCAACCAAAGAAAAATCAATGGGATTTAAATTTCACAGGATTTACTAATTATTTTCCATTTGGAGCTTCAAGTATTACTTATTATTATTCGGATTTTGTAACTACAAATATGTTAGGAGGAACTCAAGTTTATGAAGTTTTAGCTACTGATGCTAATCAAACAGCAATAGAATTTGAAAACTTTTTAGCAACTGATATTAACGATACAAATTTCTCTACTTCATTGACCGATCAAAGAGTTATTGGTTCCAATTGGAGAAATGGTGGTGGACCAAGTTCTTTACCAAGTATAAAAGACGATCGTTTTTATGTAGTGAAAGATGTTGAAGGCAATCTTTATAAACTTAGATTCTTAGCCTTAACAAACGATGCTGGAGAAAGAGGTTATCCAGTTTTTGAATATAAAATTTTGAACTAATATTATTTTTAAAACAAAACAAAAAAGCGAGATCTTAAATCTCGCTTTTTGTTTTAATGAACTAATTCTTTTTTATGGATTTGCTCCTCAATAGCGTTCCATAATAATATTCTCTTTTCTAATGCTAAAATAGAAACTGTTTTTACTTCTTGCCATTTTTTATCATCATTACCGCATAATTCATCTATCATTTTCATTGCCATTGGTCCGTGTTCGTCAGCGTCTAATTCAATATGTCTTTCAAAATAATAAATTAGCTTTGATAAATCAACATCTGGAAAATTAGCTTGAAATTTTTTCAGTATAGCGGTAAACATTTCCGGTATTAAATCCTCTCTTCCAAAAGTAAATGCAGCCGCTATTTGATGTGTTTCGCCTTCTTCAATGACTCTAAAAGTAAAGTCTAAAAACTCTTTTACATTGGTATGTAGTTCACTTTGTTTAATGGAAACAAAAATATTTCTTGTTTCAACAACATCATGTAAGAAGTTTTCAATAGGAGTTGTGTTAGCGCCACAAGCTTTCATGGCGTCAATATACAATTCATAATGACTCTTTCTATTTCTATCTAAATCAATATCGGTTTCTTCTGCAACTACAATCTCGTTTATTAAATAGCGAGTTTCAGGATTCCCAACAGGAATCCATGGAGTTGTTGTGCAAGTAAGTTTACTTTGCAAAGCTTTTAAGAGCGACATAAAATCCCATACGGCAAATACATGATTTTCTAAGAAACAACGTAGGTCGTCAATTGTTTTTATTTCATTATATAAAGAATGATTTAATAATTCATCTTTATATTTTTGAATGCTTTGGTTAATAGTTTGGGTTTTCATAACTGTATGTTTTAATATATTTACGAAATCTATTTAAGTTTAGATTTGCAAATAGTGTTCCAAAAATAAAAATGCTTCGTTAGATAACGAAGCATTTTGTATAAATTTTATCTATTGTTTAATTATTTGAATGCAGGGAAACCTGTTACATCCATACCTGTAATTAATAAATGGATATCATGAGTTCCTTCATATGTAATTACAGATTCTAAATTCATCATATGACGCATAATAGAATATTCACCAGTAATTCCCATTCCGCCAAGCATTTGTCTTGCTTCACGAGCTATGTGAATTGCCATATCCACATTGTTTCTTTTGGCCATAGAAATTTGTGCAGAAGTAGCTCTACCTTCATTTCTTAAAACACCAAGTCTCCAAGTTAATAATTGTGCTTTAGTGATTTCAGTAATCATTTCGGCTAATTTCTTTTGTTGTAATTGAGTTGCTCCAATTGGTTTGTCAAATTGAATACGCTCTTTAGAATATCTTAAAGCTGTGTCGTAACAATCCATTGCGGCACCAATAGCTCCCCAAGCAATACCATAACGAGCAGAATCTAAACAACCAAGTGGTGCTCCTAATCCTGATTTGTTTGGCAATAAGTTTTCTTTAGGAACTTTTACATTATCAAAAATCAATTCACCTGTTGCAGAAGCACGAAGTGACCATTTATTATGTGTTTCAGGAGTAGAAAATCCTTCCATTCCTCGTTCTACAATAAGACCGTGAATTCTTCCTTCTTCATTTTTAGCCCAAACTACAGCAATGTCAGCAAAAGGCGCATTCGAAATCCACATTTTTGCACCATTTAATAGATAATGGTCGCCCATATCTTTAAAATTAGTAGTCATTCCACCAGGATTTGATCCATGGTCTGGTTCTGTTAAACCAAAACAACCAATAAATTCTCCAGTAGCTAATTTTGGTAAATATTTCATTCTTTGCTCTTCGTTTCCATATTTCCAAATAGGATACATAACTAAAGAAGATTGTACAGATGAAGTAGAACGAACACCAGAATCACCTCTTTCAATTTCTTGCATAATTAAACCATAAGAAATTTGGTCTAATCCTGCGCCACCATATTCTTCAGGAATATAAGGTCCAAATCCGCCAATTTCACCCAAACCTTTTACAATTTGTTTTGGAAATTCAGCTTTTTGAGCATATTCTTCAATAATTGGAGATACTTCTTTTTTAACCCATGCGCGAGCAGCGTCACGAACTAACTTATGTTCATCAGACAATAAATCGTCTAAAAGGTAATAATCAGGTGATTGAAATAAATCTGGTTTCATTTTTTTATCATTATGATTGTAACGCAGTTATGAGTTGCAATCTGTTTTTCGAAAGACAAAAGTAAGTAAAGATTTTTAACAAATCAACGAACAGATGTTATATTTTAACAATAAAAAAATATTACAATTTTAAGTAGAATTCTTTTGTTAATTGAATATATTCTTGAGTGTATTGATGTCTTGTAACTTCAATAATTAATTCGTCTTCAATTGTAATTTGTTCGTCCCATGTAAAGGCTAGTAAACTTCTTTTTAATTCTGAATTAGGTGTACCTTTAACTCTAGTTATTTTAAAAGGGTGTAAGTGAAATTGTTTTGCTATTTGAATGAATTTTTCTTCTTCTTTGCAAGGTATAATTACTGAAAAAACACCAAATTCATTTAATAAGTTTGCAGCACTATCTATTAATTCTTCAAAAGGTAATGCGTCTTGAAATCGTGCTACATTTCTTTTTTCTGTATCGGATTTGTATTCATCAGTATAAAATGGAGGGTTTGAAATAATTAAATCATATGATTCATCTTCCATTTCCTGAACAAACTCATCTAAACCTGCGTGGTAGCAAAATAGACGGTCGCCCCAGTTGCTGTTTTCAAAATTTTGTACACATTGTTCATATGCCTCTTCGTCGATTTCAATAGCGTCAATTTGCTCAGCTAAAGTTCTTTGAGCAAGCATTAAAGAGAGTACTCCTGTACCAGAACCAATATCTAAAACACTAAAAATGTTTTTGGGAATTGGTGACCATGCTCCAAGTAAAACGGCATCGGTGCCAATTTTCATAGCGCAACGATCCTGATGTATGGTAAATTGTTTGAAATAAAACGACATGATATTTAGATTTAACCTAAGTATAAATCAACGAGTCCTTCAGGTGTGTTAAGGTAAATTGTTTTATTTTCTCGATCTATTTTAACAATAAAATGATCAATTAAGGGTACTAATATCTCTGTTTTTCCTTTTAAAATTTCAAATAAAGGTTGAGCGTTACTGTCGTTAATACGTTGAATGACACCAATATCTCCTAGACGAGTATCTTGAACGGTAAAGCCTTCAACTTCATGATAATAAAACTTATTACCTTCAAGTTTAGGTAAAAAAGAAAGAGGGAGATATAAGTGGCAATTCATAATTGCATCTGCATCTTCTTCACATGTAAAGTCTTCAAATTTAATTCTTAAGAATTTGCTTTTGTGAATATGACTTTTTTCAATAAAAAATGGAACCAGTGTTTTGTTTAATTCAACAAAAACTGATTCCAAATTTTCATAAATTTCGGGTTCGTCAGTATCTAAAAAAGCTAGTACTTCGCCCTTAAAACTAAATTTTTTTGCAATTTTGCCTAAATAAAAGCATTCATCTATACGCATTATTGCACTTTTAAATTAAGCTTCTGTTTCTTCGTTGTTTTCTTCAACTGCTGGAGCTTCTTCTGTAGCTGTTTCAGCAACTTCTTCAGCTTTTAAAGCTTCAGCTTGAGCTGCTTTACGCTTTTCATTCGCTTCTTCTTCAGCTTTTAAAGCTTTGGCTTTAGCATCTGCTTGCGCTTTGCTTAATCCGTCTTTTTTAGAATCAACTTTTCCAGCTTTTTCTTCAACCCATTTAGTGAATTTCGCATCTGCTTGCTCTTGCGTTAAAGCACCTTTTCTTACTCCACCATCTAAATGGTGTTTCAATAAAGCACCTTTATAAGAAAGAATAGCTCTTGCTGTATCAGTTGGTTGAGCACCATTGTGTAACCATTGAACAGCGCTATCAACATTTAAGTCAATAGTTGCAGGGTTTGTGTTTGGATTGTAAGTTCCTATCTTGTCTAAGAATTTACCATCTCTTTTTGAACGTGCATCAGCTGCTACGATCCAGTAAAAAGGTTTCCCTTTTTTACCGTGTCTTTGTAATCTAATTTTTACTGACATAATCTAATGATTAAATTTTGAGGTTCACGACCTCAGTTAATTAAGGCTGCAAAGATATAAAATTTATATTTACTTAGTAGTCATATTAAAAAAAATATTTTTCTACTATTTGCATTATATTTAGATTAAAAAAATTATTTTTGTTAATTGAATTATGAAAACTATCAAAAAAATGAAAAACATACTTTATTTATTTCTTACTACGCTAATTTTGTCAAGTTGTACAAACGATATTGAAACAAATACTCCAGCATTTCAAGCGAAGTTTAATGACGCTACTTGGAGAGCAAAAGACGCAAGGGTTTCTTTGGATACGGATGGTAGTTTTGTTATTACGGCTTACACTCAATATGAAACTGTAGTATTGAGGGCTTCTGCAGCTGAAATTGGTACTTATGTTTTAGGTACAACAAATCAAGATAATTATGTTTCTTATGATTTTGATGGTGAAGGAATTGTTTCGAGTTATGATACCTCGTTGAATGCCGGCCCTGCATATAAAATTTCTAATATTGTTAATTCAGGAACAGGTTATACGAATTCAAATAATTCTCAAACTGTACCTGTTACAGGTTCAGGTTCAGGATTAAAGCTTGCTATTGTAACTAATCCAAATGGAAATATAACTGAAGTATCTATTGTTTCTAGAGGGAATGGTTATGTTGCAGGCGATGTAGTAAGCGTTATAGGAGGAGATAATAATGCAACAGTTAGAATTTTAAATGTGCAACAAAGTAATGGTGAAATCGTTATTGAAAAAATTGAAAACGGTACTTTTACAGGAACATTTAAATTCAATGCAGTAAATTCTGACGGGGAAGTTGTTACCTTTTCAGATGGAGTTTTTTATAAAGTAAGTGGAGCTGGTTTGTAATAAAATAAAATAATAAAAAAAGCCGTTTTGATCTTTTCAAAACGGCTTTTTTTATATTCTGTTGATAACTAAAATTGTGATGCATTTTTTTATAATGTATTTTTGTTTTGTTGAGTTTTTCAACTCATTTATTGCTTAACGCTAAATAATCAATTCAATGTATTTAATTTTTGATACCGAAACCACCGGATTACCTCGTAGTTGGTCTGCTCCAATAACGGATACAGATAATTGGCCAAGATGTATACAAATTGCATGGCAATTGCATGACGAAATGGGTAATCTTATTGATCATGAAGATTATTTGGTAAAGCCAGAAGGTTTTAATATTCCTTATGATGCAGAACGTATTCATGGTATTTCTACTGAATTGGCTATGGAGCAAGGGATTGCATTGAGTGAAGTTCTTGAAAAATTCAACATAGCATTATCTAAAACGAAGTTTATTGTTGGTCAAAATCTAGGTTTTGATGTCAATATTATGGGTTGTGAGTTTCATAGAATGAATGTACAGTCCAAAATGAATGAAATTCCGGTTTTAGATACTTGTACCGAAGTTACAGCTTCATTATTACAACTTCCTGGAGGTAGAGGAGGTAAATTTAAATTACCAACGTTAACGGAATTACACGAATATTTATTCAATGTGCCTTTTTCAGAGGCGCATAATGCAACTGCCGATGTTGAGGCAACTACTCGTTGTTTTTTAGAGCTGATTAAACGTGAAGTTTTTACCAAGGAAGAACTTGATGTAACACCTGATTATTTCACTCGATTTAAAGAACATAATCCTAAAGAAATACAACTTGTAGGATTAAAACACATCAACTTAAAAGCAGCTTCTGAGCAAATCAGAAAAAAGATGCAAAAAGCTGAGCAAGAAAATGCACAAGCTTCTATTTCAGATTCTGATATTGAAGATTTGAAAGAAGCAAAGTTTGCGCATCTTCATAATCACACACAATTTTCTGTACTGCAATCTACTATTGGAATTCCTGATTTGGTTTCTGCTGCAGCAAAAAACAAAATGAATGCAGTTGCAATGACAGATACTGCTAACATGATGGGAGCTTTTCATTTCGTAAGTGCAGTCATGAATCATAATAAAGCTGCAAAAGCTAAGATTGAAGCTGCAATAGAAAATGGCGAAGAACCAACCGATAATGAAATAAAACCTATTGTAGGTTGTGAATATAATATTTGTGAAAATCATTTAGACAAAACTAAGAAGGACAATGGTTACCAAGTTGTTTTATTAGCAAAAAATAAAAAAGGGTATCATAACTTGGCAAAGATGTCTTCTATAGCTTTTACAGAAGGATTTTATTATGTGCCAAGAATTGATAGAAATGTAATTGAAAAATATAAAGAAGACATCATGGTTTTGTCTGGGAATTTATACGGAGAAATTCCAAGTAAAATTCTTAATATTGGAGAAAACCAAGCTGAGGAAGCATTAATTTGGTGGAAAGAACAATTTGGAGATGATTTTTACCTCGAAATTATGCGCCATAATCAAGAAGATGAAAATCGTGTTAATAAAACATTGATTGAGTTTTCTCAAAAGCATAATATAAAGTTGGTTGCAACTAACAATACCTATTATGTAAATAAAGAAGATGCTAATGCGCACGACATTTTATTGTGTGTAAAAGATGGCGAAAAACAAGCAACACCTATAGGTAGAGGTAGAGGTTATCGATACGGATTACCAAATCAAGAATATTATTTCAAGTCGCAAGAAGAGATGAAAAAGCTTTTTGCTGATTTACCAGATGCAATTACTAACATTCAAGAAATTGTAGATAAAGTAGAGGTTTATTCTCTTTACAGAGATGTATTACTTCCAAAATATGATATTCCAAATGAGTTTTTAGATGCAGAAGATGAAAAAGACGGAGGAGTAAGAGGTGAAAACGCATATTTAAAACATTTAACTTTTGAAGGAGCAAAAAGAAGATATGGCGAAATAACTCATGAAATTCAAGAACGAGTAGATTTTGAATTATTAACAATTTCCAATTCGGGTTATCCGGGTTATTTTTTAATTGTACAAGATTTTATTGCAGAAGCCAGAAAGATGGATGTTTCTGTTGGTCCAGGTCGTGGTTCTGCTGCGGGTTCTGTAGTAGCTTATTGCTTAGGAATTACAAACATCGATCCTATTAAGTACGATTTACTTTTTGAGCGTTTCCTTAATCCTGATCGTGTGTCGATGCCCGATATTGATATCGATTTTGATGATGAAGGTCGTGGCCGCGTAATGGATTATGTAATTAATAAATATGGAGCTAATCAAGTTGCTCAAATCATTACTTACGGTAAAATGGCAACGAAATCAGCTATTCGAGATACAGCTCGTGTTTTAGATTTGCCACTATTTGAAGCCGATAGAATCGCAAAATTAATTCCAGGAATGATGCCTTCAAAATGGAATTTGGCACGTTTTATTGCAGAAGATGAATCTGAAGTTAAGAAAGCATTGCGTTCTGAAGAGTTTGAGAAAGTACAAGAATTAATTGCTATTGCAAATGGTGAAGATTTGGCAGGAGAAACCATTCAGCAAGCAAAAATATTAGAAGGCTCTTTACGAAATACAGGAGTTCATGCTTGTGGAGTAATCATAACACCTTCAGATATTACTAATTTCGTTCCGGTTACTACCGCAAAAGATTCTGATTTGTACCTTACCCAATTTGACAACTCGGTAGCGGAAAGCGCAGGTTTGTTAAAAATGGACTTTTTAGGTTTAAAAACCTTAACCTTAATTAAGGATACGGTTAAACTTGTTAAGTACAGAAACGGAATTACTTTAGATCCTGATACTTTTCCTATTGACGACCAAAAAACGTATGAATTATTCCAAAGAGGTGAAACGGTTGGTATTTTCCAATATGAATCTCCTGGAATGCAAAAATACATGAAAGAATTAAAGCCAACAGTTTTTGGAGATTTAATTGCAATGAATGCATTATATCGTCCTGGGCCATTGGAATATATACCATCATTCGTAAAGCGTAAAAATGGTGAAGAAGAAATAAAATACGATTTAGATGCTTGTGAAGAGTATTTAAAAGAGACTTATGGAATTACTGTTTATCAAGAGCAAGTAATGCTTCTTTCTCAAAAGTTGGCTGATTTTACAAAAGGTGAGGCAGATGTATTGCGTAAGGCAATGGGTAAAAAGCAAAAAGATGTTCTTGATAAAATGAAACCTAAGTTTGTAGAACAGGCTTCTGCAAAAGGGCATGATGCTACAATTCTAGAAAAAATTTGGAAAGATTGGGAAGCATTTGCAAGTTATGCCTTCAATAAATCACATTCTACTTGTTATGCTTGGATTGCTTATCAAACCGCTTATTTAAAAGCGCACTATCCTGCTGAGTATATGGCTGCTGTACTTTCGAATAATATGAATGATATTAAGCAAGTTTCTTTCTTTATGGAAGAATGTAAACGAATGGGGTTGCAGGTTTTAGGCCCAGATGTAAATGAATCGTATTATAAATTTACGGTTAATGAAAACTATGCAGTTCGTTTTGGAATGGGTGCTATAAAAGGAGTAGGAGCTAATGCTGTTGATACAATAGTTCAAAATAGAAAAGACGGAAAATACAAATCTATTTTTGATGTGGCTAAGAAAATTGATTTAAGAGCAGCCAATAAAAAAGCATTTGAAAGTTTGGCTTTAGCTGGAGGCTTTGATGGTTTTGGGGATACACATAGAGCGCAATATTTTCATGATGAAGGCGATGGAATTACTTTCTTAGAAAAAGCAGTTAAGTACGGTGCTAAGTTTCAGGAAAATGAAAATTCATCACAAGTAAGTTTGTTTGGTGATGCTTCTGAGGTGCAAATTCCAGAACCAATTGTTCCGCCTTGTGAAGAGTGGAATACCATGGAAAAATTAGCCAAAGAAAAAGAAGTAGTTGGTATTTATATTTCGGGCCATCCGCTTGACGATTATAAATACGAAATGAAATATTTCTGCAATACTAAATTGGAACAATTAAAAGATTTAAATTCTTTGGTTGGTAAAAATGTTAGTATTGGTGGAATCATTACAAAAATTGAGCACAGAGTTTCTAAAAACGGCAAAGGATGGGCTATGTTTACTTTAGAAGGCTATGATGAAAGTTATGATTTTAGAATATTTGGAGAAGAGTATTTAAAGTTTCGTCATTTCCTAATTCAGAATAATTTTACATTTATGAAAGTAATTGTAAAAGAAGGATGGACAAATGCGGAAGGTAAAAAAGGTGATCCAAGAATGCAATTTGTTGCAGTACAATATTTGCAAGATGTTTTAACCACATTTGCTAAAAAGCTAATTCTCCAATTTAATATTACCGATTTATCGGAAAACTTAATTCACGCGCTTCAAGATTTGTTTTCAAGAGCAAAAGGTGATAATCAAGTTACTATGGAAGTAATGGAATTACAAAAAGTAAAACGTATGGTTGCTAGTGAGGTGGTAGTAGAAAGTGAAGAAGATGAAGTTTTAGACAATGATGATGAATCAACTGAAAATGCTGTTTTAGAAACGGAAATTGAAGAAATTCAAGTGGTAACGAAGTTGGTAATGCCAAGTAGAAAGTTGAAAATTAAAATTTCAAATGAATTGCTTCAAGAACTAGAAAACATGCAAATTAATTTTAAATTGAATTAATGTAATGTAGCTAACAATCTCTTTGGGCTTAATTATTGACCTTTGTATTAAATAAAAACAAACTATGAAAAATATTTTTAAAACCGTAATCCTTTTGTTTTCTACTGTTTCATTTGCGCAAATAGCAGATAAAGCAGAAAATGTAAGTCCGTTATTAATTGGAGAGAAAATCCCAAATGTTATCCTGCATGATGCCGATGGTAAAGAAGTAAAAACAATAGATATTTTTGATAAAAAAACAGTTCTTGTGGTGTATCGTGGCGGTTGGTGTCCCTATTGTAATTCACAATTGGCAGACATGCAAGAAATTGAAAAAAACATCGTTGCTTTAGGATATCAGGTGGTAGCTGTAAGTCCAGATGCGCCAAGTTTTCTAAAACAAACGTTAGATAAAAAAGAATTAAAGTATAGTTTGTATTCAGATAGTGAAGG
>Ga0193962_1000626_pt1 | contig 16329 bp, 13 predicted proteins | sample FB_5_MG_FD_140335 | JGI IMG/M metagenome (GOLD analysis project Ga0193962, IMG submission 140335) | Microbial mat bacterial communities from the Broadkill River, Lewes, Delaware, United States - FB_5_MG | ecosystem: Environmental > Aquatic > Freshwater > River > Microbial mats | place: USA... | reverse complement strand
CATCTAAACCAATTGCAAATGTCTTTTTACCATTCACTCTTAATTGTATAGATAATCTTTGTGCAAATGTAGTTTTTCCGGAAGAAGATGGTCCTGCTATTAAAATCAATTTTATATCTTCACTTTCACAAACTTGATCAGCTATATAAGCAATTCTTTTTTCATGTAAGGCTTCGTTTACCAAAATTAAATCATTAATTGAACTATCTTTAATTCTATCATTTAGATTACTAACATTAGAAACTTCCATAATCTTGTTCCATTTTTCACTCTCGTCAAAAACTTTTGCAAGTTTATAATCTTCTGTATATTCAGGTAGTTCACCTGATGAATCAGGAAATCTCAAAATAAGTCCATTTCCAAATAATTTCAAATCAAATTTAGATATTACATCTGTACACGGCGCAACATAACCGTAAAACATGTCGTAATACCCGTCTAATTCATATGTTCTAATCTCATCACTATGCCAATTTCTTAATAAAAGAATTTTATCTGATAAATTTTCTTTCGCAAATATTTCTATCGCGTGGTCAATTGAAAGCATTTCTCTATGTATCGATATACCTCTATCAATTACTTCTTGCATCTTAGATCTTATTGTATTTAAATCATTCTCGGTCAGTGGTCTGAATAACTTCATTTCAACATATAATCCCTTGTTCAATGAATGTTGGATATTTATATATACATCATCAAAAATCTCCTTAGTTACTTTCAAGAAAATTAGTTTAAGGGTTCTAATATATACTCTTTTGCCATCTCTATCTTTCAAGTCGATAAACTTTAATTTATCACCGTCTTTTAAATCAGAAAAATTCAATTCTTTTAATTGATTGTTTACTTTAACTGAAAGATATTTGTTATAATCCTGAGGGAATCTCATTTTTAAAAGATCATAACAGCTTTCGTTTCCATTAATTTCGATCACTTCATTTTCATCAAAAAATATTCTCATAAATACCTCCAATCTAGGAACTTTTAATTTTTTCATGCGTCTTATTAATAGAGTTACATTTAACTCGTTATTCCACTCCACTTAAGTAGCTTGATTCTATCAAGCTACTTCAAATTTATTGCAATTTAATACATTATAACATACAAACTAATAAAAATACATCTATTTATTTATTTAGATTGAAAAAAATTAAGATTTGTGATAGACTTTAACTAAATACAAAAAACTAGGCGGTATCATATATGAAAAAATTTATGAATTTTATGGGCGAATTATTTTATGATTTAACAGACTATACCATGATAATCTTGGTATTAGTTCTAATAGCAGGAATTTTATTTTGGAGATTTAATGCTTTATTTGATTTATCTATTGATAAAGATATGATAAAAGATCCTGTAGTAATTTCTGAAGGTGATAAAGATAAGAACGATTCTTCTCTAATATCTGATTCAGATAATATGCCTAACAAAGATGATTCAAACAGTGAATCTACTGACGAAAACAATGATAATTCAAATCCTACTGATAACTCAGACAGTTCAAACGAATCCAGTTCAACAGACGAAAACAGTTCTGATGATTCAGAGAACTCGGACAATTCTAGTGATTCTAGCACAACTGGCGATAATACTGAAGAATCAAATACAGATTCAGACGATCATTCAGTAACAGTAAATATAGATGTAAAGTTCACTATACCAACAGGTACTTTTCCATCTCAAATAGCTGATATTCTAATTGATAACAGATTGATAGATGATAAGCAAAAGTTCTTAACTAGATGTGTTGAACTAGGTCTAGATACCAAACTGAAAGCAGGGGATTTTACTATTAACACTTCATCATCATTAGATGAAATAATAAAAAGAATAGCAAGATAAAATTCTCGGTTTTTCAAATATGAGATTTTAGTTCTATGAGTAAACAAATATTAGCAATACTAAGAATTCGTGTATAATTACACGAATTCTTTTATTTTTACTTCAAATTTATTGACTTTTATAATAAAAACAAATACAATATAAGTAAGAAATGAAGGAGGATGAATAATGAAAAGTTTAATGACTGGTAACGAAGCCATAGCACGCGGTGCTTATGAAGCTGGCGTTACTGTAGCATCTGCCTATCCGGGTACTCCAAGTACAGAGATTATGGAAAATTATTCAAAGTATGAAGGATCACACGCAGAATGGGCACCAAATGAAAAAGTTGCATGCGAAGTTGCAGCTGGAGCTTCTATTAGAGGAGCAAGAACATTTGCAGCAATGAAACATGTTGGTTTAAATGTAGCTGCAGATGGATTTATGTCTTATGCATATCATGTAACAAACGGAGGTTATGTTTTAATAACCGCAGATGAACCAAATATGTTTTCATCTCAAAATGAGCAAGATAATAGATACTATGCCTTATTTGGTAAAACAGGTTTAGTAGAACCTTCTAACTCTCAAGAATGTATAGATTACATGAAAGAAGCCTTTGAAATCAGTGAAAAATTCAAGACTCCTGTTGTTTTAAGAATAACAACACGTGTATGTCATTCAAAATCTATTGTTGAATTAAATGATAGAATTACACCACCAATAAAAGAATATGTGAGAAACCAACATAATAACTTGATGGTTCCAGCTAATTCAAGAACAAGACACCCTGAAATAGAGGAAGAACGTTTAGGTGGAATGAGAGAATATTCTAACAATTGCAAATTAAACACAATTGAAATGAATAGCACAAAAATTGGTATTATAACTTCTGGGGTATCTTATATGTACGCTAAAGAAGTTATGGGAACAGATGCATCATATTTAAAAATTGGTTTTTCTAATCCATTACCAGATAAAATGATAAAAGAATTTGCATCTAAAGTTGATACTTTATATATAATTGAAGAAAATGAACCATTCATGGAAATGCAAATTAAAGCAATGGGAATTGCATGTCATGGAAAAGATTTATTCCCAATTTGTGGTGAGTTTTCACCAGAATTACTTAGAAAAATTCTTAAAGGTGAAGAAGTTACATCTGTATATACTACAGAAATGCAAGCACCTCCAAGACCTCCAGTTTTATGTGCAGGATGCCCTCACAGAGGCTTTTTCTATGAATTAGGAAAATATAGAAATAAAGCATTTTTCTCAGGCGATATTGGTTGTTATACTTTAGGAGCTGGCGCGCCTCTAAACGCATTAGATACTACAATTTGTATGGGTGGATCTATAACTGGAGCTCATGGTTTTATAAAAGCTTGTGAATACGCTGAAGATACTTCTAAAAAAGCATTTGCTATGATAGGAGATTCAACTTTCTTCCATTCAGGTATTACTGGTCTTATGAATACAGTATATAACAATGCACCTGTTACAACTGTTATATTGGATAACTCTATAACAGCTATGACTGGACATCAAGAAAACCCAGGTACTGGTAAAAACATTAGAGGTGAAGAAACTACACAATTACAACTTGAACCTTTGTGTTTTGCTTGTGGAATTAAAAAAGAAAACTTAATTGTAGTTGACCCATATGATTTGAAAGCTACTAAAGAAGCTCTTAAAAAAGGATATGAAGCTACTGAACCATTTGTTATAATAACAAGAAGACCATGTGCATTATTAAAACCAGTTGCAAAACAAAGAGCTGCTATAAAATGTGTAATTGATTCTGAGAAATGTAGAAATTGTAAAGCCTGTCTTAAATCAGGATGTCCTGCTTTAATTGCTGGAGAAAAATTTGTTAGTATAGATTCTGATCAATGTAATGGTTGTGGAGTATGTATGCAAATATGTCCGTTTGATGCAATTGAAAGGATAGGTGAATAATATGACTAATGTAAAAAACATTCTATTAGTAGGAGTAGGTGGTCAAGGTACTATTCTTACATCTAAAATATTATCTAAAGGATTCGTAGAACATGGATATGACGTTAAAATGGCTGAAATTCATGGAATGAGTCAAAGAGGCGGTAGTGTAACTACTCAAATCAGATACGGTGAAAAAGTATATTCTCCAGTTATAGAAAAAGGAACTGTTGATATTATCGTTTCATTTGAAAAAACTGAAGCATTGAGATGGATTGATTATTTGAAAAAAGATGGTACTATCATAGTTAATGATTATGAAATCCATCCTGTTACAGTTAATACTGGAGCAGCTAAATATCCTGAAAATGTAATAGAAGAATATGAAAGAGCTATAGACCACGTTAAAGTTATAAAAGCACATGCTATAGCTGAAGAACTTGGAACTACAAAATGTATGAATATCGTACTTCTTGGAGCATTAGTAAAATTGTTTTCTCTTGAAGCTATCAATTGGAAAGAATTTATAAAAACTACTGTTCCTCCAAAAGCTGTAGAAACTAACATTAAAGCTTTTGACAGAGGTTATGAGATTTAATAAATTTTATCAAATCTAAAACAATCAAAAGCCACCATTAATTTTTTAATGGTGGCTTTGTTATATTAGATTTGCTATATTCTATGTGCTTTTAGTTTTTAATCTTCTACCATATGTACTTAAAACACATAATAATTTCTATTTATCTACAAATTATTTAACTGATTTCAATATCCAAAATCCCTTTTTCTTATTCAAAATTTCACAATCACCGAATAAGTCTTCTAATTTTTTTATTGAACTAGCTGCTCCTTGTTTTTTCTGTATTACTACATACAAAGAACCACCAGCATTTAGATGTGCATAAGCATTCTCATAAAAAGAAAATATAGTCTTTTTACCTGCTCTTATAGGTGGGTTAGTCATTATTACATCAAACATATCATTTTCTATGGCTTCAAATCCATTTGATGGAATTATTTTCTTTGCATGTTCAATTTTATTATGTATGATATTCATTCTTGAAAGCATAACTGCTCTTTCATTTATATCAACCATAGTTATATCGGCTTCATCATATAAATCGCCTATAACTACTCCAACTGGACCTATTCCACAACCAAGATCTAGAAATTTTCCCGAAAAATCATCATTATTTTCTTTAAAAGTTTCTAACATGGTCATAGTTCCAAAGTCTATTGCCTGTTTAGAAAAGACAGAATTACTAGAGAAAAAGTTATATTTTTTACCCATAATTGTCCATTCAAATTCATATATTTTTTCTTCCGTAGAAGGTTTTACTTCAAAATATTGTTCCATTTTAATCTCCATTTTATTCAAATATGTCATCGTAAAAAAAGCTCTGCATAGTAGTTAAATATAAACTATCTACATCCATACAATAGTCTTTTACTATATCATCAGTATCTCCGTGTTTAACAAAATCAGGTCCTAAATTTCTTACATCAATTCTAATATCATCTGATTTAAACATTAAAATTTTATTTGTAACATAATTATCAGCCATAGCTTCATCTAATATAAGCATTTTCTTAGTTATATCTGCTGATTCGTATATAGAACCTATATAAAGAGGTTTAATAAATCTCATATTAAACACTGCTGCTTTAATTCCATTTTGTTCTTCTAGCTTTTCAGCTAATTTTATAGCTGTTTTTACAAACCTACCATAGCTAACTATAGTTAAGTCATCACCATCTCTAATTTTAAGTGGCTTTCTACTAGTTATCGCATTTGAATCTATCAGCTGTTCTTCTGTATATGTTAAATCACATCCACCTCTAGGATATCTTATAGCTACCGGTCCATCACATTCATCTATCGCATAGTCCATCATAGCTTCTAACTCTTGATTATTAGATGGCGCTAATACCATCATATTTGGAATATTAGCAAACATATTTATATCAAATAGACCTTGATGAGTCTCTCCATCATTGCCCACTATACCTGCCCTATCTATGCAAAATACTACATGTAGATTTTGAAGACAGACATCATGAATTATTTGGTCAAAAGCTCTCTGGAAAAATGTACTATATATAGCCACTATAGGAGTAAAACCATATGTAGCCATGCCAGCCGCCATTGTAACCGCATGTTGCTCGGCTATACCAACATCAAAAGTTCTATCAGGATATTTATCGCTGAAATTTTTAAGTCCTGTTCCTTCTAACATAGCTGCTGAAACTGCAACTATTTTTTCATTAGATTCAGCCTTGCTCATCAAGTGTTCTCCAAAACAGTTTGAAAAACTCTGAACTCCAGATTTTTTAACTAATTTTCCTGATCTAACATCAAATTTTCCTACACCATGAAAAACATTTGGTTTATCTTCAGCAGGTTTATATCCCTTGCCTTTTTTTGTGCAAACATGAATAAGAACTGGTTTGTTTATCAGCATAGCTTGGTCCATAACTTTTGACATATCTTTGAAATCATGACCATCTATAGGACCTAAATAAGTAAATCCTATTTCCTCAAACATCATACGTGGAAGTATGGCTTTCTTTATCAGCTGTTTTCCGCTATGTATAAATTTATATATTGGTTTACCTATTATAGGTATTTTTTTTAATATTCTTTCTATATTTTTCTTTGATCTCACATAGTTACTTCTAACTCTTGCTCTGCTAAGATGAAGTGATAATCCTCCAACATTTTCTGATATAGACATCTCATTATCATTTAAAACCACTATGATTTTTGATTGCCTTTTACCTATATCATTCAGTGCTTCAAAAGCCATGCCACCTGTAAGTGCACCATCACCTATTACAGCTACCAAATTTTCATCTGTGCCTTGTAAATCTCTAGCTCTCGCCATTCCAACGAGGGCAGATATAGATGTGGACGAGTGTCCAGTATCAAATGAATCATATTTTGATTCATCTCTTTTAGGAAATCCACTAATCCCATTAAGCTGTCTGATAGTGTTCATTTGATCTTTTCTTCCAGTTAATATTTTATGAACATATGATTGATGTCCAACATCCCATATGATTTTATCTTTCTCTAAATCCAAAGTATTAAATAAAGCTAATGTAAGTTCTACCACTCCTAAATTTGAAGCTAAATGACCACCAGTTTGTGATATAGATTCTAATAAATAATCTCTTATTTCTTTACTTAATAAATCTATTTCTTCTAGGTTTAACTTTTTTATATCACTTGGATTTTCTATTCTATCTAAATAATTATACATATCAATCTCTTTCTAATTTCAATAATTATAATTATACTATTAAAAACATGTTTTGTCTATATTTTTAAGGCATTTTGTCTTATATTAAATCTAAAATTAATAAAAAAAGCACGCTTTGATAGTTTATTTCTTAATACTATAAAACCATCTTTTTAAAAATCAAATAAGAAAGCACAGGTATAATCACCTGTGCTTCTATCTACTTAATTCTTATTTCTTTTTTATTTTACTTGGCTTCTATACTTCCTGATTTTTGTTTAACGAATCTCATGAATAATATAAACAATACTAATGCAAATCCAATTCCTATAGGATAAGAAATAGTTGCTGATAATTTGAATCCTTCTGGAGCAATTAATATATATGTACTAACTACCGCCGACATAAATGTTGCTGGTATAGCTGCAATCCAGTAATTTCTTTTATTTACTGCTAAGAATGCTGCTGCTGTCCAAAGAACGATCATTGCTAATGTTTGGTTTGACCATGCAAAATATCTCCAAATTATTGAGAAATCTATTTTTGTCAATACAAAACCTATTGCAAATATTGGAATTGCTATCATTAAACGTTTTTTAATTTCTTGTTGTTTGAAATTCATCATATCAGCAATTGTAAGTCTAGCTGAACGGAATGCTGTATCTCCTGATGTTATTGGACATACTATAACTCCTAATATTGCTAGGAATCCACCAACTTTACCTAATAATGTATTAGATATAATATTAACTACATATGCTGCTCCACCATTAGCACTCATTGCTTCAGCTAATGCTTCTGTAGAACCAAAGAACGTCATAGCTGCTGCTGCCCATATTAATGCAACCACACCTTCTGCAATCATTGCTCCGTAAAAAATTATTCTTCCATCTTTTTCATTTTCAACACATCTCGCCATGATAGGTGATTGTGTACTGTGGAATCCTGATATAGCTCCACATGCAATTGTTATGAACATAAGTGGCCACATTGGTAAATTACTTGGGTGCATGTTAGTGAAATTAATTTCAGGTATATTATATCCTTGAGTTATCAATCCTCCACCAACTCCAAATGCCATGATAAGTAAAACTATACCGAATATTGGATAAATCTTACCAATCAATTTATCGATTGGAACTAATGTTGCTACTAAGAAATATGCGAATATAATGTATAACCAAGTACTTTTTCCTACAGATGTTATACTTGCTAATAGACCAGCTGGTCCTGAAGTAAATACTACACCTACTAATACTAATACTAATACAGAAAATACTCTCATAAATTGTCTAACACCATTACCTAAATAATGTCCTGTAACTTCTGAAATTGATTCTCCATCATGTCTAATTGAAAGCATTCCTGAAAAATAGTCATGAACACCTCCAGCAAATATAGAACCAAGAACTATCCATAAAAATGAACTAGGTCCCCATAATGCTCCAGCTATAGCTCCGAAAATTGGACCTAACCCTGCAATGTTTAAAAATTGAATTAAAAATATTTTCCATCTTGGTAAGACCATATAGTCTACACCATCTGCTAATCTTGTTGCTGGTGTTTTTCTGTTTTCATCAGCACCAAAAACTTTTTCTACTACTTTTGAATAAATTAAAAACCCTACTATTAGTGCAATTAATGATAAAATAAATGATTTCATTATTCTCTCCTTTGATTTATTAAGTTTTTCTTAAGGATATTATAATACTAATTATTTTATAATTATCATTTTTTACATCAAATGCAAAAATCTATACATGAACAACAATATAGGCAACATTATTTTATATGCATTAATTCTCTGAACTTACTTATATTGTTTCTGCTTACGGGTATTTGCTGCTCTATACCCTTGAATCCCAACATATAGGTAGAATTAAACCAGGGAATTATTTCAGTTATTTTTTCTAGATTCACTATAAATGATCTATGGCATTTAAAGAATGACTTGTTAAGTTTTTTTGCTGTCATACTTATGCTTTCATTTATAGTATATTTACTATCTTTTGTTATAACCAAAGTTATTCGTTCGGAAGCTTCAAAATAATAAATGTCATCATTATTTAAAACAATCATTTTCTCACTATCCCAAACTGTTAATTTAGATATGTTTTCATCTTCTATATTTTTTTCATTGCTTGTATTTTCTATATCATTTTTATCAAAACTATCTAATAAATCTATTATTCTTTTTTTAGAAAATGGCTTTAGCAAATAATCATATGCTTTTATTTCAAAAGCATCTACAGCATATTCTTTGTAGGCTGTAATAAATACTATCTTCAAATTTTTATCATCTTCTATCAATATTTTAGCTAATTCCATACCATTTATTCTAGGCATAGAAACATCTAAAAACGCTATATCTATTTTGTTACTCTCTTTTTTCATGAATTTAATTGCTTCAGCTGGAGAAGCAAAAGAACCTTTTATTTCAATCTGACTAAATGTTTCTATAAAATATTTCAACTCTTCTCGTGAAGGCATTTCATCATCAACTATTATACATTTCATTTTTCATCCCTCTTTCAATACAGAAATATACTTTTGTTCCTGGATTCATTCTTTCAATCATCAATGTCGTATTAAAAATCAAATCTAGTCTATTATTCACATTATATAATCCAATATGTTCTTTTCCTAAAGAACCTTCTCTAATATTCTTAATAATTTTTTCATTCATTCCTACGCCATCATCTGTGACTGATATTTTTATCTTCTCTCCATCTTTTTTAATTTCTAATTTTACCGTTCCTTTTCCTTCTGACTTCAATATTCCATGCTTAAAGGCATTCTCCACTATAGGCTGAATAATCAAAGGTGGAATTTCTAAATCTAAATCTTCATCTATATCATATTCTATAGATATACGGTCAGAAAATCTAGCTAATTCAATTTTCACATAATCTTTTATTTGTTCAACTTCTTTATATATATCAACAAATTCTTCATCACTCTCTAGGTTATATCTCATATAATCAGATAAAGAAATTATAAGTTCTCTAGCTTCTTCTGGTTTTGTTCTAACAAAACAAGAAATAGTATTTAGCGCATTAAAAAGAAAATGAGGATTTATCTGATATTGAAGTGCTTTTAGTTCTGCTTTTGCAGCAGTTCTTTCTAATTCTCTAGATTTCATAACACCTATTTGAGAAGCGAGAATCTGACTTAATCCTTCAGCTAAAAAATATATCCACTCCGTTATCATATTATCTTTCTCATAAAATATTTTCAATGTTCCTAAAACTTCATTTTCATCTAATATTGGAACTATAATTCCCGACTTCATTGTAATATTTTTATTATCACTAATATGATCAGTAGCTTTTAAAACTTTTATACTTTTTGTTCGAATAACTTCTTTAGTTATATCAGTTCTAATAGGAGTACCTGTTTCATAAAAATCGCTACCTTTACCTACATATGAAACTATATTCTGTTTATTCGTTATAGAAACCGCATCACACTCTATAGAATCTTTTATTGCCGAACATATCATTTTATATGCATCGTGACCATGCCTAAAGTAAGGCAATGTTTTATTAGCTATATCCAAACTTATTTTTGCTCTTCTAGCTGCTATTCTTTCTCTTTCTTTGAACGTATCTTCAACTATTAATATTACAATAACTACACCTATACCATTAGCTAATGACATAGGCAAATATATGCTTCTAACTATATTATAAGCTAAATCCAAATTTTTCGTGAAAGCAATTATGGCTATCATTTCTATAGTTTCTAATATTATAACTGCCATAAAAGATACCCATAGCTTGTATTTGCTATCTGAATAATGTTTGTAAATATATCCCCCAGTTATTCCACCTAATATAGTAATAACTGTGCACTGAATAGTAGTCACACCTGTTGGATTAATCAAAAATCTATGCATACCTGCTATAATTCCAGAAGTTATTCCTACTACCGGTCCACATAGTATTCCTCCAGCTATAACTGGCATTATCCTGGTATTAGCTATAGCTCCTTCTATATTTACTCCCATATATGTTCCTAATATTCCTAAGCCTCCAAAAATCATGGATAAAATCAGATAATCTCCATTTGAAAATTGTTCTTTTATCATGAATTTTTTAAATGCTCTATTTTTACTTAGAATTATTGATATAATAGCTACATATCCCAAGTTGTTAAATAAATTTCTTAATAATAATAATACTGTTTGCATAAAATCTCTTTCTTTTTTTATTTTACAAAAATATAATCTACTATATCAGAAGCTAGCATGCTTCTTTTTTCTCTATCTACTGCAAATCTTTCTGAGCTCATAGCATGTTCTGCTACTCCAGCTATTAAAGAATAATTTTCTCCGTTATTTTGAGCCAATAAAGATGCTAATATGCCAGAAAGTACATCTCCCGAACCAGCAACTGCTAGTCCATTATTTCCTAGTGTATTCAGATATTTATCATCTGTTATAATAATTGATTTGCTAGATTTCACAACTAAATCTACTCCATATTTTTCTGCAAAATTTCCAGCTACCTCTACTATATTATTTAGTACATATTTGGAATCTGATGATATTAATCCTGCCATTTCTCCCACATGAGGAGTGATTATACATTTACATTTTCTTCGGCTAAATATATCTAATATATTTGATATCACTCTGATAGCAGAAGCATCGTATAAGTAAAAACTATCCGTATTCAAAGAATATCTTACAAGTTCTACAGCTAGAGAATCTGTTCCCATTCCTGGACCTAATACAAGTATGCTACATGTTTTTCTGAATTTTTCAAACTCATCTATCATATTTTCATTATCATACATATGACAAACTGCTTCAGGTATGTTTGATATTACTGCTGATATATAATCTTTTTTTACAAATATTTTAACTAAGCCACATCCAGCTCTATAAGCGGCTTTTGCTGCCAAAATTCCTGCACCTATCATGCTGTCATTTATTATAGATATTCCCACTACTCCATATGAATATTTATGTGTATTTATCGCTCTAATTTTTAATTTATTCATATAATAATCATAAGTTGAATGATTTATAACGTTTATTTTTGATTTTAATTCTATATCATCTATTAAACCAATATCTACTACTTCTATATGTCCTGAATTATCTACCCCTTCATTTATCAGCATACCTATTTTGGCTGCATGAAATGTTACAGTATGATCAGCTTTAAAAACTATTCCATATGCTAGTCCTGTTTCTGAATCTAGTCCACTAGCTATATCTATAGCTAATTTATCAGCCTTAAACTCATTCATTCTTTTTATTATAGATTGATAATAGTCATTCAATTTTCTATTTAATCCATTACCAAATACTGCATCTATTATCAATTCAAACTCTTTTTCATCTATTTCTCTTAACATTCTTTGTTCTATTATTTCATCGCCATATATTTTGAGCAAGGTATTTAATTGAGAAGTAAATAAATCTGATTTTTTAGATGAGTTACATATATATATTTTTACTTTTTTATTACTTGTTAGTAACCGCCTAGCTAGACATATGCCATCTCCTCCATTGTTTCCACCACCTACAACTATGAGTATTTTTTCTGCATTTTTATATGTTTTTCCTATATATTGGTATACTTCGTTTGAAGCTAACTCCATCAAAGAGTTATTGTCTACACCATATTCTATTGTGTTTTTATCTATAATTGCCATATCTTTTCCGCTAACTGCATAATTTATCTGCCTCATATATCCTCCTTTTGGATTCAATCAAATGTAATTTAATTTATTTATTTGATTATACCTCAAAATTTGGTTTTTTTCAATAATGTTAAAATCACAGATAGCGTCCATTTCCTTTGGATTTTATTTTTATAGAAATGTAGATAGTTTTTCTTGAAATATAGAATACACAGTGGATTAAAATTTGTGTTATAATTTAATATGATTTTAATTCTTTATATTACGAATTTATTTTATAAACTTTTTTTCGAAAATTATTTATTTTTGTTGGAAAATAGGATATAATTATTAAAATGATTGTTTCATTTTAATAATTATAGAGGAGCATATTATGTATAAAATTGAATATTCAAGTTCATTTATTACAACTGAAGATTATGTGGATAAATATCTAGATATTCCAACTGTTACAGGTTATTGCCAAAATTGTAATAACTATAATAAAAGCTGGGCATGTCCTCCTTTTGATTTTGATCAAAAGGCATATCTTCTTCAGAAAAAATATTTAAATTTGTTATATAAAAAAATCATCTTTGATGAAGTAAGTGTTTCAAAGATTTATTCTAAGGAGGAACTAGATAAAATTGTTGATGATGTTATTAACGGTGAAAAGTATTCTTTGGCCATGAAACTTTTTGAATACGAAGATTTGTATCATGATTCTATAAGCATATCAGCAGGTAGTTGTAATTTATGTCAAGATGAAGTCTGTTCTAAATTAGAAGGAAATGAATGTAGAAATTCTAGCAAACTGAGATATTCTTTAGAAGCTTTGGGCGGCATAGTTGGTAAAACTATACAAGATTTATCAGGAATCGAATTATTATGGGTAGAGGAAGGAAAACTTCCTAGTTATTTTGTTTTAGTTAGTGGTTTGCTATCTAATGAAATTATAAATTTTGAGGAACTTTAGAGGTATTCATATGAAAAAAATATTTAACAAAAAAAATCTAATATCACTTATTTTAGTAGTTTTAGCAAGTTTATTACAAACTTACTGTTTCCAAGTATTTCTATTTCCGGCTAACATGGTATCTGCTGGATTTACAGGAGTTGCAATTATCATAAATAAAATTTTCAGTAATGTAAGTATTGCATTTTTAATAATTGCACTAAATTTACCAGTAGCAATTATATGTTTGAAGGGTATCAGCGTTAGATTTACTATATTGTCAACTTTACAATTTGTTCTTACATCTGTATTTCTTAATGTTTTCAGCTTCAATTTCATATTCACAGATATAATATTAAACGTGATTTTTGGTGGATTCTTAAGTGGTATAGCTGTTGTATTAGCCCTAAAAGCAGATGCTTCAACTGGTGGTACTGATTTTATAGCTTTGTTTTTCTCCAATAAATTCAATAAATCTTTATGGAATGAAGTATTTTTCTTCAATGCTACTTTAATTATCATTTTTGGATTTCAACAAGGTTGGGTTGCCGCTGGATACTCTATCTTATATCAATATATATCTACTTTGACTATCAACAGATTCCACCAAAGATATAGAAGAGTTACTATGCAGATTATGACTAAGAAGTCTAAGGAAATTTTGCAAATGTATACTAATGAATATAATCATGGTATAACTTGTGCTGAAGGTTATGGTGGATATTCAGGAGCGCCTATAACTACTCTAACTACTGTTGTATCAAGTTATGAAATAAAAGAATTAGAAAAAAGGCTTTTAGAAGTTGACCCAGAATGTCTTATCAATGAATTTGTTACCAATAAATTTATAGGTAGATTTTATGTAGCTCCTATTAAATAACACTGATTTTCAATTATTAATAGATAAGTTTTATAATTAAATGTTCTTTTATTTACAGAATTTTGATAATAACTATTATATATTAAATTATAAGAAAAGCGTGCTGAAAAAATCAGTACGCTTTTATAGATTATATTTATATTTGTTATATTTATTGTATTCATCTTATAATTTTTTTATTTAACTTTCATTCTCTATATTTCTTGCATCAAATGGTCTTTGTAACCATCTCCAAACACTTCATTTGCATTAGAAACTATACAAAATGCTTCTGTATCTTCTTCTCTAACTATTTCTCTAATCTTTGTGTAATTATATTTTCTACATACACACATAATAACTTTTTTATTATTTTCTGTATAAGCGCCCTCAGCTTTTAAGTGAGTAACTCCTATATCTAATTCATCCAAGATTCTTTTTGATATGACATCTTGGTTATTGCTTATGATATATAGCAGAGTTGCTTTATCGCCGCCATATAGAACTGCATCTAACACCGTATTACTAATAAACACTGTTATAGCCGCATATAATGCAACTTCAACATCTTTAAAAACAATTGCCGCTGCAGTTATTATCATAGCATCTGATATTATAAAGATTTTTCCGCTTTTTATATGAGGATATCTCTGTCTAAGAGCTCTGACTATGATATCAGTTCCTCCAGTAGTTGCTCCTCTTCTAAATATAGCAGCCATTCCAACCGCCATCATAGCTCCACCTATAGCACCACATAATAATTTATCTTGTGATATTAGGCCAAAGTTCATAACTATCTGATGATTGAATATATTAATTAGTTGAGATGATAAAACCGTTACATAAACAGTGGATAATATAAATTTCGTTCCAAATTTCCACCAACCAAATACAAGTATTGGTATATTTATTAATAAAACTAATGTTCCAGTTTTCATTCCTGTAACAAAATTAAGAATAATCGCTATACCTGTTGTTCCACCTGGAGCTAAATTACAAGGGTCTAAAAACAGAGCGATACCTGCACTATAAAATATACTTCCTAGTGTTATGATTAATAGTGACATTAATTTCTCAGTGCTTTTATTTTTCATCTTCCCTCCTATACTACTTATCTTTTTTCAAATAAAACTACTGTTTCTACTGCCGATGTATGGCAAAACATATCTACAGTTTGAATTTCTGATATTTTGTATCCTGCTTCAATAATTGAACTAGCATCTCTAGTTAATGTTGATGGATTACATGATATATAAACTATTTTCTTAGGTTTCATAATCATCATTGATTTTATAGCTTCTATATCACATCCAACTCTTGGAGGATCTATCAATATAACATCAGCTTCTATTTTAGCATCTACCCATAATGGTAGTTTCTCTTCTACTTTTCCACATACAAATCTAACATTTTTGGTATTATTTATTCTAGCATTTGTTTTTGCATCTGTTATAGATTGACGAACAATATCTATTCCTAGAACTTTTAGTGATTGTTTAGCAGCTATCAAACTGATAGTACCACTTCCACAATATAAGTCTAATACTGTATCTGTTTTTTTAATATCTGCCATTCTCATAGCAGTATCATATAATTTTTCAGTTTGCTCATGGTTTACTTGTAAAAAAGTACTAGGTGAAACAATAAATTGTTTATCGAAAATTTTGTCTATAAATGTTCCTTTTCCAAATAAAACAATATTTCTTCTACCTAATATATCACTAGATACTTTTGTGTTTATGTTCTGGATAATTGTTACTACATCTTCACCTATTGCAGAAAGGTCAGCTAAAAATTTCTCTTTACCTTTAAAATGTTCTGATGATGTAACTACTATAAGCATTATTTCATTCAAATAATTTTTTCTAAATACAACGTGT
>Ga0193962_1000625_pt1 | contig 16330 bp, 15 predicted proteins | sample FB_5_MG_FD_140335 | JGI IMG/M metagenome (GOLD analysis project Ga0193962, IMG submission 140335) | Microbial mat bacterial communities from the Broadkill River, Lewes, Delaware, United States - FB_5_MG | ecosystem: Environmental > Aquatic > Freshwater > River > Microbial mats | place: USA... | reverse complement strand
TAAGTATAAATGAAAATATGAAAGACCTAATGATACCTTTCCAAAAGAAATACTACGTAACACCATCAATGAATGGAAGCTATTCTATAAAGTATGTATTACCAGCACTAGTACCAGAGTTAGCACGTGCATACAAAGAATTAGATGGAGTGCAAAATGGAAGCCAAGCTATGAATGCCTTTGCAAATATGAGCAAGATGAAAGAGGGCGAGAAACAGAAAATGAGAAATTCGCTTATTGAGTATTGTAAGTTGGATACTTTGGCGATGGTAAAGATATTGGGAAAATTAAAGGAAAATTAAAATGGATAGTATTGACATATTAAAACTAGTAACCCCCAATTGTAAGTATATTAATTGCATCATCAGTTGCACTATGCATTCATTGGAGTAATAAGAAAATTGAAAGAGTTAATTCTCAATTAAATAACTTATATTTAAAGTTGAATTATATAATTGAAAAAGAATATAAATTTCTTAAACTGAACACACCGTATGAAAATGATTCAAATGAGCTTATAAAAAAATATACTATTGAATATTTGACATTTTTTGAGAATTTAAGAAATTGTTATTTAGAAAATATGTTATATTCTTCTCATGACTTAAATATTGCATTTCATTCATTAAACCATACCTTTAATATTGAATTATATGGAGCTTTAAAATTTAAAAAAATTGATAATATTGATACTGCTAAAGAAAATATTTCAACATATCTCTTTTATCAAGATGACAGATTTATTGAGAAACTAGATGATTTAATTGGTATTGTTTCTGAAGATATATATAATCTAAAAAAAGAGAAACCTCTTAAAACTTTTTTCTAATAATATATACATATTGTAAAATTTTTAAAAAGATTACAATATGTAATAAATTCAAATAATAATAAAAATTTGTGACATAATACTTAAAGCGATAAAGTTTTAAGGAGTTGTAAATGAATGAATTATTAATACATGATGATACAATCAAAAATAAAATCTTTACCATAAGAGGTTTGCAAGTGATGATTGATAAAGATCTTGCAGAATTGTATGAAGTTGAAACCAAAGTATTTAATCAAGCAGTTAAAAGAAATATTGATAGGTTTCCTCATAATTTTAGGTTTCAAGTTACTAGAGAAGAGCATGAAAACTTAAGGTCACAATTTGTGACCTTAAGTTCTAATTTAGAAAACAACTGGGGAAAACATACAAAATATTTACCTTATGTATTTACAGAAGAAGGTGTATCCATGCTTAGCGCTATTTTAAAAAGTAAAGTGGCAATTGATGTAAGTATAAAAATCATAAACAGTTTTGTAAATATGAGAAAAATCATCTCCCAAAATTCATATATTTTTCAAAGACTAGAAAATATTGAAACTCTTAGAATTAAAGATAAAATCGAAATAGATGAAAAGTTTGATAAGATTTTTAATGCTCTTGAAGATAAATCACTAAAACCAAAACAGGGTATATTTATGATGGTCAAATGTATGATGCTTATGTATTTGTATCTGATTTAATTAGAAGTGCAAAACACTCAATTGTACTTATTGATAACTATTGTGATGATAGTGTACTAACTTTATTATCTAAAAGAGATATAGATATAAAATGTTCGATATATACAAAAAATATATCCAAACAATTACTACTAGATTTAGAAAAATATAATTCTCAATATCCTAGTATAGAAATAAAACAATTTAATAGTTCTCATGACAGGTTTCTTATTATTGATGACAATGATGTTTATCATATTGGAGCTAGTTTAAAAGACTTAGGTAAAAAATGGTTTGCTTTTTCAAGATTAGATATTGAACCTTTTGATATATTGAGTAGATTAGATGAATAATTTGGATTAGGATAAAATATGATATAAATAGATTAAAAATAAAATTCTTCCAAAAAAGTTCTGTCGTGCGGATACTTTTACTGAATATATTTTAAATGACTTTAAACATAGTCCCTTAAAAATCTTATCTACTGTGGCAAAAATGGTAACTAATAAAATACCAAGTACTAAAAAACTAGAGAATATTGGTAATATTTTATTAAGTGAACATAAACCAGTTTTAATAGATTATGATAAAAAATATAGAATAAAAGAAAAAGTTGTTAAAGAAGAAAATATTTCTAATGAAAAAATAGAAGTAAATTCTACTTTAAAAGTAAATGAAAAAAATTTAAAAAAATTTAAAAATATTCAAAATTCAAAAAAATATATGGGACATGAAATGCTTAGTTTTATTTGTATAAAGTGCGATACTACACAAAGAAAAGGTTTAAATACATTTAATCAAAAAGAGGTTTTTTGTAAAAGCTGTGGAAATTAAAAATTTAACAAATAAATAAGATTCTAAATTTGTTGACAAAATGGCAACAAATAGATATAATTACCTATGAGAATAATTTTAAAGAAGCACTTAAAAGAATTTTATGAGAATCCTTTATATTTTGATAGTAAGAATTCTTTAGAATCTTGGCATAAAGAGGTTCTAAAAACTAATTGGAAAAATCCAAATGAGATAAAAGAACAATATAAAAGTGCAAGTATTGTTGGAAATAATAGAGTTGTATTTAATATACATGGAAATAAATACAGATTAATAATAGCAATCAACTATCCTGCTCAAATAGTTTTTATAAGATTTGTAGGAACACATAAACAATATGATGATATTGATGCAAAAGAGGTATAAGATGAATATAAAACCAATTCGAACAGAACAAGATTATGAAAATACACTAGTAAGAATATATGAATTAATAGAATCACTTCCAAATACTCCTGAATTTGATGAGTTAGATATATTAACTACACTTGTAGAATCTTATGAAGAAAAACACTACAATATAGAAGCCCCTGATCCAATTAGTGCCATATTATTTAGAATGGAACAAGAGGGCTTAAAACAAAAAGATTTAGTACCTATTTTAGGAGATAAATCTATAGTATCAAAAGTTTTAAATGGTCAACGAAAACTTACAACGGCTATGATTAAAAATTTACATGAACAATTAAAAATACCTTTTGAAAGCCTTTTTGGAAAAGTATCATACTCTTAGGTATTGATTCAAAGATCAACTACTAATTATAATATATTTCATAAATTAAAAAATTCTAAATACTAGGATATAAAAATAAGATGTCAGAATTAAAAATATCAAACAGCATAACACTAGATGAAAACGAAGTAGAAATATCTGCTATTAGAGCACAAGGTTCTGGTGGGCAGAAGGTCAATAAGGTTTCTGCTGCTATTCATTTGCGTTTTGATATAGAGGCTTCCTCCTTGTCAGAGTTCTACAAAAGTAAGTTATTAGAACTCAAAGATAAACGTATTACTAAAGAGGGTATTATAGTTATAAAGTCACAACAGTACAGAAGCCAAGAACAAAACAGAGACGAAGCATTTGAACGTTTGGTAGAGCTAATAAAAAGTGTGAATGTAGTAGAAAAAAGAAGAGTAGCTACCAAACCAACAAGAGGGTCTGTAAACAGACGATTAAACTCTAAAAAGAAACTAAGTTCCCAAAAGAAGTTGCGTGGAAGAGTAGAGAGGGAACATTAATATTAGATTTATAATGTCTCTTGAAAAGTTCCGGTGATAGTTTACTCAATATTTTATTACTTAATATATATCAATCCTGGTCAGACTCTATAGCTACTTTTAAAAAGCTAGTATATGCTACATTATCAAATGTAAGTGAATCATGTAGATTTGATTATCATTTTTGTAGTAGTTGGCTTAATGAAGTACTCACTATGTCTATTTATACAATATGGAGTTACACTTATAATAGTCCATTTTGCTAAGTTATATTGGGCTAGAAATTCTACTAAACCTTCAAAACCATTTTTTTTATTGCCATATAAAAGCTGATATATTTCTATACTTAACATATCTTTTTTCAATTTTAACTTATCAAATAGTGAAACCATAACTGCAATGAAAACAATAATAATCTATAAATCGTAATATGACATCTTTCTTACATCGCTATGTTAAGATTCTATAAAAGGAATATGTAATGAAAAAATTAATTATGATTGTATGCTTTGGGCTTTCAACTCTAGGTGCAAGCATCTTTGACAATGTAAAGGCTGATATAGTAGATTCAGTTACAAGTAATGCAGAAAAAAAGATAAATGATACTCTTCGTCTTAGCTCATCTTCTTCTGATTTAGGAAAACGACAAGTTCCAAAATCTAATTCACAATCTTCTAAGGGTAAAACATCCTTAAAATTAGGTACTCCTGATAAAAGTTTAGTTGAATTAACTGAATGTACAGATTTAAAACTTTCAAATATTATATTAGGTTATGATGGAACATATACATTTAAAAATGGTTTTAAAAAAGAGAAACGTACAGGATTTATAAAAAGAGAAAAAGGGAAAGTATCAAATGGCTGTATCTTACCATCTTTAAATTCAGGTCAATCAGTATATTTAGAAGTTGATGCAAAAAAGTTTAAAGCATTAGGAAATCTAAATGATTGGTCTATGCAATGTTTAAAGTCTGCTAATCCAGATGCAGGTGTACTTCAAAATGAATATCCAAGAGAAGGATTTTTAAGTAAAAAAGAGATGATGTTGCATTGTGGTAATTCAGAAGGTGTTAAAGAATGTGCCAAAGGTAGCAATAGTACTCGTGCAAGAGCATGGAAAAAGAAACTAGAAAAAAATGGAAAAAAAATGTTTAGTCTTAAAGCAATAAAAGCTACACAAGCTCCTAAAGGTGGAGAAAAAGTTTATTGTCAATATTATAACTCAAACTCAGGAAAAAGTTTATTTGCATTCGAATATATAAGAACAAAATAAAATAAAAAAAGGAATAAAATGAAAAAAAGTTTATTAGTAGTATTAGTATGTTTATACACAAGTGTATTTGCAGTAGAAGGTTACAAAGATATTTATATCCAAAGTAATAAAGATATTTATCTCCATACTATCTATTGTGGGAAAGATTTAAATAAGTTAAGTAGGTTGCGACCTTCTGTAGTTTATACAAATACAAAAGGTATTGAAGATGGTACTTATTATATTAAAGAGGCAAGAGGAACTGAATACTCTACAACCTTTAATCATGTGCCAGGTCAATCAAATAGTGTAAGAGTTCGTGGAATCTTAACAAACGGGAAAACCTCAAAAGATCAAATGGACAAACAACTTTGTTTAGTGGAAAAAAATCCAGCATTGCCAAAAAGTTTAAATGGAAAAATTGCCAGAGATATTATTAAAAAGGATGATACTTCTTGGAATAAAAAAATGAAAAGATTTACAAATTATTTTGGTAAACCAGCTTATGCAGAAGGTAAATACTTAAGTCAACGATAATATACCTAATCTAAAGAGGAAGGAAACTATAGAGTTAAACTTTCTTCTTTAGGTATAATATACGATATAACTCTTTTATACAAAAATAATACTTACAAATATTATAATTTGATAATTAAGGAAAAATTTGCGTTTAAAATATAAAATATTAATATTACATGTATTCATTGTTTGCTTAACACTGTTATTCATGTTTTTAATATATGACTCATATAAATTAAACCAAAAAAACACCTATGAAAACCAAATTAGGCAAATTGTCACAATAAACAAAGAGTTTATGAATAATAACTTACAGTATATTAAAGATAAAGTTGAAGAAATCAAACCTCTTTTTGTGATGATTGGAAATGAACTTAATCATACCTCAATTAATGCTAACACAAATATGATAGACTTAAAAAATAAACTTACAAAACAATTTAATTTAAATAGTAAATCCCTTTTACTTGAAACCTTTATATTAGACAAAGATTATAAAATTATTCGAAGTAGTAATGCCTTTGATATTAATTATAATATTTCAATTAATAAAAATGAAAAAAATACCCTTGAAACAATTAGTAAATCATATATGATAAAACAATCACCCGGAGTTTTTTTCGATGCGTTTTATCATACAATTAAAAAGTATGCTTTTATTAAACTAGATAATTCGACTTTTCTTGGAGTAACCATAGTTTTCAAATTCTCTAAAAAGCATAAAGAGGCTTTTAAAAACCTAGTTCTTTCTTTGCATACTAAACTAAATTATCGTTATGTTATTAAAGATACAAATAATGTAAACTATACCATGGGTCTTTTTATGAGTAATAAGAATTTTTTATCAAGAGCACAATATTATGAACAAGTGTATTCAAATAAACAGGACTCTTTAGAAGATTTAGCTTTTATTAAAGCATCAAAGGAAGGAAAAGAATATAGAATCCAAAAAAATAATACCTTATATACCTATGTTCCTTTACTTAAAAAAGACAACAATATTTTACCACTTTTTGCAGATATTATTCTTGAAATACAATCAGATACTTCTTCAGAAAAAGTATTTTTTCAAAAAACTTATCTACATATTATTTATTTTATTATAATGCATATTTTAATGGTAATAATGATTTTTTATTTTACAACCTCTTATCATAACTTAGAAAGAGCTCTTAAAAAAGCAATTTCAAAAAATCAAGATTTAGTTAAATATAATAAAAACTTTATTGCGAATATGGTTCATCAAATTAGAACACCTTTATCTGTGATTATGAGTAATCTTTCACTTTTAGAGTATTTTAATAAAGACGATAATAAATATTCTCAACAAATTAATGCATCAATTACAACCTTATCCAACTCTTATGAAAATTTATCATATATTAATTCTTATGACTCTTTAGTATACAAAAGTAAACAAATGAATTTGAGTGATTTTTTAAAAATTCGGGTTGCATATTTTGATAGTGCTGCTAGCGCTAACCAAATGAATTTGATTACTAATATAAATGACAATATCTTTTTTACTATTAATGACATCGAATTAGAACGTATTTTTGATAATACTATCACTAATGCTATCAAATATTCTCATTTTAAAGAAGACGTTTATATTACATTAAAAAAGAGTTCACTAGGTGCAATTATTAGTTTTAAAAATAACGGGACTCAAATAGAAAATGAAAAAACATTATTTCAAAAAAAACCGAAAACGGAAAATCAAGAACGACTACATTTAGGTCTCTATGTTGTTAGCTTAATAGCCAAAAAATATGATATAAAAATAGTATTTAAAAGAGAAAAAGAATTTAATATTTTTGAATATCATTTTCAAAATATACCCAAAATATAAGAAATAAGAAAAGGAAAAACATGAGTTTAAATGTGGTAATTATAGAAGATGATATTCAATTGAATTTAGTACTATCTGAATATTTTACTTTAAAAAACTTTGAAACAATTTGTATCTATGATGGAATGAAAGGCGTAGAATTTATTGAGTCCTCAATTTCCAATAAAATTGCATTATATATTATTGATATTAATTTACCTTCATATAATGGTCTAGAAATAGTAAAATTTATACGTAAAACAGATGTAAAAACACCTATTATTATGATAACCGCATCTTTAGAAATTCAAAATTTGGCAGACGCTTTTGATTTTGGATGTAGTGAATATATCAAAAAACCATTTCATATAAAAGAACTTGAAGTTCGTGTCAATAAAATCTTTGACAACGATAGTAAAGTGATTCACTTTTCAGATGACTTGTCTTATGATGAGCAAAATAAATCTTTTTCATTTAAAGATGAGATTATTGAATTACGATTTAAAGAACAACGATTGGTAGAAATATTATTACAAAATTCTAATAAGCTTGTACCTACAGAAATTATTTATGATTATGTTTGGGAAGGTGAAATTCGTGAGGTTTATCCTTTACGACAGCTATTAACAGATATAAGAAAAAAACTTCCAATGGATATTATAACCACAAAAATAAAGCAAGGTTATACTATCAAAACTAAGAAATATACGTAATAAGATGGATATTTATTATGAAAAATAAATTTTCCCTTATCCTATTAAATATAGTTATCACTTTTTTATCACTTTATTTTACATATACACTTTTTGAAAGTTATAAAAAAGATCAAGAAAATAATGTAGCTGCATATTTAAATCATCGTATAAAAATAAATAAAAGTTTTATAAAAAATGCATTTCTAACAATTCAAAATGAAATTGAATCAAATAAGAAAATATTTCTAGAAATACACAAAGAAGCATTATCTATACTTCGACAAAATGGGAAGATTGATATTAAAGAACTTAAGCAAGAACTTCAAAAGAAGTACACCCTTTCAAATATTGATCTTCATCTTTTTTATATCAATGATCAATATATAATTACAGAATCGACTTATCTAAATGATGTGGGGTTTAACTTATCTCTTGTTCCTGATGCACAAAGAGAGCTGAATTTAACTAATAAGGATAATAAGGTTCATCAATCAAGCTCAATTTCTATTGATATTATCAATTCTGATGTAAAAAGCTACTCTTATGCTAAGGTAAAGGACTCATTTTACTTAGAGATGGGATTTATTAATCATAATATAAAAAGCGTTCTTAAAGATACAATGAAAAAAATACAAATAATGTCAGATAACAGGAGTCAACTTTATAGAATTGAAAGGAAGTTAGATAATACAGAATATTTTGATAATGTTTTAAATAAAAATACTGGCTTATCAAAAGAAGCATATATAAATTCTCGAAAAAAATTCCATCTTGAGACAACTTCTGATAATCTTATTATAAATTCTAATAGAGAAGAAAAAATACTAAAAAAATATTTAGAAAATACCGTTGTATTTTATATTCCCCTTATTAAAAAACATAATAAATATCTTGAAGTTATGGGAGATTTTGTATTAGAACTTTATATTGATATTAGTTATGAACAAGAATTAGCCAAAAAAATTACTTTTTACTATTATATTTTTATTTTGATACATTTGTTTTTTCTAATTATCATTTATTTTTTTACAAAAAAATACCATAATACACAATTAGCATTAGAAAAAGAGATTGAAGTAAAAAAAACTGTTTTACAAGAAAATAAAGAATTTATAGTTTTAATGACTGCTCATATGCGTACTCCTTTATCTATTATTATGAATAATTTTTCATTTTTAGAAAGAAAATTATCTCAAAAATTTAAGAATTATATTACTCAGGTTAATTCCGCTATTAGTATGTTGAAGAACTCATATGATGATCTTGAATATCTATCCTCTGAGCATCAGCTCACATATCAAGCTACTTCACTCAACTTAAGTACAATTGTTCAACAACGTATCGATTTTTTCTCTTCTGTTATTGAAGTACAACATTGTAAGATTAAATTTACTTGTGATGCAGATGTATATATCAATATGAATATTATAGAATTAGAGCGTCTAATTGATAATAACCTCTCAAATGCCATTAAATATAGTCAAGAAAAAAGTACTATCTATCTTAGTCTTAATAAGAATCGAGATATTTGCTGTTTAAGTTTTGCATCAAAAGCAAATGCAATAAAGGATACAAAGAAAATATTTAGCAAAAACTACCAAGAAAATTATGATGCAAAACGAAGTCTTGGTTTGGGTTTACATATGGTGAAAACAATTTGTTCCAAAAATAATATTTCTTATGATGTAGTTTATGAAAATGAAATGAATATTTTCAAATATTATTTTGAATAAGAGGAAAAAATATAATTTTATTATATATTTAGAAAGAATTATGATAAAATAATTATATACCAAAAAAAAGAAAAGATTATGAATAAAAAAAATAATTATTTTATAAAAATTAGACCCACAATTTCACTTATGTTAATATTTCTAATTACTTCTGTAGTTATTACAACACTAAGCCTTCAGTACTACTTTTCTAAAGATCTTGCCTTTAATGCAACTAAAGATAAATTTAAAGAAATGTCTGAAAAAATAGATCAAAAAGTAGAATCATTAGACAAAAGAAATAATGATATAATATCTATATTTGAAATTTACAAAGAAATAAAAATAACACCAGAAAAAAATATACGACACGAACTTCTACCCCTTTTTACATCAACTTTGAATAATAATTCACATATATATGCTTTATATGTAGGAAACAAAAATGGAAACTTTTATGAAGTAATAAATCTTGATATTCATGAAAGCTTAAGAAAAAAATATAAGGTAAAAAACAATATAAAATGGCTTGTTGTAAAAATATATGAAAAAGAAGGTATTAGAATTCAATATGAAGAGTTTTTAAATAATAAACTTCAACAAATTGAGTCAAGAGAATCAAAAGCAATTTATAATCCAACTCTTAGACCTTGGTTTAAAGCTGCAATAAATAGTAAAAATATCATAAAAACTAAACCCTATATGTATACAAATCTTGAAGCAAAAGGTATCACTTATGCAAAATCTATTAGAAACTCTGATTTAGTATTTGGAATTGATGTTTCATTAAGTAGTATGAATAAATATTTAGAAAAACAAACACATTCTAGCTTTGATAAAATCTTTCTATATAAAGAAAACGGTGAAGTTTCATCTTGTGTAAACTATAAAATGAAAGAAAACGAAGTTAGTTTATTGCCATACAAACAAATCATTGAAAAAACAAAAGAAAAACTTATTAAACATGACTTTATGATGAAGATTGATAATAAAGACTATTTTGTTTATCTTACACAAGTTAAATCCATATATAAAGCAAAAGATTACTTGGCAATTTTGACTCCTACAGATAATATTATGGAACCTTACTTAGAAAAAATATATACTTCTTTTTTTATAACTTTTGCACTTTTAACATTTACAATACCTTTGATTTATTATTCAACAAGATTATTATCTGTTCCTGTTCATGATTTAGTAAAAGAAAATGATAAAATTTCAAAAAGAGACTTTAAAAATGTAAGACTTATTGATACTAATATAAAAGAGTTTTATGAGTTGTCTTTATCTTTAGTAAATATGTCAAAGTCTATAAAAGATTATCAAGAAAAACAAATTGAACTAATGGATTCATTTATTAAACTTATAGCTAGTGCTATTGATACTAAGTCTGATTATACCGGCAGTCATTGTAAAAGAGTCCCAGTGCTAACTAACCTTTTAGCGCAAGCTGCTTCAAATAGTAATGAGTCAATATTTAAAGATTTTGAGCTAAAAAGTAAAGATGAAAAAAGAGAACTAAGTATTGCTGCGTGGTTGCATGATTGTGGGAAAGTAACAACTCCTGAATATGTAATAGACAAAGCCACAAAACTAGAAACAATTTATAATAGAATACATGAGGTACGAACAAGATTTGAAGTAATATATAGAGATAAAACTATTGAAATGTATAAAAATATTTTAAATGGTTCATCAAAAGAGGAAGAAGAAAAAAAATTACAAGAACACTATAATCAACTTCAAAAAGATTTCTCTAAAATAGCAAAAGCTAATATTGGTACAGAATTTATGGCAGATGAAGATATAGAAGAAATTGAAAAAATTGCTACGAATAAATGGACAAAATACTTTGATGATACAATAGGGCTTTCTGAAGGAGAAAAACAAAGACTTGAAAAAACAGAAGAATTTAAACCAAAAGAAGTAGGACTTTTAAGTGATAATAAAGAGCATATAATCAAAAGACAAGATACTGATAAAAAAACTTATGATAAATATAATTTTAAAATGAATGTTCCAAAAGATTTATATAACCGTGGAGAAATATACAATCTTAGTATAAAAAAAGGAACTCTAACAAAAGAAGAAAGATTTAAAATCAATGAGCATATGATTATATCAATAATAATGCTAGAACAATTACCTTTCCCTAAAAATTTAAAAAGAGTACCTGAATACGCAGGAGCCCACCATGAGACATTGGTAGGTACAGGCTATCCAAGAAAACTAACAAAAGAAGAGATGTCAATACCTGCTAGAATTATGGCAGTAGCAGATATCTTTGAAGCATTAACAGCTTGTGATAGACCATATAAAAAAGCAAAAACCTTATCTGAGTCAATAAAAATCTTAAGCTTTATGGCAAAAGATAAACATATAGATGAAGATATCTTTAAACTATTTTTAACATCGGGTGTATATCAAGAATATGCTCAAAAGTTTTTAAAGCCTGAACAAATTGATGAAGTTGATATTTCTTTGTATATGTAAAATTTGTTTTAAAGGAGAAATCTGATGAAAAATAAAATATTAATAGTTCAAGATAATCAATATTTCTTGCCCTTGCATATTTCTTCTACTTTAATTACTTTTCCTATACACATTTATCTTCTTATCTCCTATCTTTAAATAAAAGAATAAAACTATAAAATTACTTGTATGTATGATTTTAATAAAAATAATGAAATAAAATTTAATTAAAAAGATTTTTAAGACTATTTTAATTATTTTTTTAGTTATTATGGTTATAATAAATTGTTATTTTATGGGCTCCTTTCCATTATACAATATCAAAAATTATTATTAAGTGCTAACTATGTATTCAATTAAGACAGAAAAAAATCTAGTAAACGTTATAAGATTTGGAATCATTTTCCCCATATTATTTTTCTCTATTTCTATTTCATATTTATTAATAAATCAAAAAAATGTGCAATTAAAAACAGAGATTCTTGCTTTAAAAGAAAAATTTATTCAAGATAATAAAGAAGTTGTGAAGAATGAAGTTCAAAGAGTTGTAAGTAATATTAAATATCAAATTGATAGATCTAATCAAACTTTAAAAGTATTTCTAAAAGATAAGGTTTATGAAGCTCATGCTATTGCTACAAATATTTATAATGAAGAAATGAAAAATCTAAATAAAAATGATAAGCGTTCAAAAGAACAAGTAATAAAAATTATAAAAAATGCTTTATCTGGAATGATTTACGATCAGGGAAAAGGGTATATATTTATTGATGATATCAATGGTATAAAACTATTGCAACCATTAAATAAAAGTTTTGAAGGCAAAATGTTTTTAGAATATCAAGATGCCAAAGGTTATCAATTTGTAAAAAAAATTGTTAAAACAATCAAAAATAAAACTGAAGCTTTTGATGAATATTATTGGTATAAATCAGAAGATAATGATACTCCATACAAAAAGCTTAGTTTTTATAAATATTTTGAGCCATTAAATGCAGCTATTGGTACAGGAAAATATATTCATGAACATGAAGAGAGTATTAAAAAAGAACTTTTAACAAGAATAAATAAAATTCGTTTTGATAGAAATGGCTATATCTTTACTTTCGACTCAAAAGGTACTTATCTTACTCATTACAATGAAGAAAATATAGGTAAAAATGGACTAAAAGTTAAAGATTTAAATGGAAAATATTTTATAAAATACTTTATAGATTTTGCAAAGAAAAACAAAAGTGGATTTTACTCATACTTTTCTAGTACAAAACCAAATGATGATATTAATAGTACAGAAAAAATTTCTTATCTTGAATATCTTGAAGAATGGGATTTAATAATAGGAGCAGGGTTTTATTTAGATGATTTAAATAATCATATAAAAGAAACAGAAGAGAGTTTGGTTAGTGAACACAGTAGAATGATTAATAAAATATTAGTAATTAGTTTTATTGTCTTATTATTACTACTTTTTGTTTCAGTTTATATTTCACAATTAGTCTCAAATAAATTTTTAGAATATAGAAAAAAACTTTTAAAAGAAGAGGTGAAATATAAGAGTTTTATGGAAAATTCTTCAGATGCAATTTTTATTATAAATATGGATGGGTATATTTATGAACACAGTAAACAATTTAAAAATATACTAGGTTATAGTGATGATGAAATAGCTAAAATTCATGTTTCAGATTATGAAACAGTTCTGGATGAAAATAAGATAAGTAATTTTATTTTAAATATGCAAGATAAACCAATGCACTTTGAAAGTATATATAAAAAGAAAGATGGCACCTTAATTGACGTATCTTTAAATACTGTAAAAGTTAAAATTGATGATAAAAATTATATTTATGCTTCTTTTAGAGATATTACCCGATCAAAAAAACTACAACAAAAAATTGTCGAACAAAAAGTTGAATTTCAAACAATATTTGACTATTCTCAAGATGGTATTGCTATTATAGATTTTGATTTAAATTTTTTAAAGACTAATAAAGCATTTAGAAAAATTACAGGATATACTAAAGAAGAATTATTAAGTTCTAATTATGATGAAATAACCGCAATTGAAGATATAGAGATAAGTCATGAAGCAATAAATAGAGCAATAAAAACAGGTCATGCTCTAAATGTTGAAAAAACCTATTTTGCAAAAAAAGGTAGAATTGATATTAATATTAGTATTTCTTTACTTCCTGACAAAAAAAGACTCCTTTTGACTATAAAAGATATAAGTACCCTAAAGATGATTGAAAAACAAACAAAATTGGCATCAATGGGTGAAATGATTGGAAATATTGCTCATCAATGGAGACAGCCTTTAAGTATTATTACCACTAGTATTAGTGGCTTAAAATTAAAAGCTGAATATTTTGAAGTAGAAAAAAAAGACATTATTATATGTTCAAATGATATTACAAAACAGGCAAATTACTTATCTGATACAATTGAAAATTTTAGAAATTTTTTAAAAGTAGAAAGAGATAATTTTGAAGTAAGTTTAAGAGAAATTATTGAAAATTCATTATCTTTAGTTGATTCATCATTAAAGAATAACTTCATTAATATGGTAATTGATATAGAAGAAGATATGAATATTTTTTGTAATAAAAATGAAATTTCAGAGGCAATGATTAACTTAATAACAAATAGTAAAGATGTCTTAATAAATAGTGTTAAAAAAGAAGAAGATAGATTAATCTTTATTAATACAAAAAAAATCAATGACGATAAAATTAAATTGACTATTTCCGATAGTGGTGGAGGGATTGAAGAGTCTATTATGGATAAGATTTTTATTCCATATTTTACAACTAAACATCAGTTTCAAGGTACAGGATTAGGGTTATCTATGGTTGATAAAATTATAAGACAACGATATGGTAATGCTATAAATGTATATAATAAAAAGACCAAACATAATGGAAAAGATTATTATGGTGCTTGTTTTGAAATAATATTTACAAAGGACTTTATAGAAAGAGCATAAAATAATTTTATCTAATTTTTTTTGAAAATTGTAATTAAATTAAATACTTATTTTAACTTGTTATAATAGATAATAAATTAAAAAGGTTAGAAAATGAAAGAGCAAAATATATATCCAAGTTTTCCCGTTGATTGTAAATCTTTAGTCTCAAAATACTTAAAAAAAGAGATTTTTGAAGAATTAAAAGAATTAAAAACTAAAAATGGCTTTACCTTAGAAAAAGCAATTGCCTCAGGCGTTCAAAACTTTGATAGTGGAATTGGAGTTTATGCAGGCGACTTAGAATCTTATACTATATTTGCATTTTTATTTGACCCAATTATTGAAGATTATCATCAATTTAAGAAAGATGATAAGCATAAAAGTAATCTAAATGCGGAAGATTTAAAGGCCTCAAATCCAGATATAGAGGGAAAATATATAGTTTCAACTAGAATAAGAGTTGGAAGAAATTTTGCAAAATATCCTTTAGGCCCTGCTATTTCAAAAGAACAAAGAGAGAATATAGAAAAAGAAGCTTCTTCTGCCTTAAACTCTTTAGACGGAAAATTAAGAGGAAAGTATTATCCTCTTGAAGGAATGAGTGAGGAGATTAGTAAACAATTAATTCAAGATCATTTTTTATTTAAAGCAGGAGATAGGTTTTTAGAAGCTGCTGGATTAAATAGAAACTGGCCAAGTGGCCGTGGAATTTATCATAATGAAGAAAAAACTTTCTTAGTTTGGGTAAATGAAGAAGATCAATTAAGAATTATTTCTATGCAAAGTGGCGGAGATATAAAAGAAGTTTTTACTAGGCTTACAAAAGCAATTTCTAAAATAGAAGAAAAAATAGAGTTTTTATATGATAATCATTTAGGATATATTACAAGTTGCCCTACAAATCTAGGAACGGCTATGAGAGCTAGTGTTCATATTAAATTACCAAACCTAGGTGCAAATATGAAAAAATTTGAAGAAATTACACAAAAATATCATCTTCAAATAAGAGGAATAGATGGTGAACATTCACAAAGTATTGGTGGAGTTTATGATATTAGTAATAAAAGAAGACTAGGTGTTACAGAAGTTCAATGTGTTCAAGATATGTATGATGGGGTTGTTGAACTAATTAAAGAAGAAAAAAAACTAGAATAAATTCCAAATTAGCAATATCTGGATTGTTTTAGCTTTTTTCTTTTGTTATACTTCTTCAAAAATACTCCAAGGAGAGCATAATGAGTTATATAACAAATCAAAGATTAGAAGAAGCAGATAAAGAGATATTTGATCTGTGTGAAAAAGAGAAAGAGAGACAAACTAATCATTTAGAGATGATAG
>Ga0193962_1000624_pt1 | contig 16331 bp, 15 predicted proteins | sample FB_5_MG_FD_140335 | JGI IMG/M metagenome (GOLD analysis project Ga0193962, IMG submission 140335) | Microbial mat bacterial communities from the Broadkill River, Lewes, Delaware, United States - FB_5_MG | ecosystem: Environmental > Aquatic > Freshwater > River > Microbial mats | place: USA... | reverse complement strand
GCAATGGATTAAGGCTATATCTTCAAAAAAGAACTAAGATAGTCATCTAAGAAAGATGGCTATTTTATTTATAGTTTTAAATACTTAATTATAAATATCTCTCAACCTGTACTTATTGAACATGCTCCAAATTTCAACTCTTTTTGGAACATTCTATTTTTTAGTAAAAACAGTTCCAAATGTAAGAGATTATGGAATGTTGACTTCTATGATGTTTTCATTCATTGCTATTATTTATTCTTCAACTGTTAAATTTATATAATAAAATTTTCTTTTTGATTATCTAAATATAGATAATAAACTATTATAGCATCAGACTCTTTAATAAGCTAGGTTATTATATCGTTAAAGGATATAACATCATTATGATTAATATTAATTTTATTTTTTATTCATTATAATCTTATAATGAATAAAAAGGAGGGGTCAATGAGTAGAAAATTTTATAAATGTAATATTGTAATTTTTGGTGCACATGGAGATTTATCTTTTCGTAAACTACTTCCCGCACTATACCACTTAATAAATGATGGGTATATTGATAACGAGAGTAGAATAATAATTACTTCAAGAACAAAAATGAATGATAATGAAAATATAAATTTAATAAAAGAAAAATTAAAAATATTTTTAAATACTGAAGAAAAGTTTGAAGAAGAGATATTTAAAAAACTAGAAAATTTAATTAAATACTGTTTTATTGATTTTAAAAATGATAAAACATTTAAAAACCTAGAAAAAATACTTGTTAATAATCAAAATGAAGAAAGAGTTTTTTATTTCTCTACATCTTCTAATTTTTATGAAACTATCTGTAAATCATTAGATACTTATAACTTAATAAGCAGCCATTCTAGAGTTGTTTTAGAAAAACCTATTGGAAAAGATTTAATTTCTTCAAAAGAAATAAATGAAAAGGTATTAGACTATTTTGAAGAAGACCAGATTTATAGAATTGACCATTATTTGGGAAAAGATACTGTTCAAAACCTTTTAGCTTTAAGATTCTCAAATAAAATGTTCGTACCTCTTTGGGATACTAATAATATTGATCATATACAAATTACATTATCTGAGAGTGTTGGAGTAGAAAGTAGATGGGAATTTTACAATGAATATGGAGCTATGAGAGATATGGTACAAAACCATCTTATCCAATTAATCTGTTTACTTGCTATGGAACCACCACATTGCCTTGATCCAAATGCAATTAGAGATGAAAAATTAAAGGTATTAAATTCACTTAGAGATATTGAAGAAAAAGATATATTAAATCAAACTATTAGGGCGCAATACTCAGAAGGTAATATTAATGGAAAAAAAGTTCAAGGTTATTTATCAGATGGAAGCTCACAAAGTGAGACTGAAACCTTCGTTGCACTAAAACTTTTTATTGATAATTTTAGATGGAGCAATACCCCTTTTTATATAAGAACTGGTAAAAGAATGGCAAATAAGAGTTCAGAGATTATAATACAATTTAAATCTGTTCCTCATTCAATTTTTGACAATTACACTATTCCTAATAAATTAGTTATATCTTTTGATCCAAATGAAAGTATTACTCTTAACCTTATGCATAAGATACCAGGATTAGATGAGAAAATGAAACTTCAAGAGGTTAAGCTTGAATTAAACCCTCCAAGAGTTTTAGTTAGAAAAAATGAGGCATATGAAAGATTACTTTTAGATGTAATAAGAGCAAACCCAACACTTTTTATGAGACTTGATGAAGTTAAAGCTGCATGGAGATGGACGGATAAAATCATAAAATCTTGGCAAAATAATATTACACCAATGCAAAATTATAAAGCAGGTACAGATGGTCCTACTAGTGTTGTGCTTATGATGGCAAAAGATGGAAGAGTTTGGCATGAGCACTAATTTTAATTCTTTTTATAACCAAAAAAACTTAGTTGATTTTTTTTCAATGACTATTGCAAAAAAATTAGAAGAAGCTATAAAAAGGAGGTCTAAAGCAACCTTACTTGTATCTGGAGGAAATACTCCAAAAGCATTTTTTGAAAAGTTAAGAACATATGATATCCAATGGGAACATGTAAAAATTGCCTTAGTTGATGAACGATGGGTTGATGAAAAACATGAAGATAGTAATGCAAAACTTGTCAAAGAATACTTAATAAAAGATAAAGCATCAAAAGCTACATTTATTCCTTTATATCAAGAAAATTCAAATGCACTAGATTCTGTAGAAGCATGTTCTAGTTTAGTAAAAAAGGAATTATTCCCTTGTGATGTACTTATTTTAGGAATGGGAAATGATTCACATACTGCTTCAATTTTTCCTAATAATGAGAAAATAGAAGAAGCAATTGATATAAATAATGAAAATTATTGTGTAAGCATGACTCCTGCTACTGCAAAACACCCAAGAATGAGTTTAACATTGAGTGCAATTTTAAAAGCTGAGAATATTTACTTACAAATCCAAGGTATCAAGAAAAAAAAGGTATACGAAAAAGCATTAAGAGAAGATAATTTTCTAATTTCTCCTGTATCTGCTGTTTTAAATAATACAAAAAAACAAATTGAGGTTTATTATAATGAATAAAACAATAAAAGAAGTTACAAATAATATAATTCATAGATCAAGAAAAAATAGAAAAATTTATCTTGAAATGGTTAAAAAGTCTAAACAAGAAAATATAAATAAACAAAGAATGGGATGTAGTAATTTGGCACATGCCATTGCCCCAATGAAAAATAAAGAAAAAGAACTTTTAATGGATATGGAAATTCCAAATATAGGTATCATAAGTGCTTATAATGATATGTTATCTGCACATGAACCTTATAAAAACTATCCAGATATTATTAAACAAGAATTGATTAAAAATAAGTCTACAGGACAAGTGGCAAGTGGAGTTCCTTCTATGTGTGATGGTATAACGCAAGGCAAAGAAGGAATGGAGCTAAGCTTATTCTCAAGAGATAATATCGCTATGGGTACAGCAATTGGACTATCACATAATGTATTTGATGGAGCTCTTTATTTAGGTGTTTGTGACAAGATTGTTCCTGGTTTATTAATGGGGGCTCTTAGTTTTGGACATTTGCCAGCAGTTTTTATACCTTCTGGACCAATGGAATCAGGAATTTCAAATTCACAAAAAGCTAAAAAAAGAGAAGCCTATGCAATTGGTGAAATAGATAAAAGTGAACTTTTACAAGTAGAGTCTCAATCTTATCATAGTTGTGGAACATGCACATTTTTTGGAACTGCAAATTCAAATCAAATGTTATTAGAAATGATGGGACTACAACTTCCAAATGGGTCTTTTATAAATACAAATACTCCTTTAAGAGATGAATTAACAAAAGAGGCATCAAGACAAATTTTAAATTTGGTTAGTAAAAAAGGTTTTGCATTAGCAGATATTATTGATGAAAAGAGTTTTGTAAATGCAATTGTTGGACTTATGGCTACAGGTGGTTCATCTAATCATACAATACATTTAATTGCAATAGCAAAAATTGCTGGTATCACATTAACTTGGGATGACTTTGACGCTATTTCAAAAGTCACTCCAATGTTATGTAAAATGTATCCAAATGGAAGTTTAGATGTTAATCATTTTAGAGAGGCAGGTGGAATGGGAGTTGTAATCTCTGAACTTATAAAAGCGGGACTTGTTCATAATGATGTAAAAACTATTATGGGTATTGGATTAGATGATTATTGTGTTAAACCAAAACTAGTAAATAATAAACTTATTTTTGAAAAAGACTGTAATGTTTCTTCAAATGAGGATGTTATTAGTTCAATAGAAAACCCTTATAGTTTTGAAGGTGGACTTAGATTACTAACTGGAAATATAGGGAGATGCGTAATTAAAACTTCTGCTTTAAAAGAAGAACAGTTATATATAAAAGCCCCTGCCATGGTTTTTAATAGCCAAGATGCTTTAAAAGAATCTTTTGCAAGAGGTGAATTAAATAAAGATTTTATTGCTGTCATAAAACTACAAGGTCCTAAATCAAATGGAATGCCAGAACTTCACGGTTTACTTCCAATCATGGGGTTAATTCAAAACCAAGGCTTTAAAGTAGCTATTGTAACAGATGGAAGAATGTCAGGAGCATCAGGAAAAGTACCAAGTGCAATTCACTTAACTTCTGAGGCAATTGAATGTGGAATGATTAATAATATTAGAAATGGAGATATTATTTGTTTGGATATTAAAAATGGAAAACTAACACTTGATGAGCCTAATGAAGAACTTATAAAAAGAGTAAACAATAATAAAAACTTTAAAAACAAAGATTTAACCTATGGAAGATTTTTATTTAATACCGTAAGAGAAAATATAAGTGATGCCGAACATGGAGCAACAATTTTTAAAAATTATGAAGGAAAAGAATAATGCTTTTAGATGCAAATAGTGTAATGAAAATATCGCCAATTGTTCCTGTTGTTGTTATAGATAATTCAAATGAAGCATTAGACTTAGCAAAGGCTTTATATGAAGGTGGTATTAGCATTATGGAAATCACATTAAGAACAAAAGCAGGACTTGAATCAATAGAAAAAATTGCTAATAAATTTCCTTCTATGATTGTTGGTGCGGGGACTGTATGTAATAAGCAAGATTATAAAAATGCAGTAAATAGTGGCTCTAGATTTGTTTTTTCACCTGGAATTACTACTTCATTAATAGAAGAAAGTAAAAATCATCATATTCCTTTTATTCCGGGTGTTTCAAGTGCTTCTGAAATTATGTTAGCAAAAGAAAATAAGCTCAACTCTTGTAAACTTTTTCCAGCAAATCAAGTTGGAGGCGTAAATATATTAAAAGCATTTAGTGGACCGTTCCCTGAAGTTAACTTCTGTCCTACGGGAGGAATTAGTCTAGATAATATGAATGATTTTTTGGAGCTTAATAATGTTTTATGTGTAGGTGGTAGTTGGATATCACCTTCAAAACTTGTAAAAGAAAAGAATTTTAAAGAGATTATTAAAGTTACTCAAGAATCTTTATTAAGAGTAAGAAAATAGTTAAGGAATTATTATGAATAAAAAAAAAGATATAGTATTTTCAAATTTGAGACAATTAAAAAATAGACTTAATAACTTAACAATGAGCGAACTTTTTGCTCTAAATCCTAATAGATTTGAAGATTTGAGCATCAAATATGATAATTTACTATTAGATTACTCTAAAAACCATATTGATAAGGATGTAATTAATACTTTTAAAGAGTTGGCTAAAGCTATAAATTTAAAAGAGAAAATTAATGATATGTTTGCAGGTAAAAAAATAAATATTACCGAAAATAGAGCCGTACTTCATATTGCACTTAGAAAAGATTTAAATAGCTCTATCATGGTTGATGGAAAAGATATTATGCCTGAAGTAAAACAAAGTCTTGAGAAGATGGAAAGATTTGTAAATGCTATTAGAAATGGTGAAATTTTATCTTCAAGTGGTGAAAAATTTACAGATGTTATAAATATTGGAATAGGAGGGTCACACTTAGGACCTGAAATGGTAACTAAAGCTCTTAAACCATATCACGATGGACCAAGAATTCATTTTGTATCAAATATTGACCCCTCACATATTTATGATGTAATAAATACTTTAGATCCTAAAAAAACTCTTGTTTTGATTGCTTCTAAAACTTTTGTTACTATTGAAACAATGACAAATGCTAAAAGTGCATGGAATTGGATTAGTGAAACTGTAGGTGAAGAGAATGCAGGAGATCATTTTGTAGCTATTTCTACTGCTTTAGATAAAATTAAAGATTTTGGTATTAGAGATGATAGGATATTTGGATACTGGGATTGGGTTGGTGGTAGATACTCAATTTGGAGTTCAATTGGACTATGCGTTATCTTAGCAATTGGTATGGATAACTTTAAAGAGTTTTTAAATGGTGCACATGAAATGGATGAACACTTTTTAAATGAACCAGTTGAGACAAATATGCCAATAATTTTAGGTTTTTTAGGGATTTGGCATATTAATATTTGTAATTACGGTACTAGAGCAATTTTACCATATGACCAAAGACTAAATGCCTTTCCTTCTTATATACAACAATTAGATATGGAAAGCAATGGCAAGAGTATTACAAGTGATGGAGAAAATATTACTGAAAAAACAGGTGTCGTTGTTTGGGGTGCAGCGGGAACTAACTCTCAACACTCATTTTTCCAATTACTTCACCAAGGTTCAGAAATAGTTCCTTGTGAATTTATGCTTGCTGCAAATGAGCATGAAGAGGGTATGCAAGATCATAAAAATCTACTTATTGCAAATTGCTTGGCACAAAGTCAAGCTTTAATGGTTGGAAGAAGTATCCAAGAAGTTATAAAAGTACTTAAAAAAAGAGGTGTTACTCATGAAGAAGCTATTAGATTAGCTCCACATAGAAAATTTAAAGGAGATAGACCTTCTTCAACTATTCTTTATAAAGAACTTAATCCAAAAACTTTAGGAAAAATTATAGCTTTATATGAACATAGAGTTTTTGTAGAAGGGGTAACTTGGAATTTAGATTCTTTTGACCAATGGGGAGTTGAATTAGGTAAAGAATTAGCTTCAGATATGTTAACTTGTATTGATGGGTCTTTTAAATCAAAAGATAAGAATAATAACTATGGGGAACAAGATGCTTCTACTGTTGGTTTATTAAATGCAATTAAAGATTTTCAAAAATAGTTAATAAAATTATTAGGGAGTATTCGTTCTCTCTAATAAACTATCCTATTTTACATATTTGATATTTTATCATTTGATAAAATAATCTTGTGTTTATACATATCTGCTTTTATAACTAGATTTGAATATTCTATTGGATGATTATTCTTATCAAAAGAAAGTCTTTTTAATGATAATAAAGGTAAGCCTTCTTCAATATTTAATTTCTCTGCTTCATCAGTATTCGCAGCTTTTGCTTCTACAATTTCTTCTGCATTATAAAACTCAATATTATATTCTTCTTTTAAAAATGCATATAAAGATTCTAAATTTAATTTTTTATCAATATCAGGAACAGTATTAACATCAAAATAGTTTATCATTAAAGCAAAAGGGACTTCATTTAATAATCTTGTTCTTCTAATACATAATACTTTATCGCATTCCAACATATCTTTTACAAAATGCTCGTCTTCTTTTTCTATTATTTCAAAAGAAATTGATTTTGTAGTCAATAGATGCTTTTGCTTAGATAATCTTTGAGTTAAAGAACCTATTGAGTTTGCATCATAAAGAACTTTTTGTTCTTGAACGTAGGTTCCTTTACCTTGTTTTTTTATAACAATGTTGTCTTTTTCTAATTCTTCAATAGCTTTACGTACAGTTATTCTACTTACTTTATATTTTTTTTCTATCTTACCTTCAGCAGGAATAATATCATTAACTTTATAATTTAATTTAATATCTTCTAATAATTTTTCTTTTAACTGAAGATATAAAGGTATACCATTTTTAGCAAACAAAAGTTAGATCCTTTTATGATTTATATAATAGTATTGTAGGATAATAGTATCTACTGTACCTCTTACATATTACATAATTCAATTTTAAATTGTACTTAATATTTTACTGATTAAGATTTATTTTCTTCTTTAATAGCATTTACTTGTGCATTTACTTCTTCCATCATTTGAAGAAATAGATAATTCATTTACAAAAGATGAGATTTTTATGATATTTTCAGTATTACTTGATATATTCGAAGTGACTTCCTCTAATGAAGCAGCTATTTCAGAAGAAGAAATGCTTAAAGTCTCAACATTTTTAAGTAATCCTTCCGAGCTTTCATTAATTGTCAAACCATTTGATTTATTTTCAACTAACATGTTATTAATTGTATCAGCAAGTACTAATCCTTTTTCAACTCTTCCCAACTATTTTCTATTTTAAATGTAAAATCTAATTTTTAATATTTTTCAAGTGCAAGTTTAATTCCATTAATATACTTGTTTGAATATTACTTGTAAGTAGACTATTTTTTGCCATTGTTCTATAACTTGTAAATCCATTAGATGACTTATATATTCCATAATTATTATAAACAGTTGATAATAAAATTACAGTTGCAATAATAGAAAATGCAATAATTAGTTTCTTTTTATTGATAAGTTCTTCATTTTTCAATCCTTAATTAAGTATTGAAAAAATTATCTAAGTAGAAGTAGTAATAGCAATATTAAAAACTGATAATATATGACTATTTTCATTTAAATAGATTTTTTACAAATCTTTTGTAAGTTCAATGATTTCTACAAAATCTTCTTTATCCCAAGAAGCTGTACCAATTAATGCTCCATCAACATTAGATAAAGAACATATCTCTTTAACATTTGATAGCTTTACAGAACCTCCATATAATAATGGTTTGGAAATTTTCTTTTTAATCTCATCATGTACATTATTTATATCTTCTAAGGTAGCAGTTACTCCTGTTCCAATTGCCCAAACAGGTTCATATGCTAATATTAAATTTTCATACGAAGTATCAATTCCTTCAAGTTGTTTATATACATATTCTAATGTTTTAGATAGACCTTCATTTTTTATTTTTAGAGGTTCACCTATGCAATAGATAATTGTATAACCTAGATTCATATAATAATTGTATTTTTTTTTGATACTTTCTTGATCTTCATGTAAAATATGTCTTCTTTCACTGTGACCTATTAATATATTTTTTATTTCAAATTCATCTAATTGAAGACTACCTATTTCACCAGTAAATGATCCACTTTCAACATGATGTGCATTTTGAGTTCCAATATGTAGATTACTTTTTGTTTCAAAACTATCTAATGATATAGCACTTGGAAAAATGAAAACTTCACTTTTATCATTTTTTTCTAAAGATTGCTCAACACTACTTATAAAATCTTTTGTTGATTTTCTAGTATGATTTGTTTTAAAGTTTGCTGCAATTATCATATACTTTCCTTTTTCTTTTTTAAAAATTTAAATTATATAAATGTATTTAAAACATATAAAGCTTCTTCTTTTTCTTTATTTGCTTTTTCATCATCCCACTTTAATTCATCTTTCATTATTTGTACAACTTTATCTAAGATTTCAATTGAGACATTTTTATTAATTAAGGCAACATTACATCTTCTAACAAGAAAATCCATTGGTTTTTGAACAAATTCTTCTTTTATTGTATATATTACTTCTACATTTGTATAAGGTTCACCATTAGTTAAATATTCTATATTTTTACTAGCAGATAAAACAGACTTAACCTTATCTCCATATTGAGATAAAAGATATTCATTTGTATTTGCATCAACTTTATTTGACACATAATTCTCATCTAGATTTTCACTACCTACAAGTTTTAACTTTTTTGTCTTACATTTTTGTTTTTTCTTATTTTGTGTTTTATAAACATAATCAACTAATTGTTCTGACATTTTTCTATAAGTAGTCCATTTCCCACCAATTATATTAATCAGTCCAGATTTGTTTTCTCTAATCTCATGTTCTCTTACAATAGAAGAAGTATCTGCATTTTCATCGGGTGCAACAAGAGGTCTAATACCACACCACTGAGACAAAATTTCACTTTTATCAATTTTCAAATCAAAATAAATTTTAAGATGTCTTAAAAGATATTCAATATCTTCTTCTCTTACTTCAGGATTCTCACTTAAGGTAGTTGGATCATCAGTTGTTCCCACAAGACATTTACCCATCCAAGGCAAAATAAAAAGGACTCTTCCATCTTCCGTTTTAGGAATCATTAATCCCTCTTTTGATGGAAGATATTTTTTATCTAATACTATATGTACCCCTGAACTTAAATTTAACATTTCTTTAGCTTCTTTATCATCAAGCTGATTAACTTTGTCTGCAAATACACCTCCTGCATTTACAACACTAGTAGCTTCAAAAAGTACTTCTTTCTCATTAATTTTATCTAATGCTTTTACACCCGTAATTTTTCCATTATCATCATATGTAAAAGTAGTTACTTCATGATAATTTTTACAATCAGCATTATATTTTCTGGCAGTTTGTAATAATGATATAGTTAATCTAGAATCATTGAAAGAGCCATCATAATATTTTACTCCCCCAACTAAACCTTCTTTTTTAATAACTGGAAACTTCTTAAACATTTTCGATTTTGAAACTATTCCACTTCTTCCTAAACCTCTTATCCCTGAAACAAAATCATATAAACTTAAGCCAGCAAACATATAAGGTAATTCCCACCATTTATATATAGGCGTAACTAAAGTTAATCTTGAACATAAATGAGGAGCATTATGTAAAAGTATTGATCTCTCTTTTAATCCCTCTTGAACTAAATTAAATTGATTTTTATCGAGTTGTTTTACTGCTTTTTCTAAATACCTAACACCACCATGAACTAATTTAGTACTTCTTGAACTAGTTCCTTGTGAAAAATCATTTTTTTCTAAAAGTAAAGTTTTGAAACCTCTTGAAGCCGCATCTAATGCAATACCACTTCCTGTAGCTCCTCCACCTATTATAATAATGTCATACTTATTATTTTTCATGATTTGTTATCCTTTTCATTATAAGGTTATAACCTTTATTCCAATAATTATAATGTTTTAATTATAAAAAGAATCTTAAATTTCACTTATTCTTCATAAAAATACTACTTTTGAAGCTTGTTTTTTACATAATTTTTTAGAGTATTTTAACATAATTAGTTATATTTTTTAAACAAAAAATAAGTTTAATCTCTATAGAGCCCATTAAATGGTAATGCTATTTTAATGTTACGTTTAAAAAATAAAAGAAATATTTATAATTCACAAAAACACAATAAGATTTTAAGCTAAGTTTAAAATTCTATACGTCACTATTGAACTTATCATTATAATGTTATGATGTAACAAAATTGAAGAGTTTTGTAAAATATATGTTAATTTCATATAAGTCTCATGTTAATATCATGGTTTCTTATTATACTACATATATATATATTTATAAAGGGAGTAAAGATAATGTCTTTAGAATTAAAAGATGTATCCATGAGTGTAAACGGTCAAGTACATATTCACAATACAAACCTAACACTAAAAAAGGGTACTATGAATGTACTTCTTGGGCGTACTTTATCAGGGAAAACTACGTTAATGAGAATCATGGCTGGATTAGATGTTCCTACAACAGGTAGGATATTGTGGCAGGGTGATGATGTAACGGGTATGAGAGTACAAGATAGAAAAGTGGCAATGGTTTATCAACAGTTTATTAACTATCCATCAATGAGCGTATATGATAATATTGCTGCACCTCTTAGAGTAATGAAAAAAGATGAAGCCTTTATAAAAAAAGAGGTTGAAAAAACAGCTAAGCTAATGAGACTTGAAAATATGCTAGATAGAAAGCCTCTTGAATTATCAGGTGGACAACAACAAAGATGTGCCTTAGCTCGTTCATTAGTAAAAGGTTCAGGTTTAGTATTATTAGATGAGCCCTTAGCAAACTTAGACTATAAATTAAGAGAAGAGCTAAGGGAAGAGATCCCTAAAATGTTTGAAGAATCGGGTGCAATATTTGTATATGCAACTACAGAACCAGAAGAGGCTTTATTACTTGGAGGTAATGTTGCTACCTTATGGGAAGGTAATGTTACACAGTTTGGTGAAACTGCAAATGTATATCATACTCCAAATAATGCTACAACTGCAAAAGTATTTTCAAATCCATCAATGAACTTTTTAGATATTAAAAAAGAGGGTGATTTCATCTATTATGGGAATGATGAAAAAGCACCTGTAACTGGTGTATTAGAAAAGTTAGAGGATGGTAGATATTTAGCAGGTTTTAGACCAAATCATTTAGAGCTAAACAATCATACATCAAATGCAATAAAATTCTCAGCACATTTAGATGTTACAGAAATCACTGGATCAGAGACTTTTTTACATATGCATCATGATGAGGATAATTGGATTGGTTTAGTTCATGGGGTTCATGACTTGGAATATAATACTGATTTATCAGTTTATTTAGATACACGTCATATTTTTATTTTTGCTACAGATGGTGCTTTAGTTCAAACTGCATCTTATGTAGAGCAAAGATAGAGGGAGGAGATAAAAATGGCAAAAATAACTCTTTCAAATTTAGCACATAGTTATGTTAACAATCCTGCAGAGGATGACTATGTTTTAAGACCACTAAATCATGAGTGGGATGATGGTGCTGCATATGCACTTTTAGGACCATCAGGTTGTGGGAAATCTACATTACTAAATATTATATCAGGTATTATCACTCCATCAGAGGGAAGTATTCTTTTTGATGATACGGATGTTACCTTTGCAGATACAACAAATAGAAATATAGCACAAGTGTTTCAGTTTCCTGTGGTATATGACACAATGACTGTTAGAGAAAACTTGGAGTTTCCATTAAGAAACAGAGGTGCTGATGAAAAATATATCCAACAAAGAGTAGGCTCTATTGCAAGAGCAATTAAAGTTGAAGATATCTTAGATAAAAAAGCAAGAGGTCTTACAGCTGATGCAAAACAAAAAATATCTCTTGGGCGAGGGATGGTTAGAGAAGATGTAAATGCAATTTTATTTGATGAACCATTAACAGTAATTGATCCCCATATGAAGTGGGAGTTAAGAACTCAATTAAAAGCTTTACACAAAGAGCTAAAACACACAATGATTTTTGTAACTCACGATCAAACAGAAGCCTTAACTTTTGCAGATAAGGTTGTAGTTATGAATGGTGGGCATGTTTTACAAATAGGAACACCTGAAGAACTTTTTGAAAAGCCAGCTCATACTTTTGTTGGTTATTTTATTGGTTCACCAGGGATGAATGTTTTTGATGCAAGCGTAGAAGCAGATATAGCTAATTTAGATGGTAATGAGATCAAACTTGATGAAACATACAAAAAATTATCTGGAAAAGTTGAACTTGGTGTTCGCCCAGAGTTTATTGAATTGTGTGAAGATGGACAAGGTATAAAAATCGAGATTGATAGAATTGAAGATGTTGCTCATCATAAAATTGTAAGAGCAAAATACAATAATAAAAAAGTAAACATTATAGTTCCAGAAGATGTAAAGATTACACCTACTATGAATAGTATGAGATTTAAATCTGAGGGTGTAAATGTTTATGTTGATGAATGGCTAGTAAGGGGAGAAATATCATGAAAAAAACAGTGAATCAAAAAGCATGGTTTTTAGTATTACCTGTACTTTTATTAGTAGGTTTTTCTGCTGTTATTCCATTGATGACAGTTGTAAATTATTCTGTTCAAGATACCTTTGGAAACAATGAGTTTTTCTTTGTAGGTTTAGAGTGGTTTGAAGAGGTTTTACAATCTGAGCGAATACATGATGCCTTAGGTCGTCAGATCCTTTTTACGGGGATTATTTTAATGATTGAAATCCCTCTTGGAATATATATCGCTTTACATATGCCAAAAAAAGGGTTTTGGGCTTCAGCTTGTTTGATATTAGTTGCTTTACCACTATTAGTTCCTTGGAATGTTGTTGGTACGATTTGGCAAATTTTTGGAAGAACAGATATCGGTCTTTTAGGGTATACCTTAGCATCTTTAGGTATTGATTATAACTATACTCAAAATGTTTTAGATGCATGGATTACTATTATTGTAATGGATGTATGGCACTGGACATCACTTGTTGTATTGCTATGTTATGCAGGGCTACAATCTATCCCTTCAGCATATTATCAAGCAGCAAAAATTGATCAAGCATCAAAATGGAGTGTATTTAGATATATCCAACTTCCTAAAATGATGGGTGTATTATTGATTGCTTCTTTATTAAGGTTTATGGATAGTTTTATGATCTATACAGAACCTATGGTTGTAACAGGTGGTGGTCCAGGAAATGCTACGACTTTCTTATCTATTGACCTTGTAAAAATGGCAATTGGACAATTTGACTTAGGACCTGCAGCTGCATTCTCACTAATCTATTTCTTAGTGATCTTATTGGCGTCATGGGCATTTTTCACAATCATGACAAATATTGATAAAGAGGAGGTATAATAATGAACAATTCAAGAGCTAAAACAGGTTTTTTCAGTAGTAAGTCACCAACGATTATGCTTATTTATATAGTATTTTTGATGTTGCCAGTTTACTGGTTAGTTAATATGAGTTTTAAAACAAATGAAGAGATACTTGGAGCATTTTCATTGTTTCCAACTAACTTTACATTTGATAACTACATAGTGATTTTTACAGACCCATCTTGGTATTGGGGATATATAAACTCTATGACTTATGTTGTGATGAATACCGTGATTTCGTTACTTGTTGCACTTCCTGCAGCATATGCTTTTTCACGATATACATTTTTAGGAGATAAACATTTATTCTTTTGGCTATTAACCAATAGGATGGCACCACCTGCTGTATTTGCGCTGCCATTCTTTCAACTTTATTCAAGTGTTGGTTTATTTGATACACATATTGCGGTGGCTTTAGCCCATACATTATTTAATGTACCATTATCTGTTTGGATTTTGGAAGGTTTTATGCGTGGTGTACCAAAAGAAATAGATGAAACGGCATATATTGATGGTTTTAGTTTCTTTGCATTTTTTACAAAAATCTTTACACCATTAATTGCATCAGGTATAGGTGTTGCTGCATTCTTTTGTTTTATGTTCTCATGGGTAGAGCTTCTATTAAGTAGAACTTTAACATCAGTAAATGCAAAATCAATAGCTGCGACAATGACAAAAACAGTTTCAGCCTCAGGAGTTGATTGGGGTGTACTAGCAGCAGCTGGAGTTTTAACACTAATTCCTGGTGCAATCGTTATATACTTTGTTCGTAATCATATTGCCAAGGGTCTATCTCTTGGACGAGTTTAAGGAGGTTTAGTATGAATTTATCATGGATGGCTTGGACAAGTGGAACTGCAATATTTTTCATTTGTATTTTTATTGCTTTGATAGGTATGACTATTTGGGCCATTAAATGGCCACAAGCGCCAAGAGTAGGTATCTTAAGAATTGAAACCACACCTGGTGATCGACTTTTTCTTAGTCTATTAGGTTCTGCATTTATTTGCTTAGCGTGGTTAGCAATATTTGGTGCTCCAATTTTCGGAGGAATGATTGTTTGTTTGTTTTATGCTTTAGCGGTTTTTCGTTGGGTATAAAAATTTAATGTAAGAATCAATTTTATTTGATTCTTACACTAACAGTAATATATTAACTTTAAGGGGAAAAGAATGGAAATCAAAAAAAGAATTAGTACATCAGTTCTTGCAGCTGTAATAGGTTTAAGTGCTTCTGCTTTAAATGCAGCAGATATGACTAAATGGATGGATGAATTTCAACCATCAGTATTGACAAAAGCTGAACAAAAATCTGAATTAGATTGGTTTGAAAAAGCTGCAATACCTTATAAAGGTATGACTGTAAAAGTTGTATCAGAAGGTATTGGAACTCATGTTTATGAAAGTAAAACACTTACTAAAGCATTCTATGACTTAACTGGTATAAAAGTAATTCATGACATTATCGGTGAAGGTGATGTTGTCGAGAAATTACAAACACAAATGCAAACAGGTCAAAATATCTATGATGCATATATTAATGACTCAGATTTAATTGGTACTCACTGGAGATATAAACAAGCTAGAGATTTGACAGCGTGGATGGCTGGAGAGGGTAAAGATGTAACAAACCCTGGATTAGATTTAAAAGATTTTATTGGTACATCATTTACAACAGGTCCTGATGGAAAGCTTTATCAGTTACCTGATCAACAATTTGCTAACCTTTATTGGTTTAGATACGATTGGTTCACAGATAAAAAGAATATGGCGGACTTTAAAGCTAGATATGGTTATGACTTAGGTGTTCCTGTTAACTGGTCTGCTTATGAAGATATTGCAGAATTCTTTACTGGTCGAATAATTGATGGTAAAAAAGTTTATGGACATATGGACTATGGTAAAAAAGATCCATCACTAGGTTGGAGATTTACAGATGCATGGATGTCAATGGCAGGAATGGGTGATGTTGGTAAACCAAATGGTCTTCCTGTTGATGAATGGGGAATTAGAGTAAATGATAAATCTCAACCTGTAGGGTCTTGTGTTCAAAGAGGAGGAGCTACTAACTCTCCAGCAGCAGTTTATGCAATTGAAAAATATTCTGAGTGGTTAAAGAAATACGCACCACCAAGTGCTGCAGGTATGGTATTCTCTGAAGCAGGACCAGTTCCAGCTCAAGGTGAAATTGCACAACAAATGTTCTGGTATACAGCATTTACAGCAGATATGGTAAAAGAAAAAATTGCAGTTGTAAATGAAGATGGAACTCCAAAAT
>Ga0193962_1000621_pt1 | contig 16384 bp, 19 predicted proteins | sample FB_5_MG_FD_140335 | JGI IMG/M metagenome (GOLD analysis project Ga0193962, IMG submission 140335) | Microbial mat bacterial communities from the Broadkill River, Lewes, Delaware, United States - FB_5_MG | ecosystem: Environmental > Aquatic > Freshwater > River > Microbial mats | place: USA... | reverse complement strand
TAACCATTGCTTCTCTTTTTTGCTTAAAGATAAATTTATGGATGATTTTTGAGTTGAGAGATCACTATCGATCCACTTGGCTATAATCTTTCTTTGCTTACTATATGAAATTGAATCTATTGTTTTAGTTATTATTTGAGCTAATATTCCCCAGTCTTTACGTACTCCCATATATACGTTTGTAGGAGTTCTTTCGTTAACTATATTGTTTATCTTTAAAGAGTGTAACATATAATTTTGTATTATATGATTTGATGATCCATTATCACCAATAAAACCAAAAGCTTCTTTTGTCTGAACTGATTGCAGTGATTCTAAAATATTTGGCTTTTCAATCAGTTTTATTTTTGGATGGTTTTTCTTTAACCACTCTACAATAGTATATCCAGATACTACGGATATTTTTTTACCATTTAAGGCACTTAAACCATCTACTTTAGATGTCTCTTTATGTGTATAAAGATATTCTGGTATCTTCATATAGCTCTGAGAAAACTCAATATATTTCGAACGGCTTTTTGCGTAATATAGCGCAGGCAGAAGATCTACTTTTTTATCTTCTATCTTTCGAAGTAGATTTGACCATTTATCGGGATAATACTCAAATCTTATACCTATCTCTTTAGAAATATATTCCAGGTAGTCTTTTGCGATCCCCTGATAATTTCCATCTTCATCTATAAAATCATATGGAGCCCAATCTTTTTCAACACCAACTCTTATAACTTTGTGATCTTGTAGCCACGTTTTTTCTTCTTCAGTCAATATTATTTTGTCTGTTTTTTTATCTCTCTCAAAAGACACCCATTTATCAAATATCTGTTGCTTTTCCTCTTTAGATATACTATTAAGTGTTTTTTGAAGTATTGAATAAAGTTCAGGCGAGTCTTTTTTAACCAAAAAATGTGCAGTAGTAGGGGAGGAAATACCTTGAGCTATTGACTTAAAACCACCTATCATATTCTCTTTTAAAACATAATTTATATTGGCTTGACCTTCTAAAAAAGCATCAGCTTTTTTGTTATAAACAGCATTTATCATATCCAAAGTGCTGTCCACTTCTATCACATTTACATTTTTCAAATGTTTTAAATATGGATCTAAAACGGCATATCCACGTTTACGAACCAATGTCTTTCCGTTAAGGTCTTTAAAACTATTTATTGAATTATTGTCTGATCTTACGTATATAAAATCTCGTAATTTAATATGAGGCTTTATATAATTACCGTACTTTTTACGATCTTTTTTATATAGGGCTGTTGGTAAAAAATCTATACTGCCTTTTTTAAAGCTATCAAATATATCAGACCATTTTCCAACTTTTCTATCAATCTTCAAGCCACTTTTTTTCTCAACTAAAGAAAGATAATCCTCTGTTATACCTTGAAACATCCCATATCTGTCTACAAAGTTAAAAGGAGCCCAGTCATCACCTGAACCAGCTTTTACAACTGGGTTTTGCTTTATCCATTCTTGCTCTTTTTTTGTAAAGTCTGGCTTATTAGCACTAGAAAACAATAAACTTGTAAGTATTAAAAATAGTATTAAAAATTTCACTATAACCCTTAATAGATTTATTTAAAATCTAAAATAATTATACCTTATTTTAAAAGCTAACTAATAAGTTTAAAAAAACTGCTTCCACTCCCACTAAAGTAGTAACCATCATTTTGTGATTTTTCAAGTGATGGGTATGCTTTAACTGCAGGTCTAAATAGATCATTTGCCTCTTTTGGATTATATGTGCTTAATATTTCTAGTGATTTGGTCTTTTTTAATTTTCTAGCTTCAGACTCATCTATTGGAGCAAAAAAATCTTCTCTGTATGTTTGGTAGACTTTTGGTGTAGAGATCTCTATTTTTGGTGTATATATGTCAAATTTTAAAAGTGGTTCATCGAATTTTTCAACTACCTCACCTATTCCGCTGACATTAGCACTATCATACCCATATATGAAAAAAGGAACATCCGCTCCTACTTCCAGACCAATTTCAGCCAGTTCTTTTATGCTAAGATTTAGGTGTAAAACCTCATTACACATCTTTAAATAAGTTGCTGCATCGCTACTTCCACCACCTAGACCTGCAAAAGCAGGGATATTCTTATCTACTTTTATTGCATAACTCTGCATCAGTTTCTCTAAGGATTCACTCTTTGTATATTTCAATAGCGCTAAGTATGCTTTATATATTGTATTTTGCTCTGTCTTGCAGGAGAAGTTCCCGACTATTTTAAAATCTGTTGTATTTTTTTTATCAAATGAGAGTTCATCGTAAAGATCATCAACTTTCATAAATCGAGAAATAATCTCATGATAGTTCCCACGTAAACCTGTAATTTTTAGAAAAATATTTACTTTTGCATACGCTTTGTATATTTTCATATTATTTTTTTATTATTGAACTTAACTTAGTGACTAGTGAGCTGTCAACCTCTTTAGACGAAGCTACATTTGAGTCTTTTACATTTTCTAAAAGCTCACTCCTTATAATATTTACATCTTTTGGTGCATCAATACCAATTTTTACAACACCCTTGTCTATCGATATAACTTTTAATACTATATCGTCCCCTAACTGTATTGATTCATCTGTTTTACGTGCTAAAACTAACATATATTTATCCTGCCAAGTTCATATTTCACTTGTTTATTTTCTATATTTATAATCGAGATATTATCACCATTATCTATCCAATAATACCCATCTTTTTTATTCTCTAAATCCTCTAAAGCAAGAACTCTTCCATATTTGAGATTTTCTTCATTTCCATGGTAAAAATTTTGCAGAATGTTCAAAGATTTCTTAATATCTAGTGCTTTTTCGCCATCATAAAAAAACTGTCCTTCGTTTAATCTCTCAAGCATACTTAGACTTCCATACTCAAGTCCCAATCTTTTTGAGACTAGTAATCCAAGACTTCTTATATATGTACCTTCACTAACAGTAGCTTCAAAAGTAAGAAACGGATGGCAGTATGAGATCAGTTTTGTTTCATATATAGTTGAGTTTATCTTATTTAACTCAAACTCTACACCAGCACGTGCTAGGTCATATGCTCTTTGACCATTTATTCGTTTTGCTGAGAAGATAGGTGGTTCATATTCAAGTTCACCCTCTAATGATTTCAAAACCTCTTGTACTTTACTCTCTTCAAACTCATTGACCTCATCAATACTCTCAATCATCTCAGTGTCTAAAGAATCACTCTTAGCACCAAGCCATAGAGTAGCACGGTAAGTTTTTGGAGCTTTGTTTAAAAACCTGAAAAGTTTAGTATGACTTCCCATACCTATAACTAAAACACCTTTTGCAAAAGGATCAAGTGTACCGCTAAAACCAGCTTTTTTTTGATTATATTTTCTTTTTAACTTGGTTAGAAAAAAATTCGAGCTGATGTTTGATGGTTTATAAGCAACAAACAGTCTATTCATGAAACACCTATAAACGCTCAATAAACGAGGCAAGTATATCTTTTTTAGTACCTGCAAAGTTTATGTTTAACTTGAACTCTTTTCCAGCTTTACTAACACCTAAAACACGACCGGTTCCAAAGATCTTATGGCGAACTAGATCACCCTTTTTAAAAGCTGTGTTTTTCTCTACTTTTAAGCTACCTTGACAAAGTCCAGCTTCATTAAAAAATCTAGATTTTTCCAAGTCACTTCTGCGACCTTTGTAAAAACGACTTCCTACATGAGATAAAACAAGTCTCTCTTTAGCCCGAGTAAAAGAAACATAACCAAGACGTCTCTCCTCTTCTAGATCACTTCCATCACCAACAAGTGGTAAAAAACCCTCTTCCATGCCGATAATAAATATATGATCAAATTCAAGTCCCTTGGATGCATGAATACTCATCATATAGATACTCTCACCCTCCACCTGATCTTGTTCACTCTGAAGAGTAAGTTCATTTAAAAACTCATCTAAACCAGAAGATGGGTTGTTTTTTATAAAGTCTCGAAAAAGTGCATAGAATTCATCCATATTTAGAATTCTATCTTGTTCATCAGGTTGACCTTTATATATATCTTTTAGTGAAAAAGTCTCTTCTAGTTTATCTATAAATTCATATGTGGACTCTTCTGCAACTTTTGCTACACTCTGTATATCTTTTATAAATTGTTTTAGAGTTTTAGCATTTTTCTTTCTAACAAGTGCTTCTAGTTCCTCTACAGTTGAGTCTTTTATAAAAGCAAATATAGACTTACTTACCTCATGAGCTGCCAATTCAAGTTTATCAACACTAGCTTTTCCAAGTCCACGTTCAGGCTTATTTATAATGCGTTTAAAAGAAAAATCATCATGTACATTTGTTATAACCCGTATATAGGAGATCAGATCTTTTACCTCGGCTCTGTCGTAGAACCTTTGTCCACCAACAAGCTTATAATTTATACGAGCACGGTTAAGCCCCTCTTCTATTGAACGTGAGAGTACATTTACACGGTATAGCACCGCAATATCTTTTGCACTAACTCCAGAATCCATAAGTTTTGTAATATGAGTTGCTATTTTACGGGCTTCTTCACTCTCATCGTGAGAGTTTAATACAACAACATCATCACCACTACCCCGAGTAGGCTTTAACTCTTTTCCAAGACGGGAACGGTTATGTTGAATTAGAGCATTTGCTACTTTTAAAATAGGTTCACGTGAACGATAATTGTTTTGAAGTTTAAAAACAGAAGTATTTTCAAAATCTTTGTCAAACTCCATAATGTTTCTTATGTGAGCACCACGCCATCCATAAATACTCTGATCATCATCACCTACTACACAAATATTTTTATGTGTACTACATAGTTTTTGTAAAAGTTTTAGCTGAAGCTCATTTGTATCTTGATACTCATCTACCATTATGTATTGGTATTTTTCACTTGTCTTTTGGGCTAATTCTGGATTATCTTCTAAAAGTTTATAGGTTAATGCTATAAGATCATCAAAGTCCACAAGGTTATTTTCATTTAAGTAGGCTTCATATTCTTCATAAACTTTTGCGATCTGCTGATAGTTATAAAATTCAGCTTGTTTATACGCATCATCTGGAGTCATAAGTGAGTTTTTATATCTTGATATTTCACTTGCTATAAGTGGAGTTGCGATCTCAGAATTTATCTTTTTTAATATTCTTTTTTTATCATCTGTATCGATCACAACAAAATTGTTTTTTCTTCCTATAAGATGTATATTAAACTTTAAAAATAAAAGTCCAAACTTATGAAATGTACAAAGTAATGGTGGGTATGACACACCTTCCATCATCTCTAATGAACGCTCACGCATCTCTTTAGCAGCCTTGTTTGTAAATGTAAGCGTTAAAGTACTTGAAGCAGGTATGCCAAGACCTTGAATCAAGTAAGAGAGTCTAGAGATTATTGTGGTGGTTTTACCACTTCCTGCACCTGCTAAAATAAGCACAGGACCTTCTGTTTGTTTTACAGCATCACTCTGTTCTTCATTTAGTTTTGCGAAAATTTTTTCCATATTATCCACTAAAGCTTTTAAATTTTATTTATTATATCAAAAATAATATAAATTATAATAAAGATGTTGCTTTTATTATAATTTTGAGTTATACTTTCATCATTACTTTAACTTATAGGAATTATTATGTTAAAAGATTTTGCTAAACTGCAAACATTTTTAATGGTTACAAAAGAGAAGAGTTTTTCAAAGGCTTCTGCCAAACTTGGGATCTCTCAACCTGCTGTTACTCAGCAAATAAAATTTATAGAAGACTACCTTGACACTAAGATAGTTCAAAGAAAAAAAAACGGTATATTATTAACTAAAGAGGGTGAAGACCTTTATAGAATTGCTAAGAGACTTGAAAAGTCAATAGAGAACAGTGAAAAAGAACTTATAAGTATTATAAACAAAGAATTTACTTTTGTGATCGGTTCATCAAATGCTATTGGTAACTATATTTTGCCAAACTACTTAGGTGAGATCAAAAAAAGAATCGATAATGAAGTTTACATGAATGTAGACAGATCACAAGCGATCATAGAAGCTATAGAAGATAAAAAAGTTGATTTAGGTCTAATAGAATCTCCTATATTTAAAGATGACATCATCTATAGAGAATGGATAGAAGATGAACTAGTTTTATTTTCAAACCAACCTTTAAAAAAGCAACTCTCTGGGGATGAATTATTTGAATTTGACTGGATCTGTCGTGATGAAGCTTCACATACAAGAAGACTAACCTCAGAAGTTTTTGAAGAATTGGGTGTTCAGTGCAACAACTTTAATGTTGTAAGTGTTATGGAATCACCTACAGCTATAAAAGAAGCTATTTTACACTCTGATAAAAATGCTGAGAGACCTCTTGTTTCTATTATGAGTAGACATGTTATAAGAGGAGATGTTGAAGCAGAGAGACTATACTGTGCAAGACTAAAAAACTACAAAATAGAGCGTAAATTTTATATAGCATACTCAAAAGACAGAAAACATGATGCTTTTGTAGATAATGTTGTTAGCTACTTACTTTCACTAAGTAAAATATAAAACATTTTACTTAGCTTATAAAATCAAAGAGTTTTGAGCTAGAAAAATTAGAAGAATTTTTTTATTTTTTTTCTTCTAAGATAGCGTAAGTCCCTGTTGCAAATGCTACTAGCTTTCCTTCATCATGAAGTTCAATTAAAACAAAGGATGTACTACGTCCTTGTCGCTTTACAACAGCTTCTGCAAGCAAGTGTTTGCCAGAAGCCGGTTTAAGATAGTTTATTTTAATCTCCATTGTAACTGCTGTGTAGCCTTCATCTAAATTTGAAACTGCCGCGTACCATCCAGTGTTATCCAAAAGAGTAGAGATCACACCACCATGTATAAAACCTAAATGTTGTAAATGATATGGTTGTGTATGGAGCTCCACTTGTGCACTTCCTTTTTCATATTGAATAACTTTTGCACCAGTGTGTTCTAAAAACGGAAACTTTATATCTTTCATGTTTTTTCTTTAGAATAGTTTATTTTTTAATAAATTTTGAATTTTCAGGATTTGATAAAAATATATTCATAGAGTTTTCAACTCCCTTTTCATCAATCTCTTTTTTAAGCTCTTTATCTTCTTGTTTCTCTTTATATTTTGAAAGATTTATAAAAATTGGTTGCTCATCAACTATAATTTGAACAATACTAAGCAGTGGAACAGATACTACTGAACCAAAGTTTTCAGCTCCAAACCCAGCTTCAAACATTAAACAGCTATCCTCTATCTTAGCACTCTCAAAAGTATAAGCTGCAAGATAAAACAAAGTCATATTATGGAGTTGAGACCTAATCTCTTCAGGTAATTCTGGAGCAAACGAAACATCATCCACATTACATAAAATACCAAAATGCATATTTTTTTCAAATAGATACACAATTAAATCTTGCATGTTACTCTTTATAACTTTTGCAAAATCTGCATCATTTATTAATTCTTCTAACAAAAAACATCCTTTATATTTTCATCTGTAATTATATCAAAATCTATCATTGCATTGAGTAGCGCAACCTTAGAGTAGTTGTTTAACTCTTCAGGCTTTATGTCTGCTTCTATGATCTTGCCATTATCCAAAAGTCTTTGTCTAGTAGTACCTTTTAAAAGTGGTTTTTTCGGGGTCTTCCAATTACCATCAAATAAAGCGATATTAGCAATTGAAGTGTCTGTAATGTAACCATTTTTTACAATGAGAACATCATCTGCATTCTGACGTTTTTCAAATAACTTATTTAATTCTTCTCTGTGAGTTGACTTGAGTGGATAATCTATATGATCATCATAAACGAGTCTCAAGCTTTTTATATCTCGTTTTTTGTACTTTATATATTCCACATCTATTTTTTCTATATTTTTTGGGCTATATATCAAGCGACACCGAAACAACTCATCACTTGGAGCTTTAATATAATCAGATAAATTTTTATATTCATATACACCGAAATATTTTAGAACACTTTGATATCTTTTTTGATGATACTCCAGATGACAAGCTTTACCACGAAAGATTTTAACTGTTTCTAAAAATTCACTACTCATTAAATAGTTCTGTGCTCAGGTATCTCTCTCCAGTATCACAAAGTATAGTTACTAAAGTTTTACCTTGAAACTCATTTCTCTTAGCTACTTGCATTGTTGCCCATACATTTGCACCAGCAGATATCCCTACAAGTAAACCCTCTTCACGAGCTAACATTTTTGCAGTTTTTATTGCATCTTCATTACTAACTTGAATAATTTCAGCATAAACAGATGTATCTAAAACTTTAGGAATAAACCCAGCTCCGATACCTTGAATCTTGTGAGGGCCACCTGCCTCACCTGAAAGAACGGCAGAATCTTTTGGCTCAACTGCGAAAATAGCAATATTTTTTATCTCTTTTTTTAGCACTTTAGCAGTCCCTGTAAGTGTACCACCTGTACCAACAGCTGCTATGAAGCCATCGACTTTACCATCTGTATCAAAAAGTATTTCAGGTGCAGTTGTCAAAGAATGTATCTCTGCATTTGCATCATTTTCAAACTGTTGTAAGATTATAGAGTTGTTTGTTAAAGCTTCAAGCTCTTTTGCTTTCTCTATCGCTCCACTCATACCTTTAGCTGCAGGAGTTAAAACTAATTCTGCGCCAAGTGCTTTAAGTAAGTTTCGTCTCTCAATACTCATAGATTCTGGCATTGTTAAAACAAGTTTTAGGTTTTGTGCAGCACAGTTTGATGCTAATGCTATACCTGTATTTCCGCTCGTAGGCTCGATTATAGTAGTGTTTTCATTTATTAAACCCTTCTCTTGAGCACGCCTAATCATATTGAATCCTAGTCTATCTTTTACAGAACTAGTTGGATTCATAAATTCGCATTTTCCAAGTATGGTTGCACCTGTTAGTTTTGAAGGTGCATTTAGTTTTACAAGAGGTGTATTTCCTATAAGTTCAGTTATGTTATCTGCTATCTTTGCCATAATTACTTTCCTATTTTATTAAGAATTTTCTTTAATCAGATTGATTACACAAGTATGTATCATATCATAAACTTTATCAAAGCCTTCAAAACCATTGAAAAAATATGGATCTGGAACATCAGCTCCATCGTAACCAAAATCACCAAGTTTTACTAAATTTTTTGCTCCAAGAGAACTTAGATCGCTTAAGTTTTTATCATCAAGTGCTACAACTAGATCAAAACTATCAAGATCTTCTTTTGTTACCTGTCTTGATATCAGTTTTGATATATCTACACCATTATTTTTGGCTACAACTACAGAGTTCCTACATGGGTTTTCTCCAACATGCCAATCACCTGTTCCAGCTGAATCTATATTTAGTTTAAGACCATTTTCTTGCGAATATTTTTTTGCTATACCATCTGCTAATGGGGATCGACATATATTCCCAAGGCATACAAAGATTATTGAAGTTATTTTTGATTTGCTTTTATCCATATCAAAATTATATCATAGTGCTCGTATCAATAATTGTTATTTAAACATCTTTTTACTATAATAAGCACTCTAAATTTAAAATGGATTCCCAATGAAAAATAAAAAATTCATAACAATTGGTTTTGTAAGTGTAGGACTAGCATTTTTAATGATGTTTTCTACTACACTTTTTGCAGATTCTAAAAAAGATGAAGCAACAAGCGAAGCCTCTAGACTAGAAGCACTAGCCAAGTTTACAAAAGTTATCTCCATAGTTGAACAATACAATGTTGATGATGTAAGTATTGAAGACCTTATGGATAAAGCCTTAGCAGGTATGATGCAGAACCTTGATGCTCATTCCAACTATCTTATTGAAAAAGATTATAAACGACTTAAGGTTCAAACTGATGGTGAGTTTGGTGGATTAGGGATCACAGTTGGAATTCGTGATGGAGCTTTAACTGTTATAGCTCCACTTGAGGGTACACCTGCTGATAAAGCTGGTCTTGAATCTGGTGATATCATTTTAAAAATAAACGATGAATCAACTCTAAACATGACAATAGATGAAGCTGTATCTATTATGCGTGGGAAGATTGGTGACCCGATCGATATAACAATAGTTCGCGAAGGTGAGCCAAAACCTATTGAAATCAATATTATTCGCGGTAATATAACTATTCAATCTGTTTATACAAAAACTATAGATGATAAAATACTATATGTACGTGTTACAAGCTTTGATAAAAAAGTTAAAAAAGATGTAGCCAAAGCTATAAAAAAACATCAAGCAAAAACACAAGGGATCATACTAGATCTTAGAAACAATCCTGGTGGACTTTTGGACCAAGCTGTTGGACTTGTAGATCTTTTTGTAGATGATGGAGTTGTTGTGTCTCAAAAAGGGCGTAACGATAAAGATAAACAAATTTATAAAGCTAAAAGCAGTGAAACTGTAACAGATGTTCCTCTTGTTGTTTTAGTAAATGGTGGAAGTGCAAGTGCATCGGAGATCGTAAGTGGTGCCTTACAAGATCATAAGCGCGCTATAGTAGTTGGTGAAAAAACTTTTGGTAAAGGAAGTGTTCAAGTAGTTCTTCCTATAACTGAAAATGAAGCCATAAAACTAACTATTGCTAGATACTATTTGCCAAGTGGCCGTACTATCCAAGCTGTTGGTGTAACTCCAGATATTGAAGTTTTTGCAGGAAGTGTAACAACAGATGACAAAAGCTTCTCTATCAAAGAGGCTGATCTTAAAAAACATCTAAAAGAGGAGCTTGAAAAAGTTGACGGAATAGATCAAAAAGAAAAAAAGAAAAAGAAGAAAAAAGAAGATGATGAGAAAAATATCATTACTAAAGAGATGCTAAATAAAGATCTTCAACTAAAAGAGGGTGTTGATATTATCAAAGCCCTAGTTATCATGAAAAAATAAGAGAGGAAAAAATGGAAAAAAGAGAACTTCTTTATGAGGGAAAAGCTAAAAAGTTATTTTTAACAGATGATGAGAATCTAGTTATATCAGAGTTTAAAGATGATTTAACTGCTTTTAATGGTGAAAAAAAATCTAGTGAAGCTGGAAAAGGTGCGTTAAATAACAAAATATCAACTGAGTTGTTTAAACTTTTAGAAAAAAATGGGATTCAGACTCACTTTGTTGAGATGTTAGATGACAATCACATGTTACATAAAAAAGTTGACGTTATTATGATAGAAGTAATTGTTCGTAATATTGCAACTGGTAGCCTAACTCGTACACTAGGTATTGAGGATGGGAAAGTTTTACCTTTTACACTTGTAGAATTTGATTACAAAGATGATGATTTAGGCGATCCTAAACTTAACGACCAACATGCATTAATTTTAGGTCTTGTAGATTATCAAGATGAGCTTGATAAACTTCGTCGTATGGCAAGACAGGTTAATGATATTCTACGCCCTTATTTTGCCGAAAAAGGTCTTAACCTTGTTGACTTTAAATTAGAGTTTGGAAAAGACAAAGACGGAAACATCATCTTAGCAGATGAGATCTCTCCTGATAATTGTCGTTTTTGGGATATGGAAAGTGGTGAGAAGATGGATAAAGACAGATTCCGTCAAGGTTTAGGTGGGCTGAAAGTGGCTTATGAGCAAGTTCTAGACAGAATATTAAATAAATAGGAATAAACAAATATGAAAGCAATAATCAACGTATCTCTTAAAGCAGGTGTACTAGACTCTCAAGGTAAGGCTGTACATCATGCACTTGATTCACTTCACTTTAGTGGTGTAGAAGATGTAAGAGTTGGAAAGCAAATAGTTATGCAACTTTCACACACTGATGAAGCTAAAGCTAGAGAAGAAGTGACACAGATGTGTGAAGACCTTTTAGCAAATACTGTTATAGAAGATTATGAGATAGAGCTGGTAAAGTAGAATGAAAGTTACAATACTTCAATTCCCAGGAACAAACTGTGAATATGATACACAACATGCATTTGAAAAACTAGGTGCTTCAACTGAGATACTTTGGCATAAATCTGAAGATGTTCCAAGCGATACCGATCTTCTAGTTGTAGCTGGTGGATTTTCATATGGTGATTACCTAAGAAGTGGTGCTATTGCGAAGTTTTCACCTGTTATGAAAGCAGTTAGTACATATGCAGCTCAAGGTGGAAAAATTCTAGGTATTTGTAATGGTTTTCAGGTGTTAACAGAAGCTGGTTTATTACCTGGCGCTTTAAAAAGAAATGAGCATCTTCACTTTATATCTAAACACCACCATCTAAAAGTACAAAATAATGACAATGATTTTTTAAAAGAATTAAACAGTGGTGATGTTGTAAATATTCCTATAGCTCACCATGACGGTAATTATTATATTGATCAAGATGGATTAAAAGATCTTAAAACAAATAACCAAATTTTACTTACATACTGTGATATAAATGGTAATGAGTTAAATCCTAATGGTTCAGTTGAATCTATTGCAGGTGTGTGCAACAAAGAAAAAACTGTATTTGGTCTTATGCCACACCCAGAACGTGCAATGGAAGCTATACTTGGTAGTGATGATGGCGTTAAGATGCTTGAAGGGTTTTTAAAAGCGTAATGCGTTTTATACTTTTATCATTAATCTTTGTTTTAAGTATATTTGCGCAAGAAGATACAAATATATCAACTCAACTAAATAGTTCATTTGATCAAAATGCAACTAATGCTGATCCTATAAAAGTACTATATAGCAAATATGAAGAGTTGCCAAAACGTATAGTAAAAGGGGAAGTTTTCCCTATAACTATACGAACACTCTCTATTACTCAAAACTATGAACAGATAAAATATAACTTTTCTAAGCAAAGTGGATTAGAAACACTAAATTCTATACCATATAGAGAAGAAAATGGAAAATACTTTTATGATACTTTTTATTTTTTAGCTAAAGCTAACTGGGCAAGGCTTCCTGATATTGAAGCTTATATAGAACCAAATCCAAATAATAAGTATGATAAAACTATTTTAGAGGGTGAGAAGTTAAATGTAATCAGCTTAAACCCAAGGAACAACTTCTCAAACATTGTAGCAGATAGCTTTGGAGTTGTAGAATACAAAACTACAAGCTATGATAATAAACATAACATTATTGTTTTTGTAGCTGAAGCTAGTAGATGTAACATAGCAAGTATGAAGTTTGATAAAGTTATTAAACAGGGTGTAGAGTCTATTACAGAGTCTATAAAAGACTCAAAAATAACTTACTTTGTAGTTGTAGACAAAAAACTTGATTATTTTAAATTTTCTTACTTTAATTTACAACAAAATAGATTTAATAATATCTCAATACCAATAATCGTTGATGATGATAAAGTAGTAACACAAACAGATCTAAAACCAAAAGATCAATCAAAAGAGAGATTAAAACTTGTTATTGCGATATCTATTGCTTTAATTTTACTTTTACTGATCATGTGGAGAAGAAAATATATATACATGATCATACTTGCTTTTCCACTCGCCTACATAGCCTACTTATCTGTTCCATCAAAAGAGCTGTGTATAAAAAAAGGATCGAACATCTACCTTTTACCTGTAAGTAACGGGACAGTGTTTGAAACTACATCGAAAATTATATATCTTCAAAAAGAGGGAGATACGAAGGGCTTTGTAAAAGTTAAACTCAATAACAATAAAATTGGATGGATAAAAGATGAAAACATTTGCGCACATTAGTTGGTTGTTTGCAACTATAATAATTTTTAGTTCACTAGCAATTTTAATATTTATATTTTACCTTGTTCCTGAACCTATGGCACCTAAGATCTCTGCATGGATTATAAGACTTACTACATTTTTTTCTGTAGAGATCGAAGGTGAAGAAGACCCAGAAGCTAATATGATCTTACTAAATCACCAAAGCGATATGGACATAGCAATTATGGAAACTAGTACAAAAAAAGACCTTTCATGGGTAGCAAAAAAAGAACTTTTTGATATACCTTTTTTTGGTCTAGCGCTTAAGCTTCCTAGAGATATTCCTGTTGAGCGTGAGAATAAAGCCTCTTTAGTAAGACTTGTCAAAGATGTGAAATCTCGCTTGGACTTGGGAAAAACTATAACTATGTTTCCAGAAGGGACAAGAAGTACTAAGGGTAAAATGCTTCCATTTAAAGTCGGCGCAAAGATGATCGCCGACAAGTACGAATTAAGAGTTCAACCTGTTGTAATCATGCAAAGTGCAAAATACTACAATATAAAAGAATACTACTACAAACCTGGTCGTGTAAAACTGATCTATATGGATTCATTTGTTGCAGATAAAAATGATAAAGAATGGTTAAAAAACTTAAGAGATAAAATGCAAAAGGTATATGACGATGAGCTGGCAAACAATCCTAGCCATAGGTAGCGGCGGTTTTATAGGGGCAGTTTTAAGAGCTTACTTGAATGGTCTTATTTCTCACAAAGTCCCTCACGATCTACCATTTGGTACACTTGGAGTTAATCTTATAGGTAGTTTTATTATGGGTATAGTTATCGCATATTTTATGTATACTACTCTTTTTTCAATCCATGTAAAGTCATTTATATCGACTGGAATTTTAGGTGCATTAACTACATACTCAACTTTTGCCATAGAGAGCTTTTTTTTACTTGAAGGTGGCTATATAGCATTGGCACTTATAAATATCAGCGCAAATGCATTTGGCAGTATTCTTATGGCAGGAAGTGGCTTTTACTTAGTAAAATATCTTTTTAAGTTCTAAAACTCATAAAGGAAGGTTGTAGATTGTGAGAGATCATACTTCTCTTCTACTCCATTTGGAGGAGTTGAATCTCTATTATATGAGATTGAAAACTTTAAGTTTAGTTTTTTGTAAACCTCTAAAATCAACTCCAAATCATTAGTCATTACATAATCATCAAAGTCATCTATAATAGGCTGATAATACAATGTATAGGCTAAAGATGAGTTTTTTGAAAATTTTAGTGAATATGCAAGATATGAGTTTAACCTTGTATTGTCTTCATTTGGATCTAAAGAAGGATCTGTATAACGTATTTTTTCATATAAAGCACCAAGTCCAAAATACCCTTTTCCAACTATTGGCGTGTTAAAAATTTTTGCTCTTAAACCTAAACCACCAACACCTCTATAATTTAGTGCTCTAAACTTATCATCTTGGGCTTGTAGAAAAACCTCATATCTTAAGATCTCTTCACTTAACTTGTGTATATACCTTAGGTGAGCATACATTTTATTTGTATCCTCTATCTCATTTGCCTCTCCGTATTCACCTGAGATAGTAAACCAAGTTACATAACTTACATTGTTGTCATAATTCAAATTTGCAGAAGCTTTATAAGAATCTTTATAAGTATTACCACGTTTTGTATCAAGCCCTAATTCAACTCCTCCTGAGAAACCTGCTTTATCACCTATCTCTACTGGCTTTATCGATACAACTGCCAAAAGTTGTGTTGTTATTATTAGTATTGCTACTATATATTTCATATATATTTTTCCTGTCTATATTTGTATAATCTCATCTGAGCACCATTGTGCTAATTCAAAGTCATGTGTAATTAGTAGCATCCCAATCTCGTCCAACTTTTTGACTAAACTTTGCATAACTTCTAGCTGGATTACATTATCTAGCGCACTTGTCGGTTCATCAAGCAATAAAACTTCAGGCTTCATCAGTATTGATCTTAAAATGGAAGCCCGTTGAAGTTGACCTCCAGAGAGTTCATGAGGTAGTTTTAAAAGCTGACTGTAATCAAGTTCTAAAATATCCAATTCATCTTTTATATTTTCTGTTGAAGCTACATCTTGTATCTGACTTATTAGCTTATAACTAGGATGAAATGAACTGTAAGGGTCTTGAAAAACTTGTGAAGCTCTTTTACACTTAACACTTCCACTTATAGGTTTTATATTTCCTAAAATTATTTCAAAAAGAGTACTCTTCCCTGCTCCACTTTGACCTACAACGGATTTAATTTCACCTTTTTTTAGGTTAAACGATAAGTTTTCAAAAAGAAGGTTATCTTTTGTGTAACCAAAAGATAGATTATTAACTTCTATAAGATTCAAGTTATAGCTCTAATATTCAAAATTATAATATCCTATAATTGACTTTATAAACTAAATTCTATTATAATTTTATAAAACTGTCAATCAACAAATAATTAAAGGACACAAATGTTTAAAACTATAGAAAATGGAATTCTTCCAACTAAAGGAAGTGAATATTCTGCATGTGTAGATTTATATTCTAGAAATGATATGATTATACAAGAAGGTGAAACAACTTTAATACCATTGGGAGTTTGTATTGATTTAATGATTTTGAAAAATAGCTATAGGGGGAACTTTTCTACAGATGATGAATTGAACTTTTGGTTTGAAAAATTCAAACATTCACATTATTTACAATTAATGCTTAGAAGCTCACTATCTAAACAATTAATAATTG
>Ga0193962_1000620_pt1 | contig 16394 bp, 12 predicted proteins | sample FB_5_MG_FD_140335 | JGI IMG/M metagenome (GOLD analysis project Ga0193962, IMG submission 140335) | Microbial mat bacterial communities from the Broadkill River, Lewes, Delaware, United States - FB_5_MG | ecosystem: Environmental > Aquatic > Freshwater > River > Microbial mats | place: USA... | reverse complement strand
CGATGAAATAATTGCTAAAAACCCAGATAATGTTGAAAAGTTCAAAGCTGGAAATACTAAACTTTTAGGTTTCTTTGTAGGGCAAACACTAAAAGCTACGGGTGGAAAAGCAAATCCACAAGTTGTAAATCAACTTGTAGCTGATGCTTTAAAATAACACCTCTAATAAACTATAAAAAAGGCTAGGTATACAACCTAGCCTTTTTTATTCACAAATTTTTCTAATAAGAGTTATACTTCATCTAGCTTTTTTTGAAACTCATCATTTATTTTTTCTAATTCATTTTCAAGCTGTTGCAATTTTGCTTGACTTTTAGATTTTTCAGATGGACTTAATGATTCAATTTCTGCTATCTCTAGTTTAATAGATTTTGTAGCTTGACTTTTTTCGGCTACGATTGTAGCTCTTAGTTTTTTGATCTCTTTTTTATTTCTTTTTGGTTTTTCCACTTTTTTTGGTTCATTAGCATTGTCATCTTCCCATCCAATTTGTTCTAGAAACTCATCATAAGTTCCATTGAAATAATCAGCTCCTTCATTTGTAAATACTATTAGTTTATCACACACAGCTCGTAATAATTCTTCAGAGTGAGTTACGATCATACATGAACCCTCAAAAGCTTTTACAGCTGTTGTAAGTGCATCAATTGAGTCGATATCAAGGTGATTTGTCGGCTCATCCAGGAAAAGGAGATTTACATCTTGCGCTATAATTTTACCAAGCATAACTCTTGATTTCTCCCCTCCTGAAAGAAGTGATATTTTTTTCTTTGCATTATCTCCAGAAAACATCATGAGCCCACAAATACTTCGTATAACTGCTTCTGGAAGTTTATGATTTACACTATAAATTTCATCCATAATTGTATTTTTAGCATTTAAATGAGAAATATTTGTTTGTCCAAAGTGTCCAAATACACATGATGGATGAAAATTAACACTTCCGATTAACGCTTCTAACTCACCTGCAATAGTATTTAGTAAAGTCGATTTTCCTTTACCATTTTTACCAATGATTCCAATAGTCTCACCTCTTGATAAAGCAAAGGTTATATTTTTAAAAAGTAAATTATCTTTTGTGTATCCAAAACTTAAATCATTAACTTCTACTAAAAATTTTGCTGAAGTATCTTTGTAGTTAAAGTCAAAATTTAAATTAGAATCATAATTAATATCTTCTAATATCTCCATTTTTTCTAAGATTTTAACTTTTGACTGAGCAAGTGTCGAAGTTGCTGCTCTTGCTTTATTTTTAGCGATGAACTCTTCAAGATCTTTAATCTTTTTCTCTTGTGCTATTTTTTGTTTTTCATGATGCTCTTCATTTGCAAGAATCTGTTCAAAAAACTTGCGAGTTCCTCCAGGGATCATAAAAGCTCTTCTTCTTACTATCCCTAAAGTATGGGTACAAACACTATCCATAAACTCTCTATCGTGAGTAATAAGTATCACTTCACCTGGAAATGATTTTAAAAAAGCTTTTAGCCATCTAATAGATAAAATATCAAGATAGTTTGTTGGCTCATCTAGTAGTAACATATTTGGTTCAGTTAATAGAAGTTTTGCAAGATTGATTCTAATTTGGAAACCACCAGAAAATGACTTAGGATCTTTTTCTAAATCTTCCTCAGTAAAACCTAATCCAAATAACATCTTTTCAGCTTTATAAATGTCATACTTGTTCTCTTCACTTAAAGCTAATGCAGTCTCATCGATTAGTTTTTTCTCAGTAAAGTTAAAATACTGTTTTAAAGCACCGATTTTATATGCTTTTGGGAATTTAATTTCACCCATATCAGGATGTTCTTCTCCTAAAATTAGTTTAAATAGTGTTGATTTACCAGTACCATTTCGTCCTACTAACCCTACTTTATCTCCTGAATTTAATCTCAGATTTAGTTCACTATAAAGTTCACTTGTTGGATAACTTTTTGATATATTTATTAATTCAATCATGATTCTCTTTTTTGCAGTTTTTTAATTTTGGGATTATATGATATGAAGAGTTATATGTTTATAAATTGTGAAGTAACTAAGCCAAAATTAGAGAAAACTCTAATTTTTACTATAGTTAAAATCACTAAACCTCTAGTTCGAAAAATGTTTCACTAATTTTTTTATATTCTGCAACTGAGCAAGTTATTTTTATAGCATTGTCATAGTCTTTAAACTGTTCTTCAAATTGTTTTTTTAATTCTTTTAAATTTGCTGTTCTAAAGATAAAATATCCTACTATATCTGTTCCTCTTGAACCACTTTTTTCAATTCCAAAACTATCAAATTTCCAGTCTATACCTTTTGAAAAGAAAAACACCTCTCCAATTATTTTATTTAATTCATCACGAACATTATTATTAAACTCTTTTAAGTGTACATAAAAAGCAACATTTACATTATATTCATTTTGAATAAGTTTTTTTTCAAATTTTGTTTCTGCTTCTTCTATTATATTTATATTTATATTTTTCATTTTATTTTCCTTTATTATTCTGTATTGGTATTGTAAGTATAAATTTTGCACCATGATAAAGATTTTCCTTATATTTAAAAGTAAAATTCTCTACAGCAATTTTTCCTTTTAAACTCGTTTCTATAATATTTTTACTCATATATAAACCAATCCCTGTACCTTTTGATTTCTTTTTTGTTGTAAAGTAAGGCTCAAATATTTGTTCAATAACATCTACTTGGATGCCACCAGCATTATCGTAAATTTCTATTACCACATGTTCATCAATCTGTCTTGCACTTATAAAGATATATCTTATTGTATCAACCTCTAATAATGCATCTTTTGCATTATTAATAATATTTAGTAAAACTTGAATAAGTTCATTTTTAAACGAATAGCATTGTATATTTTGTATATCTTTTTCAACAAAGATATTTTTACTTTTTAAATTAGCTAATACTAAATTTAAAACTTGATCAATTGCACCAGCAATTTCAAATTCGACTTTTTCTTTATTTTGTGAATAAAAACCTCTAAAATCATCAATAGTTTGAGATAAAACTTGAGTGGTAATAACAATATTGTTTAAATCTTTATCAATCTCTTCTTCAGTAATCAAATTATATTCTTTTCTTACTCTCATACCACTAGCTAGTGTACTGATTGCTGATAAGGGTTGTCTCCACTGATGAGCTATATTTCCAAGCATCTCTCCCACTGCAACAAGTTTTGACTGTTGATTGAGTACTAAATCTTTTTCTCTTAAAATTTTTACTTGCTTATTGATTGTTTCTTCTAAATTATTATTCATTTTTTTTAATTCATTATTTTTACTATTCAGTTCATCTGAATAATACATTAATGTTTTTTTAATTTTTCGAGATAAAAACATGATAATTAAGACAATAATCAATGACAAAGCAATCGAAATAACAATTATAAGATTAATATTTTCACTTAGTCTTGATTCAAGTAATAATTTTTTTTCTTTTATTTTAAAATTCAAATCATCTGTATATAGTCCAGTGCCTATAACCCAATCTAGTTTGTTAATATATTGAACATACGATATTTTCTTTGAAACTTTAAAGTCTAAAAATAATTTTTCATCTTGTTTATATTCGATAAATGTACTCTTTTTTGATTTCGCTTCATTCAGAATATTTGTTACATTTTTTTGTATTGTTTGTGATAGTTTTAATAAAGGTACATTTTCAATATCTTTGTTTTTATGTAACAAAGGAGTTCCTTTTTTATCAAGTATAAAAATATAAGCATTATCTTGAAATTTTAATTTATCTATAATATTTATTGTATTATGAGAAATAAGGTTTTTTATATCATCTTCATAAATTCCTGTTCCAATTACAATATTTAAAGGTTTAAATAGTTTTACATAGCCGATCTTTTTACTTGAAATTTCCGTGTTAGGTTTTTTCCAATACCAAGTATCAAAACCTTCTGAGTTTTTTTCTATAACTTTTTTATAACTGTAAAAAAGATTTTTCTTATTTTTATCTTCTAAATTAATTAAAGACTTTCCTACAAATTCAGGGTTGACAGGCAAGGATATAGATATAGCATCTTTTGCATCATATATAAAAAAATAACCACTATTATTATCAAAAAAACGGATGTTTTTCATCTTGTTATTAATAATTTTATATATCTCTTCTGTAGATTTATGTTTATTATTTTCATAAATTGTGTTAAGTAATGAATGCCCAAGATTGACATAATGCCTTGCAATCTGTTTTGATTCATTTAATTGAAAATTATAGTTGTTATCTATTGTGATAGATACATTATTTATTCTATTTTTTATTCTTTCTTTTAAATTATTTAAATGATTTTTTTCTAATTCTGAAACTTCTAGCTCATAAATTTTGTACATAGAACTAATATAAATATTTGTCAATGCAAAAGATGTAATTAAAATACCTATCACAGGTAAAAATACTATCCAATTAAATAAACTACCATTAAACTTTCTTTTTTTCATAGTGCATTATAACAAATACTATTTTAATTATTGTAAATTATTTACCTAGTCATCTTTTTTACAAAGACTACAACAAATAACGCTAAAATAAATCCTCCAAGTAAAGCTTCTATACCTGCAAATAACTTCGAAATTCCTATAGGCAAAATATCTCCATAACCTAAAGTAGTAAAGGTCACTACACTAAAATATAAAGCATTAAGTAATGCCACAATATTCTCTTCGAAACTTGCATTAAAAGAAATTTGAATTATTTCACCAGAATAGTTTAATCCTGTCATAAAAAAGATACCTGTAAATAATAAAATCACCATTGCGCTTAATATCACAATTCGAAGTGGTCTTTCACCATATCCACAAGAAAAGTCGACAATTTTGGAGATAAATCTTTTGAATGAAAATAAAGGCATTTGTTTTCTTCTCATTTTCATCTCTTTTTGAAAAAACCAACCTGCCGTTTCAAATAACCCATCAGATTCACATGTACGCCTGAGGTTTCGATATATCTCTTCTGATTGCTGATACAGATCTAATTTTTCTTCAAAATTTTGTGTAATTTTTGCTTTTTTCTCTTGGAGTATATTCTTATCCCAAATAACATTTTCTAAACGAGCATGTTCAAAATTTGTTCCTAATAAATTACAGTTTTGAAAATTTGCAAAATGTAAATTTGCACCTTCAAAATTTGCTTTCATTAAAGAACTTCCTGAAAAATCTACTTTAAAACAGTGTGCATGGGAAAGATTCACTTTATAAAAATCACAATTATTAAGTTTGTAACCTTCATGATGACCACTGTTTACGAGATTTATATTTTCTAAATTAGCTTGTGAAAGATTAAAGTTTTTTACAGGTTTGAAAGTTTTAACTCTTTGTTCTAATAATTCTTTTACATTAGATTTATTTTTATTTGTTCCATCTACCCATTTTGTATCTTCTATAGAGTTTATCATCATACATTCCTATTAATTTTTATTAATCTCTTTCATGTACTCAGATATTTCCTTCATTTCATCAGATGAAACATGCCAACTTCCAAGATATTCTTTAATTGCAAAAAGAACTATATTTGTTAATTTTTCATTTAAAGACAAAGATAAGTATTTATCATAATTTTTACTTTCTATTTTCATTTCATCACTATAGGAATCTATAATAAGTTCTTTTTCATTTTCTGTTAAAATTAAAAAAGATTTCTCTTGTAAAACTTTTTTAATTAATATTGCTGCTTCATCTCTTCTACATTGTTCCATATATTCCTCGATTATATTTTTATTGTATTTTATTAAATTTTGGTTAATTTAGATAGTGTTATTTTCATCTAGTTTTTTAATTAAACAGTTTCCAAATGCTTCTTCGATATATGGAGTTATTTGCCATTCATTTTTAAACTCTTTATATTGTTGTATTATTTTATTCACTTTTATATTATTTTCAAAAAAAGCTCTTATCATAACATTTTTTGGAGTGTGTTCCATATCTATAAACTCAATTACTTGTGTACGATATCCCATGATTTCTAATACATTTGCTCGAACACTATCGGTAAGTAAAGTGGCAAGCTTTTCTTTTATTATTCCATATTTCATCATAGGGATCATTTTTTCATTTTTAATTTTCTTTAAAAATTCATGTTGACAACATGGAACTGCTAAAATAACTTTAGCTCCCCAGTTAACTGCTTTTGCTAACGCTTCATCTGTTGCAGTATTACAAGCATGTAGGGAGATAACCATATCGACATTTTTAAATTGGTTAAAACCTTTAATATCTCCTTGTTCAAATTTCAAGTCGTCAAACTTTAATTTTTGTGCTAAATCTGAACAAAACGAGATAACATTTTCTTTTAAATCTAATCCTACAATCTCTACATTATAGCCCATTTTTAATACAAGATAATCATACAATGCAAAAGTAAGATAAGCCTTACCGCATCCAAAATCTATAATTCGAATAGTTGTATTTTTATCTAAATAAGGGATACAATCAGATACTAACTCTAAATAACGATTGATTTGTTTAAATTTATCATATTTAGCATTTACTATTTTACCTTGGGCTGTCATAATTCCAAGTTCGATTAAAAATGGTGTTGGTTCACCTTCATTTAAAATATACTTTTTCTTTTTATTATGAGTTGGTTCTTCAAATTTTCTTGTGGCTGCTTTTTTCAGTATCTTTGCTACCCCTTTTTTACTCACAAGTATTTGATAATCATGATCCACAGTATTTATCACAGCTTGTTTAAAATATGTTTCTAGTAGCTGAGACATTTCAGTTTTAGTTTCTTCATTACTAAAGTTTTTATGCTCTACATTTTTATCATAAAAATATTCAAATTGATGTTTTTCTTCATTTTTAATAATTACTTGTTTGATAGTTACTTTATTGAAGGTTTTTTCAGACTTATTTCTTACTCCACTAAAAGTTGCTTTTATTATCGTTTCTTCATTTGTTACCTTATTCATCAATTCAATTATATTTTGCATAATGTTTAAAATTCCTTATAAAATTTCTTTTTCGTATGATAGCAAAACACACTTTCATTTATATATAAAAAACACTGTATCATCAACAAAAAATATTCATAAAACAAAATTAAATTTCATTCAAATCTTTTGGTTCACTTAAAAAATAACCTTGACAATAATCAACTCCCATCTCTTTCACCTTTTTATAAACTACTTCATTGTGAACAAATTCTGAAATAACTTTTATATTCATTTTCTTTGAAAAATCTATCATCAACTCAACTATAAGTTGAGCATTTTGATCTGTATCAATGTTTTTTATTAAACTACCATCAATTTTTAAATAATCAATATTAAGTTTCATCAAATATTCAAAATTACTATATCCTGTACCAAAATCATCTATAGCAATTTTACATCCATAACTTTTAAACTCTTGAATAAAATCATGAACATCTTCAAAATTTTCGATCCCTTCAGATTCTAAAAGCTCTATAACTACCCTATCTCCTATTTTATAATATTCGAGTTTCTTTTTTAAATAAAAAACTATATCATCACTTAAAATATCTTCAATACTTAAATTGATAGAAAATTCATCTTTTCTATCTTTAAAAAACTCAAAAGATTTTTCTATAATGATTTTTGTTAGAGTAGGATAGAGTCTTGATTTTTTAGCAATCTCTAGAAAATAAAATGGTGACAATATTTCACCATTATCTCTCATTCTTACGAGACATTCATATTTTGATTTTCCTAATTCACTGTTGGCTTTTATGGGTTGTCCATAAACTAAAATATCATCATTTTTTATGGCATCCTTAATTTTTTTTGTCATTATAATATTATTTTCGTACTCTTTTTCCAATTTATTAGTATTGTCAAAAACCATCAATGAACGGTTACTTTCTCTTGCATTTACTAGTGCCATTTCCGAGTTAAAAATAATCTTTCTCTTATCTCCTTGTGAAATACCTGCTGAAATAGAGATATTAAAACTATCATTTTCAATAACAAAAACATTATGATCACAATATTTAATAATATTTCTCACCGTTTTCAAAAATTCATCCATCGTAACACTTAATGATGGAAGTAATACAAACTCATCTGGGCTAATTTTATAAAGTTGCATCTCTTTATCCAAGGTTATTCTTTGTAAGGTTTCTGATAAAGATATAAGAAGTAAATTACCCTTTTCAAGGCCATAAAAATCATTTATTTCCTGGAATTTATTAATTTTAAGAATTGCTAATTTTAATTCTAAATTATTTCGAGATATATCTTCATATAACTTTACTTTATTAGGTACATTTGTTATTTTATCTTTTGTTTGATTCAGTATTTTTTCTTCTTGTGAGATTAAAGTAGTTATATCATTTCTTATAGAGATAAACTCTGTAATAGTACCTTTTTCATCTAAAATAGGCACAATAGTGCTTTGAACAATATATGAAACTCCGTCTTTATTCTTATTTTTTATAACACCCTTCCAAACTCTTTTATTTAAAATTGTTCTCCATATCTCTTCAATGAGAGCTTTGGGTGTATCAGAATCTCTTACAATATTATGTGATTTTCCAATAAGTTCTTCTCTAGAATACCCACTAATTTCACAAAAAGCATCATTTGCATATTTAATAATACCTTTTGCATCTGTTTTTGAAACAATACTGCTTTCATCTATTGCTTTTTTATAATCATCTAAAACTGCATTGACACTAAGTAACTCTTTTGTTTTCAATGATACTTGTTCATTAAGCTCTTTTTCAAAATTTTCAATTGGTTTTAAAATTATTCTCATAAATATAAACACAAGTATCATCATAAATAAAATAACTAATATAATACCACTTAAAAAGATTGTCTTTAGTATTTTTAAAATCTCATTTTCGACTTCTTTTTCATCAATTTCAACAGCTAATGCCCAGATGTTATCTAAAACATTTATTGAAGTGTATGCACTTAAAACTTCGACACCTCTGTAATCTTTTACTTTTCTATGACCACTATTTCCCTTTAGTGCATCTTCTACTGCTACGGAATGAACATTAACAATACCAACTGTTGTAGAAAGATCATTTATATACTTATTTGCAATAGAGTTTTTAAAACGACTATCACTTCTCATAAGATAATCTTGACCTACAAGATAAGATTCACCAGTTTGTCCTAAACCAATCTCTTCCCAACTTTCATCAAATGTCATTATTCTATTAAGCTCGTCTACTGATAATTGAAACGCTATTACACCTATGTTTTTTTTATTTTTTATTATTGGCATAGCAAAAAAAGCAACTGGTTTATTATAGCTTGGTTCATATGGTTTAAAATCACTAAACGAAATCTTATTCTTTTTAATTGCATTACGGTATACAGTTCCCAATGAACTATCTTTATATATTCCACTATTTAAATTTGTCCCAAAATCTAATTCTTTAATAACAGAATAGACAATATTTCCACTATTATCAATCAAGAAAATATCATAAAAATTGTGTCTATTCAAAATATTAATAAATTTTTCATGATTTTTTTTGTGTACTTTATCGTAAGTAAGATTCATTTTGGAGTTAAACAACTTATGCTTACTATATGAGATAAAAGGATTATCTGTAATAAAAAGTTTTTGAAGTATATTTCCATTAATATTATTTGCCAAGTATTTATCGTAAGGTTTTACTTGCGGTGAATTAGGTATATCATAAAAAACTCTCTTAGTGTGTTTTTCGATTAATTTTAATGTTTGTGAATGATTCACTTTACCTGTATGCTCTGAAGATACCTTTAAAAATGAGTCACCTAAATCTTCCATGGCATTTTTAATTTCTACTGCCTCAGATATAGTTTTTATAATAGATATTTTATCATCAAAATATTTTTCAGAATTTACCTTTAATGAATTCCGTATAGAAACTATTTTATTAAAATAAATTTTTGTTAAAATATTGTTTAGTTGAGAACCAGTAATAATGCTCGTAAAAATTACAGTTGTTAATAATAATATCAATAATACTATTAACTGCTTTGAATATCTTTGTATAACTCGATTCATTATTTTGCCTCAAGCCTGTTTCTACCATTTTCTTTTGCTTTATATAAGAGATCATCAGCATCTTTATAGAGTTTATCGGGAAGTAATTCATTGAAAGAATTATCATCAAAAGAGTTTGCGGTAACCATTCCCATAGACACCGTTAAATATTCACTTGCTTGACTATTTTTGTGTTCTATTTTAAGATCTTCGATATTTTTTCTAACACTATCCGCTAAGTTGTAAGCTTCCCTTGGATTAAGTGCATTAAAAATAGCACCAAACTCTTCTCCCCCTAGTCTAAAACACATATCACTAGCTCGTTGTAAACTTTTTTCAAGTGTCTTTGCAACTTCTATAATTACATTATCACCCGATTGATGTCCATATGTATCGTTATACTGCTTGAAAAAATCAATATCTATAATAACAAATGAAAAATATGTTTTATCTCTTTTTGCTATATTTATTGCTTTTGGCATCATCTCATTAAAGTATCTTCGATTGTAAATATCTGTCAAAGCATCTTTAATTGACATATCCTCAATTTTCTTTTTATCTGTAATGTCAATTCTCACTGCTGTATAACCAGTTTTTTCTCCTAAGTCATCAAATGTAGGATATATCGTTGCTTCTACCCAATAAAAACCTCCATCTTTTTTCTTATTTTTAATAATACCGTGCCAAATTCTGTTATTTGAAATTGTTTCCCATAGGTTTTCATAAATAAATGGATCATTATCTTCATGTTTTACAACTCTATGATTTTTCCCTATTAACTCATCTTTTGCATATCCACTAATAGAAGCAAAAGCTTCTGAAACATAATTAATTTTACCTGAAATATCAGTAGAAGAGGTAATGATATTTTTATCAATAAGTTCTACATATTTCTGAATCTTATTTTCACTAAGTTTGGATAAAGATAAAAGCTCTTCAATTTGTTTTTTGAGTGTTATATCAGCTTTTATAGCTGTATACCCTTTTTTCTCTCCATTCTCATCATAGTTAGGATAAATTGTGACATTTACCCAGTAAAAATCACCATCTTTTGTTTTGTTTTTTACTTCAGCATTCCACTTTTGATCTTTAGATATAGTTTCCCAAAGATCTTTATAAAGAGATTCTGGCATATCTTTATGTTTTACTATTCTATGATTTTTACCAATTAGTTCTTTTTTGGTATAGCCACTTATTTGAGCAAATGCCTCTGAAACATCAGTAATATTTCCTTTTAAATCTGTTGTAGATGTAATAATGTTCTTATCTATAAGAGTAATATACTCTTCCATGTTTCTTTTACTTGTATTAATTATATGTAAATCTTTTACAAGTTCATCACTCATATCAAAAAATTCTTTTGTCATATATCCTATTTCATCATTAAAAAATATTTTTTTATCTGGATTTTCTTTTAATCTAATACTATGAATTGATTGTGTTAAATATTTTATCGGTATTATCACTTTTTTTCTAATTAAAAATATTGAGATTAAAAAAAGTACCACTAATAATAAAGAAACAAATGACAATATCTGCTGTATGCTTGCAATCTTCTCTTTAAATATTGTAAGCTCTTTATCTGTCCGTCTGTCAAAATGACGCAATAACTCATCAATTGGAAACATAATTTTTTCTTTTGCTTCTAGATACTCAGTTGAATGTAAAATCTTGATAGCTTTTTGTTGATTGGGAGTATCATGAATTGAAAAATTTCCATTTTTATCTTTATATAATCCAACCATTGCATTAAATGCTTCTAGTTCTAAATTTACTAGATCATCTGAGTTTTGATGTGCCTCTTCAAATTTTTTGATCTCATATTCATCTTTTACTAAATTTTTTATCATAAAATTAAAAGATGTTTTTTTGCCATTTGGATGATATTTTTGTCTTGCTTCTTCTGATAAATCCCAATAAATATTGTTATAATCTTTAGGTAAAGATAGATCTCCATTTCTAATATGTAATATTTTGATATAGTTTTCTTTATATTGTTCATTATTTGTAACAACATATTGTCTAGCAAATCGTGTAAGATCATCAGAACTTTGTCTTAAAATATCAACAGTAACTCTTGAATTGTACCTGTTATCTTCTAGTTGCAAGAATAATTTAGTATTCACTTTTATTTCATTCACAAAATATAAAGCAATTATCAGAACCAGTAATGTTACTGTACCTATAATATTAAAAAATTTACCAATTGAACTGTTCATTATCTTGTCTCCATAATAAATGATTTTATATAATTTAGCCAAATAAAGCTAAAAAAGTATGTTATTAAAGACAATAATATCAATAAAAATTATATTTATTAATAACATTGCTCTTCATACTAAAGATAAATGAGACACTCAAACGAGTATTAAAATTAAGATAAAGAATGGTTAAATTTGATATAATTGAGGATAATAAAGAAAGGATAATATTTATGTTAAAAACATTAATTATTTTATTGATACTCAATTTATCTTTATTTAGTAATCAAACAATAATAAATAATCCAAATTCAAAAAAAATAGTATTTATAAATCCTGGAAAATCAGATGAAATTTTTTGGGTTAATGTAAGTAACTTCATGAAAGCAGCTGCAAATGATTTTGGTTTTGAACTCAAAATTATTTATGCACAAAGAAATCATTTTAAAATGATTGAAATTATGCAAGATGTAGTGAATCAAAAAATCAAACCAGATTTTTTAATAATAGTAAATGAGAATAATATGGCTGATAAGTTATTAAAAATTAGTAATAAACACAAAATTAAAACTATGCTTATTTTAAATGATTTATCAAAACAACAAAAAAGTGTGTTTGGCAAACCTCGCGGGTATTTTCCATATTGGATTGGAAGTATAATCCCAGATAATATTCAAGCAGGTTACCTCATAGCTAAAAGTTTAATCGAAAATTCAAAACATAAAAACATCAATATGATTGCAATAAATGGGGATGAATCAACATTTGCAGCACGGCATAGATACATGGGTCTGAAACAAGCTTTAAAAGAAAACCCTCATGTTAATTTTTATCAACACTTTAGTGCGGATTGGAGAGAAGACATATCTGCCCAAATCACACAACGAGCCTTAAAAAGATATCCAGATACAAATGTAATATGGACAGCAAATGACCCAATGGCAATAGGTGCAATACAAGCAATCGTTAAAACTAATAAAAAGATACTGGTAAGTGGTTTGAATTGGTCACAAGATGCTTTACGGGCAATAAAAAATGATAAGATGCTGGCTTCTGTAGGTGGGCATTATATGATAGGTGGCTGGTCTATAGTTTTATTATATGATTATATAAATGGCCGAGATTTTATAGATGAGTCTTTAGAGTTAAAACAACATATTTTCAGCACTATTAACAAATCAAATTATAAAACATATCAAAAATATTTCAAGAATGAAGATTTTGAACAAATTGATTTTACAAAATTTTCTAAAACAGAAAATAATAGCCTAAAAAAATATAATTTTTCCTTACTAGAAATACTAGGACAGTTAAAATGATAATGAGATTTTTAATAATTTTAGTTTTTTATAATTGTTTTCTTTTTGCAACACATAAAGGTATATCAATTGAAGAATGGGAAAATAGTACCTCAAAAATTGAACTAGAAAAAAAATTAAACTACATAGTTTCAGCTACAAAAAAACCTATTTATCAATTAAGATTTGAACTTTTAAAAAATATCATTACACCACTGATTGATACTCCTGAAATAAGTGCTGTAATTATTACAGATAATTTTTCTGAAGTTCCATTTTTAACGGCATATAAAGAAAATGAAGAAATAAACATTGCTATAAATCAAAAAGAAAAACAATTAGATAATTCATTATACTTTATTTTAGAATCAAAAATAATTTATGAAAATATACACATTGCAGATGTAATACTTTATATATATAAAAATAAAATAAGTATTCCAAATAAAAAAGATTTAATTATCCCACTAAATTTATCTAAACAAGAAATGCTCTATTTAGAAGGGAAAAAAGAGATTAAAATATGTACGATTCCTAATGCTTTACCATATGAAAAAATAGAGAAAAATAATACTCATTTAGGAATATTTTCCGATATTATAAAAATTATAGAAAAAAATCTAAATACAAATATCATAATTGTCAAAACAGAATCATTTACAGAATCCCTTTCTTACATCAAAAAAAGAAAATGTGATATTTTAACAGGTATTATAAAAACTTCTCAAAGAGAAACTTATTTAAATTTCACTGATCCATATTTAATAGAACCTTTAGTAATTGCAACAAATAACAAGAAGGTTTTTATAAATAATACTGATGAGTTATATCATCAAAAAGTAGGAATAATAAAAGGATATGCTTTTTTAGAAACATTAAAAAACAAATACCCTGATATCTATTTTATAGAAGTTGACAATGCCATAGATGGTTTAGAAAATGTTAATAATAACCAGCTCTTTGCTTTTGTTGATACTTTACCAAGTATAGCTTATTATATACAAAAAAACCTATTTACAAATTTGAAAATATCAGGTAAATTAGAAGAATATATTGAGATAAGAACAGCTTCAAGATATGATGAACCAATTTTAAATCTGATTTTACAAAAAGCACATAATGCAATCAGTCGTAACACAATAGAAACAATAGTAAAAAAGTGGTCAGATACAAATATACAACAAGTCACTGATTTCCAATATTTAATAGAAATTATAATCATGTTTATAATAATTATTTTGATAACACTATTTTGGATGAAAAAGTTATCAAATACAAATAAAAAGTTAGAAGAGTCACATAAAAAACTGGAAATTTTAGCATCAACTGATTCTATGACTGGATTATATAATAGAGGACATTTCAGTAAAGTATCCCAACACCTTTTATCTTTAGCAAAAAGAAATCAAACAAACCTATCTGTGATTATGTTAGACATTGATAATTTTAAAAGTGTAAATGATACCCATGGACATAGTATAGGTGATGAAGTAATAATATCTCTGGCAAATAAACTAAAAGCACTTCATAGAAAGAGTGATTTAAGTTGTAGATTTGGTGGGGAAGAATTTGTTTTATTATTACCTAATACAAATGTTGACAATGCATTACTATTTGCTGAAAAAATTAGATTTGAGACAGAAAAGATAGAAATAAAAATCAAGCAAAATGAAATTTTGAAATTTACTGTTAGTATTGGTGTATCATCTGTTCAAATTAAAACAGAAAACAATATTGAAGAATCTATCAAAAGAGCAGATGATGCACTTTACCTAGCAAAAGAAAATGGGAAAAATAAAGTTTGTATTCATGATTATTGTATCTAGAGTAAATAATAATAAAATGAAAAAATATAAAGGCTAGTCAAATGAGTAAAATACGATTTAAAAAACTAGATATGAGTTGTAATATTGACAAAAAAATTCTATTAACATATTTTTTTAAAAAGTTAAACACAGTATTGGATAAGAAGGAATTATTAACATTGTCTTGTATTTGTTATGATTCAGAACAAGAAAACTTATATTCTTGTACTAAAAGATTTAAAGAAGAACTTGAACCATACAAAGATGAAAAAATTTTAAAAGAAGATGTTGAACATACACTTCAAAAAGCTTTAAATGACTGTTTAAAAATACAAGAGGAATTAGTTCGATGTGATTTTAATGTTGATACAGGTATTGATCATTTTTACATAGCTGTTATTGGTGTAGATTTTTTCTTAACAGAAACAGAGTTAAGAAAAAAAGTTTAAAATAGAAATAAATAATAGTGAAAATATCATATCATCGAAGACGAAAAATCAAAACAAGAAGAATAGCTCTAAGAGATTTAATTTTAAAAGGTATTGAAGATCCAAAGGATTTAGCAAAAGAATTAAAGGTTACTGTACCCACTATAAAAAGAGATTTAGAAGCCCTTCCCCGTATGAGTAAAGGTGACTTTACTTTTGAAAAGAGACAAACATCCCAAGAGATACTTGATAAAAAAGAAACTATTCTACAAATCTTAGATGATGAAAAGTATTATAATGAAAATGGTGAGATAAATATATCCAAAATAACAGCCGAGCTTAAAACGAGTAGATCAACAGTTATGTCTGTATTAAATGGGGAGTAATATGAAATTTAAAAAATTAAATATCAATAATAACATTGATAAGAAGATACTGCTAACATATTTTTTTAAAAAGATTAATACCGTTATCAATAAAGAAGCATTATTAACATTTACATAACATATATCTTAATTAGATCCCTTAAATAACATATAAATTTAGTAAATAAGAAGTTAAGAAAAAAAAGGAGAAGGGGGGGGTAACCCTAAAAAAAAGGGCAAAAAAAAACACTTTAGAAGTTGGCGGCGACCTACGTTTCCACAAGGGGACCCTGCAGTATTATCGGCGATGAGGAGCTTGACTTCCAGGTTCGAAATGG
>Ga0193962_1000617_pt1 | contig 16406 bp, 15 predicted proteins | sample FB_5_MG_FD_140335 | JGI IMG/M metagenome (GOLD analysis project Ga0193962, IMG submission 140335) | Microbial mat bacterial communities from the Broadkill River, Lewes, Delaware, United States - FB_5_MG | ecosystem: Environmental > Aquatic > Freshwater > River > Microbial mats | place: USA... | reverse complement strand
TACACTTTATGCAGAAGGTCAAAGAAGATATATTGAATCACTTTCTGCATATGCTAGACAATTCTTAGATAAGGTTGGAAAACCTAATGTTGAAAGAATTGAAGGGCTAACTCCAGCCATTGCAATTGATCAAAAAACAACTTCTAAAAATCCACGTTCAACTGTTGGAACTATTACTGAGGTATATGATTACTTCAGACTTTTATATGCCCGAATTGGAAAACAGCATTGTCACCAATGTGGTGAACCAATTTCTCAAATGAGTGCAAGTGATGTTATTAATCAAGTTTTAACGCTTCCAAATGAATCAAAAATCGTAATATTAGCTCCTATTGTAAATAGAAAAAAAGGAAGCTTTGCTGATTTACTTGAAAACCTTAGAAGTAAAGGTTATGTAAGAGCCATGATTGATGGAGTAATGGCTAGACTTGATGAAGAAATAGAACTAGAAAAAAATAAAATGCACACTATTAAAATAGTAATAGATAGAGTTGTAATCAAAGAAGAAAATAGAGATAGAATTGCTCAAGATGTTGAAAAAGGTCTAAAAGAGAGCTATGGAGAACTTGAAATCGAAGTTTTAAATCATGAAGAAATGGGTGTTGAAAAACATATACATTACTCTGAACATATGGCTTGTTTTTCATGTAAAATCTCTTTTGAACCACTTGAGCCTTTATCATTTTCTTTCAACTCGCCAAAAGGTGCATGTTCATCTTGTGATGGTTTAGGTATTAGATATGCACTTGATATGAAAAAAGTTATTGATGAAGAGTTAACTATTGAAGATGGTGCTATAAAAGTAATATATGGATTTAATAAAGGGTTCTATTTTAAAATGCTTTTAGCATTTTGTGAAAAAATGGATATTAATACAAAAATTCCTTTTAAAGATTTAGAAGATCATCAAAGAAAAGCTATTTTACATGGAAGTGTTGAAGATGCTGTATTCTTTTGGAAAAAACACAAACTAACAAGAAAATGGGAAGGAATCATAAAATTAGCCTATGACATGATCAAAGATGAAAAAGAGATGGCTGATTATATGACTGAAAAGAAATGTGATTCTTGTAATGGAAACAGATTAAAACCCTCTTCTCAAAGTGTATTTGTTGCAAATAAAAATATAAGTGACTTATTAAATATCCCTATTGAAGATGCGCATACATTTTTCCAAGATGAAAAAAACTTTGAATATTTATCTGACCAATTTCAAATGATTTCAAAACCTATTTTAAAAGAGATAAAAGAGAGAATCTATTTCTTATATGATGTGGGTCTTGGATATATAACTTTAGGAAGAGATGCAAGAAGTATAAGTGGAGGAGAGGCTCAAAGAATTAGAGTTGCTTCACAAATTGGTTCTGGACTAACTGGAGTTATGTATGTTCTTGATGAGCCATCTATTGGACTACATGAAAGGGATACAAATAAACTTATTAAGACCCTTCGTGCCTTACAAGAAAAAGGTAATACTGTAATTGTAGTTGAACACGATAAAGAAACTATTCAAGCAGCTGATTATATAGTTGATATTGGACCAAATGCTGGGAAATATGGTGGAGAGATTGTATTTGCTGGAACTTTAAAACAAATGAATAAAGCAAAAACTCTAACTGCAAAATATGTAACGGGGGCAAAAAAAATAGATTATGTTCATAATCGTCCTCAAGAAGAGTTTATAGAGATAAAAAATGTAACTATAAATAATATAAAAGCCTTAGATGTAAGAATTCCCCTTAAAAACCTATGTGCAATTACAGGAGTTTCAGGAAGTGGAAAATCTTCTCTTATTTTACAAACTTTACTTCCAGTTGCAAAAGAGCTTTTAAATCGAGCTAGGAAAGTAAAAAAAGTTGATGGAGTTGAAATAGAAGGTTTAGAAAAACTTGATAAGGTAATCTATCTTGACCAAAGTCCTATTGGAAGAACTCCACGATCAAATCCAGCAACTTATACAGGACTTATGGATGAAATAAGAGAACTATATGCAAAAACAAAGGAAGCGAGTCTTAGAGGTTATAAAATTGGAAGATTCTCTTTTAATGTAAAAGGTGGGCGTTGTGAAAAATGTCAAGGTGAAGGTGAAATCAAAATTGAAATGCACTTCTTACCTGATATTATGGTGAAATGTGATGATTGCCACGGAAAAAGATATAACGCTCAAACTTTAGAGATTTTATACAAAGGTAAAAATATTTCGGATGTATTAAATATGAGTGTTGATGAAGCCTTAGAATTTTTTGCAAAAGTTCCTAAACTAAATGCAAAACTTCAAACACTAAGTGATGTAGGTCTTGGATACATTACACTTGGACAAAATGCAGTTACCCTAAGTGGCGGTGAAGCTCAAAGAATAAAATTATCAAAAGAGTTAAGTAAAAAAGATACTGGAAATACTCTTTATGTTTTAGATGAACCAACAACTGGTTTACACTTTGCTGATGTTGATAGATTAACAAAAGTACTACATCACCTTGTTGATTTAGGAAACTCTGTTTTAGTAATTGAGCATAATCTTGATGTTATTAAAAACTCTGATTGGGTTATTGATATGGGGCCTGAAGGCGGAAATAAAGGTGGAATGTTAGTTGATGAGGGAACACCTGAGCAAATTGCTGCAAATCATAAAGTTTCAGGTTCACATACTGGATATTATCTTGACAAAGAGATAAACGGCTAATGAAAATAGATTATTCAATTTTCAATCAAAAAACTGCAATTGATAGATTTTTATATGCAATTGAAAATGACTATTTTGTAGAAGCACATGAATTACTTGAAGATGATTGGAATTTATATAAAAAACAAGGTCAAAAGAATAAAGCTCTTATGTTAAAGGGCTTAATAAATGGGGCAACTGCCCTTGCACTTTTTTTTATAAAAAAAAGACCTGCTGCTTATAAAAAAGTTTGGCCTGCTTTTTTAAAATACATACCTTTATTGGATGGATTAGAAATAGAAGATAAAGACAAATTTTATAAGGCAAAAGAGATATTGTTAAATATTAACAATAAAATAAAAATCAAGCAAGATTAAAATCAAACTTGATTTTTACGAATTACTTGTATCTAAATTCATTAAATAAGCTTTAACTCTCATCATATCTTGTGTAGGATATTGATTTTCTGCATTTCCACGCACTGCTTTCACATAAAAATCTTTTGAAGAGTCATTAAAACCGAAATTTGTATTCGTTAAAACAACCTCATATTTAGATGCTGATTGTGTTTCAGTTTTTGTTTTTTCAACATTAGATACTTCTTTTGCTTTTACTAAAATATCTTGTTGCAATTGTTTTAGTTCATTTTTACTTTCAACTTCTGAAGACTCTCTTAAGGGCTGAACTTTTTGTACCTCTAAAGATCTATTATCAACAAATTGATTAAGTTTTGGTATTAATCCATATTCCATAGTAAACTCCTTAATAGAAATTTAAATAATTTATAAACATATTATACTAGAAAAATTGATATTTTGTCAAAATATTTATTTATTAAGTTTATTTTGATATTATTACCTATGAATTTTACACAAAAAAAGGAGTTTACTTGGAAGATAATTCCCCAAGGCGCAGGTTATTAAGAAGTGAGTTAAAATGGAAATTCTAATCTTACTATTTATAGCAGTTATTGGTACGTCATTTTTATGTTCTGTCTTAGAGTCAGTTTTACTATCTACAAATGCCTCTTATATCTCTGTTTTAGAAAAAAACAATCCAGTTGCTGGAAAATTACTAAAAAAACTAAAAACAGATATAGATAAATCTATTGCTTCAATACTTATTTTAAATACAATTGCCAACACATTAGGTGCTACAGCAATTGGAGTTCAAGCTCAAAATGTTTTTGAAGGAAATAGTACTCTTGTTATGATTGTTTCAATCGTGCTTACATTTATGATTCTGTTTTTTGCAGAAATTATACCTAAGACTATTGGTGCTGTTTATTGGAAACAATTGGCTCCACATTCTCCTAGACTAATAAATATTTTCATATTTATTACTTATCCTATTATTATAATAACTCAATTTGTTACAAGAAAAATAGGAAAAGAAAGCACTGATTCAATTTCAAGAGAAGAGTTAATTCACTCTACATTACTAAGTGAAGAAGAAGGAATCATTGGAGATTTAGAATCACAAATTATTGAAAATACTCTAACACTAAATAATATAAAAGTAAAAGATATCTTAACGCCTAGATCTGTTGTTTATGCAATAGAAAAGAACACTTTAATTAAAGATATTATCGAAGATAAAAGAACTTTTAAATTTTCAAGAGTTCCTGTATATGATGGTCATATTGATAATATTGTTGGAATTGTTTTAACAAAAAAAATATTTAAAGAAGCATTGAAAAACAATGACACAAATCTTGAAAATATTATGAAACCTGTATTTTCTTTACATGAAAATATACATGTGGCAAAAGCATTAAATATGTTTATAAAAAAGAAAGAGCATATGTTTATTGTTCACGATTCTTATAATCAAACAGAAGGAATCGTAACATTAGAGGATTGCATTGAGACTCTATTAGGTCTTGAAATTATGGATGAGCTAGATACAACAGCAGATATGAGAAAACTAGCTTTAAACAAAATGAAAGCCAAAAGAAAAGAGAAAGAAAAAGTAAAAGGAATTTAATTATGAGTTTAAAAAATACTATTATTGCAATATCTATTGTTTTTATCACAGCATTAATATTTAGTGAAGGAGAACCTGAACCTTATGCACAATGGACCTATGATGGTGATTTAGGACAAAAAAATTGGGCCCAACTTGATGAAAGATTCGCAATTTGTGAAGAAGGATTAAACCAATCTCCTATAAATATTATAACAGCAATTAATGCAGACCTAGCACCATTAATTTTTGAAGGAAATGCAAAAGCAACTACCTTTGTAAATGATGGTCATACTCTTCAAGTTAATTTTCAAAGTGGTAATTATTTAACTATTGATAATAAGAAATATGGATTAAAACAAATTAATTTTCATACACCTAGTGAAAACCTTATTAATGGGAAGCCATACCCTATGGAAGCACAATTAGTTCATGCTGATACAAACAATAACTTAGCAGTTGTTTCTGTATTCTTTGAAGAAGATACAGATAATTCAGTTTTAAATAAATTATTAAGAAATCTTCCTGAAGAAGAGAATGACCAAGAGGAAATTAAATCAGAAGTTTTAGGATATGAGATCCTACCAAACTTTAAAGAATACTATAGATTTAATGGTTCATTAACAACACCTCCTTGTACTGAAGGTGTTAAATGGGTAGTTCTTAAATCTCCTGTTGAAATTTCTAAAAGTCAATTAGATGATTTTATGGCAGTAATGCCTAAAAATGCTAGAGATATTCAAGAATTAAATGCAAGAATCATCTTAGATTAAAAATATATAGAGTTTTTACTCTATATATCTACTTCAAATCCTTCTAAAATATTACAAAATAATGAATAAAGTTTTAAATAAATAAGAACCTTTTAAATTTTTTTTAACTAGAATCTATATGAATCTAATAAAAAGGGAAAATCATGACAATCAAATTAAGAAAAAGTGATGCAAACGAACCATTCTCATTTATTTTTGTAAATGCAGAAGGTAAGACTATTATTAAAAGCGAAAACTACGCACAAAAAGCAAGTGCTAAAAATGGAATAGAATCTGTTAAAAAGAACTGCCAAGAAGATTCTAGATATGAATTAAAAGAGTCATCAAATGGTAAGCAATTTTTTAACATAAAATCAACAAACGGTCAAATTGTTGGAACAAGTGCTTTATTTTCAGATGTAATTGAAAGAAGTGCTGCTATTGCTGAATTAAAAGCAAATAGTGAAGATGCTAATATTATTGAAGAGTAAGCAATAAATCTTATACAAAAAAAAGTGAATGCCAAAGAGGCATTCACTTTTTTTTTGCTATAATAATTTTAAATATTTACAAACATTTGAAATAAAGGTCTATTATGAATAGTACTATTGATTATGAAAAACTAAAACTATTTTATATTGGAAAAGAAGAATCATCAAAAGATATTTATACTCCATTAGTTTATAAAAATAAAGATTTATTAACCCATGCTGCTATTATTGGAATGACAGGAAGTGGAAAAACAGGACTTGGAATTTCATTACTTGAAGAAGCAGCAATTGATAATATTCCTTCAATAATCATTGACCCAAAAGGTGATATGGGAAATTTACTTCTAACTTTTCCAAATCTTCAAGGTAGTGATTTTGAGCCTTGGATTGAAGAACAAGATGCTATTAATAATGGAGTAACTGTAAAAGAGCATGCACAAAATACTGCAAATCTTTGGAAAAAAGGAATAGAAGGGGATTTTCAAAGTACTCAAAGAATTGAAAAACTAAAAAATGCAGCTGATTTTACTATCTATACTCCAGGGAGTAATGCAGGTGTACAAATATCAATTTTATCATCTTTTAAAGCTCCATCACGTGAAGTTTTAGAAGATAATGATTTATTGGTTTCTTTAATTAATTCTACTGTTTCATCAATATTATCTTTAATTGAAGAGAAAAATGATTCTATTTCAAAAGAGAGTATTTTAATCTCTTCAATATTTATGAACTATTACTCTGCTGGCAAAGATTTAAATTTAGAACAACTAATCTCTTTGATTGTAACACCACCTTTTGAAAAAGTTGGAATATTTGATTTAGAGACATTTTTTGCCCAAGATGATAGATTAAAACTAGCTCTTAAACTAAATACAATTATCGCAAATCCATCTTTTAAAGCATGGATAGAAGGTGAAACCTTAGATATTTCAAATTTATTATATGATGAAAATGGGAAAGCAAAGGTTTCTATCTTTTCAATTGCCCACTTAAATGATTCTCAAAGAATGTTTTTTGTTTCGCTACTATTAAATCAAATGGTTTCTTGGATGAGAAGACAAGAGGGAACATCTTCACTTAAAGCCCTACTTTATATGGATGAGATTTTTGGATATTTCCCACCAAATGCAAATCCTCCTTCAAAACAACCAATGCTTACACTTCTTAAACAAGCAAGATCTTTTGGTGTAGGAATAATTCTTTCAACTCAAAATCCTGTTGATATTGATTATAAAGGTTTAGCAAATATAGGAACTTGGTTTATAGGAAGGCTACAAACAAAACAAGATAAAGAAAAAGTAATTGATGGATTAAGTTCTGCAAGCGAGGGAGCACTTGATAAAAATGAAGTAATGAATTTATTATCAAATTTAGAAAAAAGAACATTTATTTTGAAAAATATAAATGAAGATGGAATAAAACTGTTTAAAACTAGATGGGCATTATCTTATTTAAAAGGCCCTATTCCAAAAGATGATATAAAAAAACTAATGGCTAATAAAATCAATCAATTAAATTCAACAGCAAATGAAGAAAAGATTGAAAAGAAAGAGACAAAAGCTCATATTCCAAAAGCAGAACAAAGTTCAAAACCAATAATTACAAGTAATATAGTTCAAAAATACCTTTATACTTCACAAAATAATAGCTACTATTTACAGCCTTATTTGACATTTTCTTGTAATGTTCATTTTGTAAATAGTTCAAAAGCTATTGATTTAGAAACAACACAAGCTTTTAAAATATACTTAGATGAAGAGATGAAAGCTATTGATTTTGAAGAAAAAGAGACTCTTGAAAATGCTTCTTTTGAAGAAAAGGAAAGAACTAATTCATCTTATTATACTCTTCCTGTTTTTATACAAAATGAAAAAGAGTTAAAATCAATTGAAAAAGATTTTAGTGATTATATTTATAGAAACACAAGATTAAGTTTATATAAAAATGATGCTTTAAAAATTGTTTCAAAACAAGATGAGTCATTAAGTGATTTTAAAATTAGATTACAAGATCGATTAAATGAAAAAATTGATGAAGAAGTTGAAAAACTTCAAATCAAATTTCAAAAAGATAATGATTCAATAGAAAACAAACTATCAAATCTTTATGAAAAACTAGAACGGGAAGAACAACAAGCAACAGCCACAACAACTGATACGCTTATATCAATAGGAACATCCCTATTAGGTGCTTTTTTTGGAAAATCAGTACTTACTAAAACAAATATGGGTAAAGTGGCTTCAAGCGCAAAGGGCGCAAGTAGAATACTAAAAGAAAGAAATGATATAAAATATGTTGAAGCTGATATTTTACAACTTCAAGACGAGCAAAAAACTCTTCAACATACCCTTGAAAATGAAATAGAAAAAATAAATACTTCGAACTTAAGTTCAAACTATGAGATTGAAGAAATATTTATAAAACCAAAAAGAAGTGATATTTATAATATAAAATTAGAATTACTTTGGAAAGAACAATAATAATGGCAAAAAACTTAAACGAATTTTTAGAACCCTTAAAAAGTCTTACAATAAGCTCACTTGATGATAAAGGATACCCTTTTTCATCTTATGCACCTTTTGTAAAATATAACAATAAATACTATGTGTATTTATCTTTGATGGCAAAACACTCATCAAATCTTACTGAAAATAAAATAGCTTCTATTTTTTTCTGTGAGGATGAACAAGATTGTAAAAATATCTTTGCTAAGAAAAGAGTATCAATTCAATGTGAAACTCTAAAATTAGAACAAGATACACAAGAAGAGCAGAAAATTCTAAATGAATTTAGAGTTAAGTTTGGAAAAGATATGGTAGATATGCTTAAAAAAATGGGTGATTTTTATCTATTTGAATTTACACCATTTTATGGAGAAGCTGTATTTGGATTTGGACAAGCGTATAACCTTGGTGGAGAAAACTTTGAAGAGTTTGTACAAAGAGCAACTACATCTTCAAATGGACATGGAAGTAAATAGTATTTTTTTCTTGTTAATTCTTCATTATACATACATGGATAATATTCCTTGTTTTAAAATATAAAACAGGAGAATATAAATAATGAAATGCCCAGTATGTAAAGATGTTAATTTAATTATAAGTGAAAGACAAGGTGTAGAAATTGATTATTGCCCATCTTGTAGAGGGGTATGGCTAGATAGAGGTGAACTTGATAAAATTTTAGAAAGAAGTAATAGTTTTGAAGTACCGCAAAATAAAAATTCATACAATAAACAACAGTCTAATTCATCAAATCACAATTCTTATGATAACCATAATAATGGAACTTATAAAAAGAAAAAAGAAAGTTTCTTTTCTGAAATTTTCGATTTTTAATAAACTAAACCTTTCACATTGATTCGTTCTAAAATAATTTTTAGAACGAACAATTTTATTTCTTGCTAATAATTGTTCCATCACCTGAGATTAAAATAGCTAAACTTTTTGTACTTTCAAATTGAGATAAAATGATTAATAAAATCATCATTAACGGAACTGATAAAAACATTCCAATAGTTCCCCACATAGCTCCCCAAATAACTAAAGATAAGATTACAACAAACTGAGAGATATTTAGTTTATTTCCCATAAGTTTTGGATAAATTATATTTCCTATTACAAACTGTACACTAATTAAAGCTAAACATAAAAACAGAACTTGAGTTAAATCTGTGAATTGAATAAGTGCAAAAATTGCTGGAATTAAAACAGCAATTATACTTCCAATTGTAGGAATAAAGTTTAATACAAAAGCTATAAATCCCCATAAAACTGCACCTTGAAGAGAAAACATTTCACAAATTAGATATGTTAAAAGACCTGTACTTAAACTTATAATTGTAGTAATTGAAATATAAGTTCTAATTCCTTTTGAAACAGATGTTAATATATTTTGAGCTTTTTCTCTATTGTTTTTCTTAGGGAAAAGTGCATTTAGTTTTGCATTAAAAAATCTTTGATCAATTAATAAAAATAATACGTATAAAAATATTTGAATAATATTACTAAAAATAGCACTAAAAGCACTTATGATTTTATTTATAACACTTGATAGACTAAACTCTTGGAAAAACTTTTGTAAAGGTGTTGCTAAATCAAAAGAGGTCATTAAAGATATTTTTTCAATTAAAGCATTTACTTTATTATCAAGTTGTGAAATAGTTGAGCTTAACTCTAACATACTAGAAGCTATAAAACTTCCTATTTCAATCATCGAATAAACTATAAATATTAAAGATAATGGAATAGCTATAAACTCCCCTACTTTTTCATTTAAAAAAGGTAATCTTTTAATTTGATTTGCAAAGGCATTTATTAAAAACCAAATTAATATGGCAATAGCAATTGGTGTTAAAATATTACTTAAACTATTTAATGCAAAAACAACTAAAAATATAAATGCAAAAAAATAAAATGCCCCTGCGAAGTTTGTTTTTGATATTGTTGTTATATTTTCAAAGTTACTATTTTTTTCCATAATTCATCCTTTTTTTAAATAACTCTATTTCTTCTTTCATAGTGTTTGAGTATCCTTTTAGACTGGTATATAAATAAAATGCAGATTGAACCATGAAAAAGTAAAAAGCATTTGTATAACCAATATATACAAATATTACATCAGCCACAAAAAAACATATAAAAGCATAAGATCTAATTATATGATTATGACTTGAAAGTAAAAAACTTCCAATAATTGCTATTAATGAAGCAATAAAATCTATTAATAAAATCTTAAAATCAATTTGCGCCATATTGGGTAAAACTGTAAAAATCAAAATTGAAATATAAATAAATAAAACCAAAATCATAATTTGAACATCTCTTTTTCTATTTTGCGTTAATTTATAAATTCCTATAATTGCTGTTACAAAAAATAAAACCATCTGAATAATAACAGGTACTTTTCCTGTTAATGTAAAAAATGTCAAAAGTGCAAGGTTTGAAATAAAAAAACATATAAAACCTAAATACAGTGGTTTTGTATCTTTTTTTGAGCTTAAAGACATTAAATAAGCACCCATTATTGAAAAAATTGCACCTATTGCTTCTAATATAATCATAAATTCTCTTATTTTAAATTTTATGCAATTATATTCATTTAATCCAAGTTTTCTATAAATGTAATAATGATTTGACTATAATTTGCAAAAAATAAAAAAGTAGAAGAATTGCTAGAGCTTGAAAATAGAGAAATATGTTATAAGTGTTATAGACCAAAATCATCATGTATTTGTGAATTTATAGTAAATCCTATAAAAACACAAACAAAATTTGTTATTTTAATGCATCCAAAAGAGTTTAGAAAAACAAAAAATGGAACAGGTCATATGACAAATAACTCTTTGGAAAACTGTGAGCTACATGTGGGAATTGATTTTACAAATCATAAAAGAGTAAATGAACTTTTAAATGATAAAAATTATGAACCTTATGTTTTATATCCTGATACTAATAGCATAAAACTAAATACACAAAAGCTTCCTTATGAAAAGAAATCTTTAGTTTTTATAATAGACTCAACATGGCCTTGCTCTAAAAAAATGCTAAGACTAAGCAAAAATCTTCACAATCTAAGAAAAATTAGTTTTGAACATGATAAATCATCACAATTTAAAATAAAAACACAACCAAATCAATACTGTTTATCTACTATAGAATCTACTTTATGTGTACTTGAACAACTAAATTTTCATGAAAATGAAAATATTCCTAGTAAATCATTGGAAAACTTCCTAATTCCATTTGAAAAGATGGTTGATTATCAAGTAAAATACGCTTTTGATGAAAAGAATATAAGATATAAACCAGCATTTAAAAAATCTATTTAATAATTACAAATAGGATAATTTTATAAACTTATAATAGAAAAAATATTCTTTATTATAAGTTTTAATCATAATTTGGGTATTTTATATATATTTAAAACACAAGTATTATTTCGGAGATTATTTTAATGAACAGACTAAAGTTTATTGTTGTTACTCTAGCTATATTAAATGGTTATTTATCAGCAAATACAATAGAGAATGAAACGCAAACAAAAGAAAAAATCTTTCTTAAAAAAGATTTAGAAAAAATTTCAAAAAATATTTTAGAAAAGGAGTATCAAACTCTTTTAATAAATAAAAAAACACTAAAAGAGTATTATCAATACAATAATTATGAACTTTATTGGATGAATGAAAATGGCATAAAAGAAATAGCCCTTTCACTTCTTGAAAAAATCAAAAATGATCCAGTATTAAAACCTCATGTTAATAAAATCTTTAAATTAAATGAAGTAGTAGAAAAATTAACACAACTTAATAATGACTCAAACAAAACTCAAGAAAGTTTAGTAGCTATTGATTTTATGTTAACTGAGTTATATGATAAGTATATGAATTATATTTTAAAAGGTTCTATAGACTGGAAAGCTTTTGATGAAAAACTCAAAATGATAAAAAAAGAGACAGAAATAAATGCTCAATGGGATAAATATAGTTTAATTAAAAGTCCTAAAAAACTTTTAAAAGAAGCTATCGAAAATAATAATTTATCAAGTGTATTTAAAGAAGTTGATTTTAATTATCCAAATGTAGAAAAACTAATTTTAGCAATTAATGATTTAGAAGCTATAACTGCAAGTGGTGGTTATACAAAAGTACCAGAGATAAAAAGTCTTAGAATTGGTGATACATCAGAAGTTGTAAAAGCATTAAGAAATAGATTAGCTCAAAGTAAAGAATTAGTAAAAACTTGTAAAAATACAATTAGTGTTGAAAATATTGTTACAAATACAACTTTCATTCCAAATACAACAAATGAAAATACGCAAAAGGATGAAGTTCTACAAAATAATACATCTCAAGAACCTGTATCATGTGAAAACTATTTTGATGAAGATTTAAAAACAGCTGTAATCTCTTTTCAAAAAAATCATGGCTTATATGCAGATGGAATAGTAGGTTCTCTAACACAAAAATTTTTAAATATGAGTGCTGATGAGAAAATAGAGCAAATTAGAATAAATCTAGAAAGAATGAGATCATTACCAAGAGATTTAGGTGAAAAATATTTAATTGTAAATATTCCAGAATTTAGACTTAAACTAATTGAGAATGACTCTATAAAATTGAGTATGAATGTAGTTGTAGGAGAGAGAAAACACCCTACTCCAATATTCTCAGATAAGATGTCTTATATTGTTTTAAATCCAAAATGGAATATCCCTACTAGTATTACAAAAAAAGAGATTATTCCAAAACTAATAAAAGATCCAAACTATTTAGCTTCAAAGGGAATAGATATTTACGAATCTTGGCATCCTGAATCTGAAAAAATCAATACTCAAGATATTATTGATGCATTTATTTTAGAAGATTTAGATTCTATGCCAAACTTTAGATTAACACAAAGTCCAAGCTCTGAAAATCCTCTTGGAAGAATGAAGTTTATGTTCCCAAATAAACATGCAGTTTATATGCACGATACTCCAGCAAAAAGCTTGTTTAGCAACGCTAGAAGAGCTTATTCTCACGGATGTATAAGATTGGCTAAACCTCAAGAGTTATTAAACACAATAGCACTTGAAGACAAGAGTTTAAATATAGATAAAATAGATTCAATTCTAAAAGATACAGCTGAAAAATCAATAGGATTAAGTAAAAAAATTCCTGTTCATTTAGTTTATTTAACATCTTGGGTTGATGAAGCGGGACAACTACAATTTAGAGAGGATATTTATAACTACGATAAGATTCAAAAAAGTTTATATTATTAATATTTTATAATTAGACTTGTTTTAAACAAGTCTAATTTTCGCTAGTCTTTTCTTTTCAACTAACATTTTGTCTTGGAACTGCTTGTTTTTGTCTTTTGCAAAAGCTTGCATATCTTCAACTTCATCCATTTCATCAACAATCTCAACACCTAATAGAGTTTCAATTGCATCTTCTAAAGTCACAACTCCACTTGTTTGTCCATAATTATCTTGAACAATAAAAAGGTGAGTCTTTCTATTTATAAATTGATCAATCAATGAAGAAACAGGCACATTCTCAGATATTTTATGCACAGGCACTGTAATATTCAATAATAATGTATCATCTCTTTCTTCAACACTCTCTTCTAAAATAGTTTGATTAAATACAATTCCAATGATATCATCAATAGTATCACTATAAATAGGGATTCTTGAGTGAATATACATTTTATCATCTTCAATTGCTTCTTCAACTGTGATACTTGATTTAAAAGCAAAAACAACACTTCTTGGAGTCATAATATCTTTTGTTTTAATATTTTTTAATTTGAAAAGATTTTCAATTAAAGCACTCTCTTTTGAAAGAATCGAACCTTCTCTCTCTCCCATTGTAACAGCTGCCATTATTTCATCTCTTGAAAAACTCGATTCTTTTATTTTCCCTTTTGAAAGAGTATTTGTAAGAAATAGAGAAATCCAAACAAGTGGATATAAAAGTTTTATTAAAAAATTTATTAAATGCGCAGATGGTATTAATAATTTTTTCCAATAAATAGTACCAATTGTTTTTGGAATTATTTCAGAAACATAAAGAAGACTTAATGCTAAAACAACAGCAATTATTGTTTCCATTTCTTCACCAAATAGTATTTGTGCTTGTGCACCAACACCTGCTGCTCCTAAAATCAAAGCAAAGTTATTTAATATCAATATTGAAGAAACTGATCTATCAGTATTTGATTTTAAATCTTTTAACATTTCAACAGTTGATGAATTATTTTTTTTACCTAAAGATTCTATATAAGAAGGTGTACTTGAAAGTAAAACAGATTCCAAAATAGAACACAAAAAAGAAACAAGCAAAGCTATAAGAAGATATGTAATTAAAAGGGTCATATTGTAAGCCCCATATTTTGAGAATAAATTAAAACACGCCTACGATAGGAGTCAGTTAAATTCATTGAGTTAATCCTTTTTAAAATTTTAACGTAAATTATACCATATTTTTATTTTATTAAGGACATATTATTCAAAATATGTTTTACATTATCAACAGTTAAATGATGTTTTTCTTCTAATACTTTCATAAAAAATCTAACTTCAGCATTTGTGAAGCCGTCTAGTTCTTTATCTTTTACTGAAATATTATTCTCTTCAAGTCTTATTCTTTTTAGTTTACCATTTGTTTCTTTTGCGTAATAAACTATATCTAATTGTGTTTGATTAACTTTTTCAATAGTTACAATTATTCGATCAGATTTTATTTTTAAATTAAAATCTTCATAAAAAGTCAAAAACTCTTCAGTAGTAATATAACCTATATAGAGCTTTGTAAAAATATCAAAATAAAGACCAAGTTTAGCAGATGAAAAGAACTTCAAATCAACAGGAAACTTAGGATTTTCTCTTGATTTATTTAAAATCCATTCCAATGTAGGAAAATATTGGAATTTTTTATATTTTACTTTTAAAGCTTCTACAAACTTATTATTTCTTGGAGGCTTTAAAGTCTGAACATCATTTTTTACTTTTTTAGCAAAAATGATTTTTTCAATTAAGTCTTCATCTTCTAAATCGTTTGTTAACCAAATTGTTGCGTATGTAGGAAAATTTCGTAATCCAACTGAACCTTTTGTTACAACTATTAAAGCATTTATATTTAATGTTGGGAAAATCATCTTTAAAAGAGCATATTTTTTTGCTAATCTTTTATTTAAGCTCGAAGTTTTTTTTGAAGTACTCATCTCTACAAAATATAATGAATCTTTTGTAAAAAATAAAGCATCAAACTCACTTATATCTTTGTAAGCTGATTTATAAACTATTTGAGAACTTCTATCTATTAAAAGTCCACTTTTAATATATAGATTTTCTTTATCTTGGTAAGGACCTTTTAACACAAATCGTGTAATTTCACTCTCTTCTAAAGCGTACTGTAGCAAAAGTTCATAAACAATATTTTCATACACTTCACCTTTGAAACTGCTATAAGCTGAAATGTATGAAATATCTTCTTTTGATGTGTTACTTTTAACTAAAGATTTTAAACTTTTACTATCGTATGAATAATGAAATAAATTCTCTTTTATGTCTTGTATATCTAATTGTTTTATTTTGTCTGTTATTGTAAATTGATGCAAATTATCTTAAGGTAAATTAATACCTTTTTCCTTCTATTGTAAGTGATTTTGATTATAGCTAAAAAAATTTTAAATACATTAAATATTTTGTAATTAAATTTGAAAAAAGTAAAAAGGGGTCAGGTCATGAATTGCCACTTTTAAGCCTCCTTAATAATTTTTGATACACTAGATGAAGATATTTCTAAATATCTTGAAATCTCACTTTGTTTATATCCATGATAAAAAGCATACTTGATTTGTCTATTTCTTTCGTCTTTGCTATTTATATTCATAAATATATCATTTAAACTTTTTTCTTTTTCTCTTACTATTTTCTCATCTTCAGTTTTAAGTTTTTCTTTATGAATACTATTTATATTTTTATTTTCTTCATTATTTAAATTTTTTTATAAAAACATAGCTTATTCTTTTATTTAAAAATCTCTTT
>Ga0193962_1000616_pt1 | contig 16406 bp, 18 predicted proteins | sample FB_5_MG_FD_140335 | JGI IMG/M metagenome (GOLD analysis project Ga0193962, IMG submission 140335) | Microbial mat bacterial communities from the Broadkill River, Lewes, Delaware, United States - FB_5_MG | ecosystem: Environmental > Aquatic > Freshwater > River > Microbial mats | place: USA... | reverse complement strand
TAATATGAATACATTTTTTCTAATAAAGGTATTATTTTTTCATTCTCTTTATCTTTTTCATAAAAAGATAATAATTGTAAAGATAAAGAAAAAGGATATGAATTTGAAGTTATATACTTTTCCATAGTATTTTTTGATTTTTCTTTTTGATTTGTAAAGTAATATTGTATATTTGTAATAGTTTGTAAAGTATGCACTGACTTATCAATTTTATAAGCTTTTTTAAACTCTTCTTCAGATTTTTCATACTCTTTTAAATCTAGATATATACTAGCTAAAAAAGTATGATTGCTTTTATGATAAAACTTTTTAGTAAGCTTTTTTGCATATTTTATACACTGTTCTTTCTCATTAAGTTTTAATAATGATAATGTATATAATTTTAAAATCATTTCTTCTTGTTTTATATCTTCAACTAAGTGTAAAGAAGCATATTTTTTTACATTTTTATAATCTTTAAGTACAAACGATAAATTTAAATATTTAACTAAATACTCATAATTATTTGTATTTTTAAAAAGTTTTGAATATATTTCTCGTGCAGAGATATAATCTTTTTGATTTTCATATTCTAAAGCATACATTATATATGGGTCTTCTAAATTAAAAGACTTAGTTTTATTTTGTATAACTGTTTTTTTTATTTCACTGTTTTTTATAATTTCAGTATTTGCAGTATTAACACATCCACTAATACATAATAAAAAAGTAGTAAAAATTAAATAGTTCTTATAGCTGGGCACTCTTCATAAACCTCTTGTGTATTTTCTTTAAAATAATCCCAAAATGGGAAAGTACGACATTGTATTGGTCTAGCTTCATATATTGAGCATTGTCTTTTTTCTAAATCAAAAAAAGTACATGCGTAATTATCTTCTGCTAATTTTACCTCTTTTATACTGTATTTATAACCTTTTTTTTCTAAATACTTACTTCGTAACTCTTCAAGTGATATGTTAAGATGAGTTGCCAAGGTATTTATCTCTTGTGCATTAATCCAAATATATCCACTTTCTCCAATACAGCAATTACCAGCACAAGTATCGCAAGCACTTGGCTCAAAAGCATAAGGAAAGCCATCTTTTTTAATTAAATTGTTCACTATCTACCTTTATACTATGAGTTGAGGACTTATCATAAATATCTTTCACCTCTTGTGTAAATTCACTATCTTTAAATACAAAAAGCGGACTTAATATTTTTGTTAAAGATTTTGAATTCTTTCTTGCATAAACTAAAATCAATGTTGCATCTTTAGATTGCTTTGGATAAACAAATTGTAAAGCCTCTAAATTTAGTTTATATTTGTTTAAAAAAATGATTATCTCATTAATTTGTTTCACATCGTAACAGAAAAAAAGCTTTCCAGAATCCTTTAAAATAGAAGAACTTTTTTGTATAAAACTTTCCAAAGGCATTGAATCATTATACCTTGCAATTTTAATATTTTCATTTTCACTCTTAATTACATTACAGTGGTAAAAAGGTGGATTTGAAATACACATGTCAAACTTTTTATCAAATCGTATGTCCAAAAAAGAACCTTCATATAGTTTACTTTTTTGTTTATTTGTTTGTACATTTTTTAATGAAAGGAATTGGAATGTTTTTTGAACTTCACATTGATTCAAATTTAAACTTTGGTATTCTCTAGAAACAAGTAATCCTAGTATCCCACTACCACTACCTATATCTAATACTTCACCTTTAACATTTTTAAATTTTTTCATATTATTAACGACAAAATTATATAAAAAATGTGTATCACTATTATAACAATAACCATTCATTGGTTGATATAAAACCAAACTTATTCCTTTTTACATTTTAGGTATTATATCTAAGATTAACCAACATATGATTTAAATAAATTTCAATCATTTTCTTTATAATTAATAGCAATATTTCACTTAAGCTTAATCTTAGTTTCGTAGCAATCAAAAATATACACATAGCACTAGTGTAGCAAAATGTAACAAGAGCTAAATTAGCTTTCTAAAATGAAAGTTTTACTAATCCTTTAGATGTATTATAGGTTATTATTCAATCATAATAATTGAGTTTATTCAAATATTGATTAATAAAAATTTTAAGGGGAAATTATGTCTAATATGGAAGCTCCTGCAAACACACCTGTTTGGGTTAATGAAGCTAGATGTAAAGCATGTGATAAATGTGTATCTGTTTGTCCAGCCGGTGTACTAGTTATGAGACAAGAAGTTCATTCAACATTAGGTTCAATAATAAAAGTAGCAAATCCTGATTCATGTATTGGTTGTACAGACTGTGAATTAGCATGTCCAGATTTTGCAATTTATGTTGCAGATAAAAAAGAATTTAAATTTGCTAAACTATCAGAAGAAGCAAAAACAAGAAAAGAAGCAATTGTTAAAAATAATTATAGAGAATTAGAGGCTTAAGGAGAATTAATGGCAAGAGAATTAATATCAACAGGTAATGAATTAGCAGCAAAGGCTGCGTTAGATTCTGACGTTCAATTTTTTGCGGGATATCCTATTACTCCTTCAAGTGAAGTAATGCATATATTATCAACTGCATTACCAGCTAGAGGTGATGCATGTATCCAAATGGAAGATGAAATTTCAGGAATTTGTGCGGCATTAGGTGCAGCAATGTCTGGAAAAAGATCGTTAACAGCAACAAGTGGACCAGGTATTTCTTTAAAAGCAGAAAACTTAGGTGTAGGGTATATTTCAGAAGTACCTTTAGTTGTTATCAATGTAATGAGAGGTGGTCCATCAACTGGTTTACCAACAAGAGTTGCACAAGGTGATTTATTACAAGCTAAAAACCCTACTCATGGTGATGTTAAATCAATCACTTTAGTACCAGGTAACTTAAATGAGTGTTATACAGAAGTTGCACGTGCATTTAACTTAGCAGATAGATTTATGCAACCAGTATTCGTTTTATTAGATGAAACAATTGGTCACATGAGTGGAAAAGCAAGTATTCCTGATTTAGAAACAATTCAAGAAGAAAAGATACCAAGAAAGAAATTTACTGGTGATAAAAAAGATTATAAACCTTATGGTGTTGAAGCTGATGAACCAGCTGTATTAAATCCAATGTTTGAAGGTTATAGATACCACTTTACTGGATTACATCATGGACCAACTGGACATCCTACTGAAGATGCTGAAGTTTGTGATGCTTTAATGAAAAGATTATTCAATAAAGTTGATGCACATATGGATGAATTAGAATCTAATGAAGAATATATGTTAGATGATGCAGACATTATGATTATTGCATATGGTTCTGTTTCATTAGGTGTAACAGAAGCAATTAACAGAATGAGAGCTGAAGGTATCAAAGTTGGTATGTTCAGACCTAAAACAATCTGGCCAAGTCCAGAAAAAAGAATCAAAGAATTATGTGACAAATTTGACAAAGTATTAGTTGCTGAGTTAAATATGGGACAATTTGCTGATGAAGTACAAAGAGCAAGTGGTAGATCTGATTTTGATACATTATTCAAAGTTAACGGAAGACCACTATCTCCACTAGAAATTATTGAAAAAGTGAAGGGAATGTAATATGGCTTTTAATTATGACGAATATTTAAGAACTGATAAGATGCCAACACTATGGTGTTGGGGATGTGGTGATGGAGTTATTTTAAAATCTATCATTAGAGCTATTGAAAAAACTGGTTGGAACATGGATGATGTTTGTGTTGTTTCTGGTATTGGATGTTCAGGAAGAACTTCTTCATACATCAACTGTAACACTGTTCACACAACTCACGGTAGAACACTAGCTTATGCTACTGGAATTAAATTAGCTAATCCAGAAAAGAAAGTTATTGTTGTTGGTGGTGATGGTGATGGTCTTGCAATTGGTGGAAACCATACTATCCATGCATCAAGAAGAAATATTGATTTAAATTATATTATTATCAATAACTTCATTTATGGATTAACTAACTCACAAACTTCTCCAACAACTCCTCAAGGAATGTGGACAGTTACTATGAGTAAAGGTAATATTGACCCTACTTTTGATGCTTGTAAATTAGTTGAAGCAGCAGGAGCATCTTTTGTTGCTAGAGAAACTATGTTAGATCCTAAAAAACTAGAAAGAATTTTAGTTAAAGGTTTCCAACATACAGGATTCTCATTTATTGAAGTATTCTCTAACTGTCACGTTAACTTAGGAAGAAAAAATAAAATGGCTACTGCTATGGCTAACTTAGATTGGATTAAATCTATTTCAGTTGGAAAAGCTAAGTTTGAGAAATTAGAACCAGAAGAGCAAGTTGGAAAATTCCCATTAGGAATTTTAAAACATGATGAAACTGCTGATGAATATTGTGAGTCTTACGAAAAAGTAAAAGAGGCTAACAAAACAAATACTATGATTCAATTCTAAGGAGAACATTATGGCTAAAACATTAATGAGATTTACAGGTGTTGGTGGACAAGGTGTACTTCTAGCAGGTTCTATTTTTGCAGCTGCAAAAATTAACGATGGTGGTTATGGTTTAAAAACTGCAACATATACATCTCAAGTAAGAGGTGGTCCAACAGTTGTTGATATTACTTTACAAGATGATGAAATTTTATACCCTTATGCAAATGATGGTGAAATTGACTTTATGTTATCTGTTGCTCAAATATCTTATGACCAATTTAAAAATGGTGTAAGAGATGGAGCAACTATTGTTGTTGAGCCAAATTTAGTTACACCAACAGAAGAAGATAAAAAAAGATGGAATATAGTTGAAATTCCAATTATTACTATTGCAAAAGAAGAGATTGGTAATGTAATTACTCAATCTGTTTTAGCACTTGCAATGGCTAACTACTTTACAGGTGAAACAGTTGATAACGAAACGTTAAGAAAAACTATGCTTTCAAAAGTACCTGCAAAAGTACATGATATTAATAATAAAGCCTTTGATTTAGGTCTTAAATACGCAGCTGAAGCTTCTAAAGCTTCATAAAAAAAGGAAGTAGTCAAAAGACTACCTCCTTTAAATCTTATCTTCTAATTACAATATTGTTTGTAGTTTTCTATTTTTTCTTCTAATCGTACCGATAAATATATATTCGAGTTTTTTAAACAAGAAAGAATAAAACTAGCTTCTTTTAAATAAGCTTTCTTTTTATCATTATCCCAATGTTTTGGAGGAGTTGATAGGTTTGTAATTCTGTCTGCTAGTTTTACCATTTGAACTTCATAAGGTTGTTCTAAAAGCATTTCAATACTTTTTTTCATCTGTTCTTGCTTTGATTGCAAACTTTTATCTTTACTAAGTGCTTCAACACCATTTGCAATTGCTTCACTAAAGTCAACATATAAATCATCATAAGTAATTTTTGTATCTTCTATAGTATCATGTAATAAAGCACACGAAATTGCTAAATTAGCTTTATCTTCATCCATTTTTGATTTTTCACAAGCATGTATTACTTCCATTGTTACTGATACTACATGTGCAAGATAAGGTAGGTTTTTGGGAGTTTTTTGTTCAGCATGAGCATGTGCTGCATATTCTAAAGCTTTAATATATACATCTTGTGAAAACATTATTAATCTTCCTTTTGCTTTTGTATTTTTTCTTTAATTGATGCAATTGTTTTTGAGTTTTTAGAAAAGCTTATTAATTTTTCTACATTTGTAATTTTATCCTTACAAATATTTTTTAATGACTTTTCAAATACTTGAGTAGTTGCTAGTGCATCATCATAAGCTCTATGATGATTTTCAAGCTCGATATCTAATTCTTCTTTCAAAAAACCTAGACCATATCTAGGAGAATCAATAGTTCTTTTTGCTAAATCAATACTACAAAGTTTTCTATTTTGAAGTTTTCCTAAATCATATTTTTCTAGTGAGTCTGAAATATAATTATAATCAAATTTAATATCATGTGCAACAAAAACATCATCTTCTAAAAAAAGCTTAAACTCTTTAAGTACTGCTTCTAAAACTGGAGCATCTTCTAGCATTAAAGGTGTTATATTTGTCACTTCTTGGATATAAGAAGGAATATCTTTTGCATAAACTAAGGATTGAAAATTATCAATTATTTCACCATTTTTGTATTTTACAGCACCAATTTCAATTATTTGGCTACCTTTTTTTATAGATGAACCATTTGTTTCAATATCTACAATACAAAAACATTGTTCATTAATAGAAGTCTTATTAGTTTTTAAATAAATTTTATTTTTATCAAATTCTAAAGGCAAGCCATTTGATAATAAAAGTTCAAATTCTAATTCAGGAGTATCAAAAAAAGTATCACTTGCTTTTTCTAAAAGAGTTAGAAACTCTTCATATTCAATAGACTCTTTTAGTAATCTTTCAATAATATTGGATATTTTAAAAGTAGGTTTTACAATTATTCTTTTTTTAGATTTCATTTACTGCTTTTATAAAATTTATCATTTTTTGCTTATCTTTTTTTCCCTTTGAAGCCTCAACACCAGAGCTTACATCAACCCCATAAAAACCATAACCTTTTAATTCATTTAAGTTATTTTCGTTAAGACCACCAGCTAAAATCATTTTAGAACAATCAATATCTTTAAACCATTCTAAAGCAAGTCTTTTCCCTTCACCACCAAAACCATCAACAAAAGCATCAACTAATACATACTCATCTTTTGTATTTAAGATATCTTCTTTAGATTTTGCTCTTAATACTTTTATATATCTAGTGTCTAAAGTATTAAAATCAGTGTACGCATCATCATCAATGACTTGTGCTGATTGCATCTTTGCATTTATACACACTTGATTTATAAAAATATTTGGTTCATTTACAAATAATCCTATTGTTTGTACAAAAGGAGGAAGTTTTTCAACAATTGCTCTTGCTTGAAATGGTTCAATATATCTAGGAGATTTATCATAAAAAACAAAACCTAAAGCATCAGCACCTGCATTTATAGCATTAAGTGCATCTTCAAGATTTGTTATTCCACAAATTTTAACTTTCATAATTAAACCTGTAAACTCTTAATAGCTTTTGAATAATCATCATTACCGAATACATAAGAACCAGCTACAACTACATCAACTCCTGCTTCTTTTAATTCATGGATATTTTTATCATTTACTCCACCGTCAACTTCAATTAAACAGTTTGGGTTTCTTTTTTTAATTAATTCTTTAAGTTTTTTTGCTTTTTCAACAACACTAGTAATAAATTTTTGTCCACCAAAACCTGGGTTTACTGACATTAATAAAACCATATCTAAATCTTCTAAAAGGTATTCAATTGACTCGGGTGTAGAATGAGGATTTAAAACTATTGCAGGTTTAATTCCTAAAGATCTGATTTTTTGAATAAGTCTATGAGGATGTTTTTCACTTTCAATATGAAATGAAATATATTTAGGTTTCAAAGGTGCAAAAAGCTCAACAAAGAATGTATTATTTTCAACCATTAAATGTACATCTAAGGGTTTTGTAGAAGCTTTTACTACAGGATTTACAACTACTGGACCTAAAGTCATATTTGGAACAAAATGACCATCCATTACATCAACATGAACTAAATCGCAACCGCCGTCACAAATAGCTTTAATTTCTTCATTTAATTTTCCAAAGTCTGCTGATAGTATAGAAGGAGCAACTTGCATTTTATAACCTTTATTTATTAATTTTAGGCGATTATACCATGAAATATCTTTTATACAAAGTATATTAAAACAAAAATTGTATAAAATAAGCTTTTAATTTTAAGGGTAGTACTAATGAAATATATTTTGATTTTTTTATTTAATTTGATCTTATTAAATGCGGCTGATGACTTTACTAATATTTACACAAAAGCACAAAGTTATGAAAAAGAAGGTAATTATAAAGAAGCTATGCTTTTATATAAAAAAGCTGCTGATGCTAAAATATCAAAAGAAGATAAATATATTATCGATTTGTCTAATAATGAAGAACATAAAGTTCAGACTTTTACAAAAATGAAAAGTGATTTTTATAAAAACTACATCGACAAAACAAATGATAAAGAAACAAACTCAAATTTAAAACAAATGATAACAGGTGATTTTGGACTATATCCTTATAAGAAAAACTACCTACTTCCTACTACTTATGATTTAAATAAAACTTCAGATAGAGATGCTTTTGAAACTAGCTTCCAAATTAGTATAGAAAAACCAATTTTATATGACTTTTTTAATTTGAGCGAATCAATATCAGCAGCATATACTCAAAAATCATTTTGGCAAACAAGTTCTAATTCTTCTCCTTTTAGAGAGTCAAATTATAAACCAGAAGTATTTGTTCAGTTTCCCTATGAAAAAAGTAGCACATTAAAAGGTTTAAAAATTGCATTAATGCATGAATCAAATGGAAGAAATGATGAAGACTCAAGGTCATGGAATAGAATATACTTAGAGAGCTATTTACAACTATCTGAACTTTTTGTAATTCCTAGAATTTGGTATAGAATTCCTGAAAAAAGTGAAGATGACGATAATCCAGATATTGATAAGTATTATGGATATGGAGATTTAAATTTACTTTATGCATATAAAAAACATAATTTTGAGTTAATGCTGAGAAATAACATGAGATTAAATTCTCAAAATAAGGGAGCTGCAGAGTTAAACTGGACTTTTCCTCTACCTGAATTTTTATCAACACCAAATTCATATGGGTTTTTACAAATATTTTCAGGATATGGAAATAGTTTAATTGACTATGATAGAGAAAGTCATAAGATAGGTTTAGGAATAGCTTTTTCTAGATAAAGCTATTTCTTTTTTAAGTTTTTAACATAGTAATATATAGCATCAATTTCTTCATCAACTAGAAAATATGTTGGCATAATATTTGCTTTATATACTAACTTCTCACAAACTTCTTCCTTTGAAAATTTTTTCTTTGGATTCTTTTTTGCATTAACTTTTTTATAAAACATATCATATTCTACATCCTTAATACTAGGAACTGTTAAAACACAATCATATTTTTTCTTATCATAAACATGTTTAAAAGATACAATTTCTTTTCCTTTTGCATTATCACCATGACAAGTATTACAACCTATTCCTCTTGGATTATTATAAAGCATTTCTCCATACTCAAATTTAGTAATAAAAGAATTATTAACTTTTATCAACTTTGTTTCATCTGCAATTAAATTTAAATAGCAAAGAGAAATTAAAAATATTAAGCTCTTCATTTTATACTTATATTCTCCTATTTTTCATAAACCAATAAAAAGAAAACATTAAACCAGGTGTTTTAGCTTTACTTTCATCAAAAATAAATTCATCAATTTCTTCAATTGGTAAAAACATTAAATCAATTTGTTCATCATTTATACCACCACCATCATGAACTTTCATAGATTCATTAATCTTTGCATAAAAAAGATTTTGACAAGATCCACTAACACCTACATTTGTATAAAATGAAGTCACTTTCTCAATAGCTTCTAAAGGAACATCATATCCACACTCTTCATCAATTTCTTCTTTTGCTATTTGTTCTAGTGAAACATCTTTATCTATTATTCCAGCACAAAGTTCATAAGTACATAAATGACTTTCATCATTTAAATATACAGGAGCTCTAAACTGTTTTACAAGTAAAAAAGCATCTTTTTCTTCATGATAAAGTAAAACGGCAACAGAATCAAAACTTTTAACTGCTTCCCATGCTTTTTGTTTTCCATTTAGACTATATGTAATCTTAACAGGATGTACAAACCTTGTATCTTTTAAATTATTTGTTTTAAAATCTTTTATAATATTTTTCATATCTTATTTTTACTTTCTAAATCACATTTTGAACCATTAATAATTGATGAAAAATCTACATAAAAAGTTGAACCAACTTTAAGTTCTGATTTTAAATCTAATTTTAAATCATATTCATCACTTATTCTTTTTACAATATCTAGGCCTATTCCAAAACCACCTTCAATATTTGTACCTCTTTTATATCTTTTAAATATTTCTTTTTGTTCTACTTCACTAATTCCAATACCAAAATCTTCTACGCTTAAAGTATTGTTTTTAATGCATACATTAACAATTGAATTATTATGGCTATATTTTATAGCATTTGATATTAAATTATTCACAATTTTTTGAGTTTTTGTTTTATCCATTAAAATAATACAATCATCTAAATCATCATTTATTACTATTTTTTTAGTAATTGAAATATCATTAAAATATTCTACACTATCTTTAACTAGAACTTTTAAATTAAACTCTTCAAAAACATCTTCATTTATTTCATTAAAAGCTGAAAAATGAATATCATTATAAATCTGAGATATTTGCTTCGAGCTACTTAAAATATACCTCATCATTTTTTCAGAATTTTTACCTTTTTTAAGCATTGATGTTGATGTCATTAATACAGTAACAGGTGTATTTAATTCATGCGCTGAATCTTTAATAAACTTATCCATATGTTCAATTTTTTCTCTCACTGGTTTTAATAAAATCTTTGCAAGTAAAAATCCAATTAAACCAATAAAAATACCACTTAAAATTAATTTTACAACAACATAAATTTTTAAACTATTTCGATTATCAATTCCAATACAAGTTTCAATAGCAATATATTTAATAGGAATTGTTTCTTCATTTAATTTTGTTATGTAAAATTCAAAAGCAGAACTTTCATACATGTTTCTTGAAAAATCAACAGCGTCAGGGTCTTTTAAGTATGAGAATATTACTTTTTGGTCTTTATCATATAAAGCGTAATTTATATCTTTATTTTCTAATTTTTTAGGTACATACTCTTTATGTTTCATATAAGAGTTTAAGATATCTGCTTCAATTTGCATAGAAGCACTACTCATTTCCATACTACATGAATCTGAAACTGATTTTAACTCATCATTATAATATATATAAAGTAATACAGATAGAAGTAAAACCGTAGAACCTACATAAATAGATAGAAAACTAACTAGAGCTTTTTTTTCATTCTTATTCAAATTTATATCCTATTCCTCTAATTGTAGTAATCTTCTCTTTTCCAATAATTTCTCTTAAGTTTTTGATATATACTCTTATAGTTGCATCTGTTGGCATCTCTTCATAAGCCCAAATATTTTGCAATAACTCATCACTTGAGATTACTCTTTTTTTATGAGTACAAAAGTATTTTAAAATATCTCTTTCTTTTTGAGCAATACTTACACTCTTATCTTCTAAAGTAATTCTACAAGAATCAGGGTCAAAAGAGATTGTTGGAGTTATTACAATATTGTCATTTTGTTCAATTGAGAACTGTCTACATAATCTTAAAATTCTTTGATCTAATTCTTCTAAATCAAAAGGCTTTTTTATATAATCATCAACACCATTTTCAAAAGAGTCTTTTAAATGTTTTGTATCTTGATAAGCTGTTAAAATTATTACAGGTATTTTAATTTTATACTCTTCTCTAATTGTTTTAAGAACTTCAAGTCCAGACATAATAGGAGTATTAATATCTAAAAGTGCAAAATCGAACTTTTCATCAATTAAATATTCTAAAGCATCTTGTCCATTTAGACATAAAGTTACGTCATAACCTTTATCAATTAAATGGTCATTAAGTAAATCACTTAATAAATTGTCATCTTCTAATAATAAAACTCTCATAATCATTCCTAATTTTTAATGATATGATTATATAGTAATTTTGTTTATGAAGTGTGTATAGAATAAATATACTTCAAGTTAATGAAGTATATTTAAAAAAGTATTATCTAAAGTTATCAAATACTAATGGAGCTTTTAGTTCTAGTGATTTTAAATGCTTCATTACATTTTGTAAATCATCAATATTTTTACCACTAACTCTAATCTCATCACCTTGATTTACAGCTGTTACTTTTAATTTTAAAGATTTGATTTCTGTTTGAATTGTTTTTGCTTCATCTTTTTCAATACTATCAATAATTTTATAAGTAAATTTTCTATTTCCACCACTTGAATCTTCTGTTTTTAACTCTTCTAGTGAATTAATAGAAATATCTCTTTTATTCATCTTTGAAATTAAAATATCTTTCATTGCATCAATTTTATTATCACTTGCACTTGTTAAAGTTAAAGTCTTAGCACCTTGATTTAAATCTATTTCTTTTGTAATACCCTTGAAATCATATCTGTTATCTACTTCTTTTTGTGCTTGTATTACTGCATTTTTCATCTCTTGCATATCTAATTTTGCCGAGATATCAAACTGATGTTCTTTTGATTTAGCCATTTGTTTCCTTTTTTAATTTTATTATAAAGTTTACACCTCTATATGAAATATCATCTATTAATGTATCTTTGTTATTAAGTGTAATTGTACCATTAACTTTTTCAAGAATAGTTTTAGCCATATATAATCCTAAGCCTGTACCATCTTCTTTCTCTTTTGTTGTAAAATAAGCTTCAAAAATTTTATCTTTAATTTCATCGCTTATTCCACCTGCAAAGTCAAGAATACTAATAATTAGTTCATCATTTTCTTCTTTACAACTTATCTCAATTCTTTTTATATCACAATCATTCATAAGTATTGCATCTCTTGAATTATTTATTACATTGATAATTACCTGCATAATTTCATTTTCATAACCTAATGTAAGTTCTTCTTTAAAACTATCTTGCATTTCTAGTTTTATAAATATTCCTTGATAATTATAAATCTTTTCAATTAAATTAATTGATTTTTTTATCATTGATGAAACTTTATATTCATTTTTAACATTGTTCTTAAAAAAGTTTCTAAAATCTTCCATTGTAGTAGACATTAATTCGATTTGTTTTTTAATAGCAATATTATCTTTTTTTAATTCTTCTTCTGTGTTCTCACCAATTAATAATCTTAACTCAGCTGAAGAGTTAATCATACTTATAGCATTTAAAGGTTGTTTCCATTGATGAATAATCATAGAAATCATTTCTCCAATTGCTGCCATTTTATTATTTTGAACTAACTGTGCATCTTTTTGTCTATTTTTTGCAACAACTTTTGATATTCTAATTTCTAAATCTTCATTAATCTCTATTAATTCTTTTGTCTTCTCTTTAACACTTTCTTCTAAATGTTCATTTAATTGAGTTTGTTCACTTATTAGTTTACTAATTTTAGAAGCCATTTCATTAAATGATTTTTCCAAATTACCAATTTCATCATTACTTTCATTATTGATTCGATAATCAAACTCGTTGTTTGCAAACTTTTTTGTTCCAATAAGAAGGTTTTCAATCTTTGAAGAAATATAATCTGACATCAATATAGCAATTACAATAACTATTGCAATCATTATTAAACTAATAAAAGTTAATTCTTTAATTATATTTTTAATATAACTACTAATTTCATATTTATTATCATCGACTATTTCTTTTACAATATTATTTTGAGTTTTCAAAATCTTTTTTATATTTTCTCTAGTCTTATTTGCAGCAAAATGGAATTCATCAACATTAGCACCAATTGTTACAAAACCAAAACCTCTTTTAGAATCTTTAAACTTACCTGTTTTATATGAAATTGGAGCAGCAGTTACTAACTTCCATACTCCACTCCAAAAAATTATGAAAGAACCATGTCCTCCATCTTTTGTAAGTTCCATCCAACCATTACATTGTGGTGCAAAATTTAAATATCTACAATCTAATGAAACTTCACCTTTTTCTAAAAGCTGTTTAATATTTGGTTTTTTTAATAAGGATTGCTCTTTGAAAACAGGATAAGTTAATAAAAAATCATTTAAATCTTTTTTACCTGATTTTAAAAAATCATCTTTTAAATCCTTACTAATCCAAGGGGCAATACGTTTTCCAGTTTTCTTATTAAACCCAGATATAAAATAATCCCTTGGATGAGAAATATTACGCCCTAAATAATCCCACATAAAAGCATAATTACCTTCTCCTGCATTTATAATTTGCGATTTTGAATAAATACCAATAGGATTTAAATTATCAGTATATTCCATTATATGCCTATGATTTAAAGCCATTGACAAATAACCAATTTTAATCTCGTTTTTAAATACAGGTGTAATAAATCGTACTATACCTTCAAATCTTTTTCCATTTGGATTCTCTAATCCTGCATATGCACTACTTTTTGCGTCAAATTCTATATTGGCTTTTTTAGCTTTTTCTTTTGTAAATGTACCTATTATTTTTGAACCTATATATTCACCAATAACATCAGAAACAAATATCTCACCTTCTTCTAAATATTGTATTTTTTTAAAGTAATTTTCTGAATTTATATAAGTATTTTCTTTTAATGAGACATCTAATTTTTTTTGATTTAATGATGAAACTTTATTAATTTCAATTCCTTCTAAATTGAAAAAAGATATTTCTTTATAAATAGGTATTAATTTTGTTTTTACTAAAGATTCCGGGTTGTAGTTAAAATCTGTTTTATTATCACTTAATATTTTAGGAGTAAAATTATTATTAGGTATTTTATTATCTATATACCATTTTTGTTTTTTATCATTATAATTATACTTATCATGAACTACTATTTCTTTTTCTTTGCTATTATAAAATTCTTTTAATGTCTTATCTGTAATATCAAGTTTTGATAAAAATAAAATATCAGAATCTCTTTGTTTTAAAAATTCTGATACTCTATTTGCAATTTCTAAAGTAAGTCTTTCAAGTGATTCTTGAGATTTTTTATTTAAATTAGTAATACTATCGTTAATAGATTCATTTGCAGTATTAAGGATAATCTCTTTACTTTTATTAGATAAATAAGTAGTGCTCTTATTCATATATTCATTTAAATTTTTAATACTTATATAAGAAATGTAAGTCATCACTAATAAAGGAAGTATTTTAATTATTATAAATAATAAAATTAGTTTTATTTTAATTGTTAATTTACTCATTAAAAATTATAACAGATAAATTTTAAATAACAAAATGAAGCTAGCTAAAATAAGAATTTTAGCTAGTTAATAATTGAAGTTTTATTCTTTTACAGCTTGTGGTAGTATTAGATTTAATAAAATTCCAACAATTGCACCAAGTCCAATTCCAGAAAAAGGTACTCCACCAAAGTTAAATGTCATTCCACCAATTGAAAATACTAAAATCATAGAAACAATAATCATATTTCTAGGACAAGTAAAATCAGTATTTGCTTTGATAAGTGTTGCTATACCTAAAGTTGCGATAATACCAAATAACAATAACATAATTCCACCCATTACAGGAGTTGGAATTGTTGATAATAAAGCACCAATTTTTCCTACAAAAGCTAAGGCAATTGCAAAAATTGCAGCCCAAGTCATAATTGCAGGATTATATGCTTTTGTAATAGTAACAGCACCTGTTACTTCAGAATAAGTAGTATTAGGAGGACCACCAAATAAAGCAGCTACTGAAGTAGCAAGACCATCACCTAATAATGTATTTTTTAAACCTGGCTTTTTTAAATAATCTTCTTTAGTAACATTTGAAATTGCTAACATATCACCAATATGTTCAATTGCAGGGGCAATTGCAATTGGCAAAATAAAAATTATTGCTTGCCAGTTAAATTCAGGTGTAGTAAAATTAGGAATACTGAACCAAGCAGCTTGACCAACTGATGTAAAGTCAACTATTCCATAAATTAAAGCAAGAATATATCCAATTATAATACCAGCTAATATAGGAATTAACTTAAACATTCCCTTACCTAATAAAGAGAAAAACACAGTTACAAGTAAGGCTATCATTGAGATAACAATTGCAGTTTCAAACGGTACTAACACAATTGACCCATCACCTGTTTTTCCCATTGCCAAATTAACTGCAACAGGTGAAAGAATTAAACCAATTGACATAATAACAGGTCCAACTACAACTGCTGGTAATAATTTGTGAATAAAATTATCTCCTTTTAATCTAATAAGCATACTTAAAACTACATACAATAACCCAGCAGCTACAAGCCCAGACATAGTTGCTGCAATTCCCCATGTTTGAACACCATAAGAAATTGGAGCTATAAAAGCAAATGAAGAAGCTAAAAATATTGGAGGTACCGCACCTCTATTTACAAATTGGAAAACTAAAGTTCCAATTCCTGCTGTAAAAAGTGCAACACTTGGATCAAGTCCTGTTAAAATTGGCACTAAAACAAGTGCACCAAAAGCTACAAATAAAAATTGTAAACCTAAAATAGAGTCTTTTGCTCTAAAATTGTAATCTGTGGGTTTCATATTACCTCTTGTGTTTTGATATTTTGTATCATATCGAAATATCAGTTAATTAAAATTAAATTAATGTATAATTTATAAGTAATTTTTTAGTAATATATAAGCTTTAAAATTAAAGTAATTTTTAAACTTATAAACCAATAATAGGAATTAAAATGTATAAAGAAAGTACAAATGTTGTTGTAAAACATCTTGTAAATAGATTAAGAGATGTAAGAAC
>Ga0193962_1000615_pt1 | contig 16407 bp, 13 predicted proteins | sample FB_5_MG_FD_140335 | JGI IMG/M metagenome (GOLD analysis project Ga0193962, IMG submission 140335) | Microbial mat bacterial communities from the Broadkill River, Lewes, Delaware, United States - FB_5_MG | ecosystem: Environmental > Aquatic > Freshwater > River > Microbial mats | place: USA... | reverse complement strand
GTCTTCTTGCTGCAGGTTGGGTTTACATAGCCATTAAGATTACTCAAAATGCTGGTAGGCTCTTACTCTACCGTTTCACCATCACCGAAAATCGGCTGTTTACTTTCTGTTGCACTATCCCTTAGGTTACCCTAGCCATTCTCTAAATGGAACCATACTTCACAGCAGCCCGGACTTTCCTCTTGAACACGAAGTTCAAGCTATCATCTGATTTACCTTTGGCGTATTATATCTAAGTATTCTAAAATTTTACTTTCTGATAATATCGTAGTGTTCTGGGGCAGTGAACTTAAAAATACTATCTTGAATCTCTTTGTTTGTAACTTGATTTTCAAATTTAATTTCTACACTATTATCAAGCTTGTCTTTATACTTGATAAGTTCTATTTGCTTTGAAGTTTCAATTAAATAGTCAATATCATCAATATTTGCTAAATATGTATTTTCATTAATTTTTTTAGATGTTTTTAATAGCTTTATAATATTAATTTCACTTTGTAACTGAGTGTAAATAGCTTGTTCTAGTTCTGGTTCATCTATAATTGCAAAGTCATTTAATATATATACATTTTTTTCAATTGGAGTTTTGTATTTCCATAAAATCTTTCCTGTATTTTTTATAAAAACTTCACCTTTGTATTCGATGATTTTATTATTAATTGATTTAATACTTTGTGTAAAGTCAGCTTTAAAACTCTGTAAATTTTTAATATCTGCTGTTGCATTAATTGCAATAAAAAAAACTATAATTGTAAATATCATTTTATAAAACATATTTTAACCTTTTTTTCTATATAATCTATGCGATTATAACAAAAAGGAATTAATTTTATGTTAAATGTTTTTTCAAAAATTTTTGGTACTAGAAACGATAAAGAAGTAAAAAGATATAGAAAAAGAGCTCAAGTAATAAATGCACTTGAAAGCAAATATGAAGCAATGAGTGATGATGAGTTACAAGATAGTTTAAATGAATTAAAAAATCAAGTACAAAATGAAGAAAAATCTTTAGACGACGTATTAAATGATTCTTTTGCAATTACTAGAGAAGCTAGTAAACGTGTTTTAAATATGAGACCTTATGACGTTCAATTAGTTGGAGCTATGGTTTTACACGATGGTAGAATTGCTGAGATGAAAACAGGTGAAGGTAAAACACTTGTAGGTTCATTAGCCGTTTCTTTAAATGCTCTAACAGGCAAAGGTGTACATGTTGTTACAGTAAATGATTATCTAGCTTCAAGAGATGCAGCTGAATTAGAACCTTTATACAACTTTTTAGGTTTTAGTGTTGGTGCAATTGTTGGAACATTAAAAGATGATGATTTAAGAAAAGAGCAATATGCTGCTGATATTACTTATGGTACAAACAACGAATTTGGATTTGATTTCTTAAGAGATAATATGAATTATGATATCGAAGAAAAAGTTCAAAGAGACCATAGTTTTGTAATTGTTGATGAAGTAGATTCAATTTTGATTGATGAAGCAAGAACTCCTTTAATTATAAGTGGACCAACAAATCAAAAAAGTGCAAACTATCTTCAAGCTCAACAAATTGCAATGACTTTAGAAAAAGGTGAATTAATTGAGCCTAAAAAAGCTGACGAAAAACCAATAACTACAGGTGATTTTACAGTTGATGAAAAGAATAAATCAGTTGTACTAACAGAAGATGGAACTGAAAAAGCAGAAAAACTGTTTGAAGTTGATAATTTATACTCTCTAGAAAATGCATCATTATCTCACAATCTTGACCAAGCTTTAAAAGCAAATTACATTTTTGAAAAAGACGTTGATTATGTTGTTAAAGATAATGAAGTAATAATTGTAGATGAATTTACAGGAAGATTAAGTGAAGGAAGAAGATTCTCTGAAGGTCTTCATCAAGCACTTGAAGCTAAAGAAAATGTTACTATTCAAGATGAATCTCAAACATTAGCAGATATTACATTCCAAAATTACTTTAGGATGTATGATAAACTTGCAGGTATGACAGGTACTGCTCAAACAGAAGCTACAGAGTTTGCTGAAATTTATAGCTTAGATGTTGTATCAATTCCTACAAATGTTCCAATTCAAAGACTTGATAAAAATGATTTAATTTACAAAAGCGAACATGAAAAATTTGAAGCTGTTTGTAATAAAATTAAAGAATTAAATGAAAAAGGTCAACCAGTTCTTGTTGGTACTGCTTCAATTGAAAAATCAGAAGCCTTACACAAAATCTTAAAAAATAAAAAAATACCTCATACAGTTTTAAATGCGAAACAACACGAAAAAGAAGGTAAAATTATTGAAGATGCTGGTCAAAAAGGTGCAGTTACAATTGCTACTAATATGGCAGGTCGTGGTGTTGATATTAAATTAACACAAGAAATTCTTGACCTAGGTGGTTTAGTAATTTTAGGTACTGAAAGACACGAATCAAGAAGAATTGATAACCAATTAAGAGGACGTGCAGGTCGTCAAGGTGATGCGGGTGAGTCTCAGTTTTACTTATCATTAGAAGATAACTTATTAAGAATTTTTGGTTCAGATAAAATCAAAGGTATTATGGAAAGACTTGGTATTGAAGATGGTGAGCATATTGAATCTAAAATGGTTACACGTGCTGTTGAAAATGCTCAGAAAAAAGTTGAGCAAATGCACTTTGAATCAAGAAAACACTTACTTGAATATGATGATGTTGCAAATGAACAAAGAAAAGTAATATATAACTTTAGAAACGACCTTTTAAAACCTGATTACGATATAGATACAAAATTAACAGAAAACAGATTAGAGTATGTTCAAACTACACTTTCAAATGCTGAAATTATCGATGGAATGCCTAGTGAAGATTATAATTATGATTATATTATTGCAAAATTCAAAGAAGAGCTTCGATTACTTGTAACTTTAGAAGATATTACATCTGAGTCTTATGATGAATTAGAAACAAAACTTAATGAAATAATCACAAATGTTTATGCTAAAAAAATGGAAATGGCAGCACCTGAACAAAAAAGTGAAATTGAGCGAATTTTATACTTACAAATTTTAGATAATGCATGGAGAGAACACTTATACTCTATGGATACACTTAAAACTGGTATTGGGCTTAGAGGATACAACCAAAAAGATCCATTAGTTGAATATAAAAAAGAGTCATATAATATGTTTATTGATTTAATTTCTAATATTAAACATGAAATTATCAAAGTATTATTTACAATCCAACTTCAAAATCAAGAAGATGCTAAAAAAGAACAAGAAGCATTAGAAAAAATGAAAGAACAAATGGAAGAATCAACTGAAAACATTACAACTAATGTTGCTCAAAAAGAAGTAATGGCTAGTGAAAAGAAAATTGCTAGAAATGATAACTGTCCTTGTGGTTCTGGAAAAAAATACAAACAATGTTGTGGAAAAAGCGGACCTAAAAGAGGTTTAGCAGCAGGAAACTAATTTGAATAAAAAATTAGTTAATTTTATTGTAAAAAAATATTTACGATTTGACAAGAAAAATCCTTTTATATCTATAAGTGCTATTTTAGCATTTATAGGTGTTGCTGTTGGTGTTATGGTTTTAATACTTTCAATGGCAATTATGAATGGTACTGCAAAAGAGTTTGAGAAAAAACTTTTTACTATGAATTACCCTCTTACAATTTATTCTAAATTTGATAATGCAATTGATAAATCTTTACTAAACCAATTACAAAATAAATATCCCCATTTAAAATTTTCTCCATATATTTCATCTCAAGTGATTGCACAAAGTGGTGAAGATATGAGTGGAGGAATGATTTTTGGAGTAATTCCACAAAAAGAAGCTTCTATAAATGATATTTATAAAAAAGCTTTGGGAAATTTAGAGTTAAAAAAATATGACATAATTACAGGTGCTGGGATTTCTGATAAGCTTTATTTAAATCAAGGTGCTAAAACAACATTATATTTTACATCACTTAATCCAACTGGATTTTCAATGATTCCAAAAATGAAAAGATTTACTTTTCAAAACTCATTTAAATCAGGTTTAAATGCTTATGACCAAGCTTATATGTATACTTCAATTGAAGCTTTGCAAACTCTATTAAAAAAGCCAAAAGATACTTATGATGGAATTCATATCTATTCTGATGATGCATTTAAAGATATTGAGAAACTAAGAGTTGAATTAAAAAATACAGGAGCTGGAGTTTTAGGATGGTGGCAACAAAATGGAAATTTCTTTGCTGCAATGAAAATGGAAAAAACAGCACTATTCATAGTTTTAATGTTAATTATTTTAGTGGCATCACTTAATATTATCTCTTCACTTTTAATGACAGTAATGAGTAGAAGAAAAGAAATTGCCCTACTTTTATCTATGGGTGCTTCAAACAAAGAGATAAAATCTATCTTTTTAAGAGTCGGAACTATTATTGGTTTTTCAGGAATATTACTAGGAATTGCTTTAGGCTTCTTTGGTTACTGGATTTTAGATACTTTTGATATTGTATCTTTACCTGCTGATGTTTATGGAACTGCTAAACTTCCACTTGATTTAGCTTTAAGTGATTTTATTTCTATTGTTATTGGAGCTTCTGTTATCGTAGTTTTATCATCGTATTATCCAGCATCAAAGGCCACTAAAATAGATGTAATTGATGTATTAAGAAACGAATAAACCTAAACTTTTAGGTTTATTTTTTTTCTTCTTTAGTATCTTTTCCTAAAGCTTTTAAGAAGTTTACAAACTCAACAGGTGAAGTTAAAACTCTTTTTGCAATATTTACAGGAACAGAAAAAGCATCTTTTGTAAGGTTTGTAGATATTTTTGGATTATTTAAAGCCCCAAAGATGTTTACCTTTGTTTCAACTCTATTATCTTTTCCTAATAAAACATAATTTACAATAGGAATTGCACCAACTACTTTTGAGTAATCTTTTAGAAAAATTAAATTAATTTCTGAATCTATTTTTTCAGTATTTAAATCTATTTTTCCCTTACCATCAAAATCTATTCCATTTCCAACAGTTGAAACTCTATTGATATCTAAAATCTTTTTATCTTGATGATAATCAAATTCTAAAAGTCCATCAATTAGTTTATACCCTGTTAAATTAAAACCACCATTAGTTGCCATTCCTACAACAGAAGGAATAGCAAGAAGAGGATTTATCAATGCAGGTGAAGTGTTGATAAATAAAAGTAAATTATTTAAAATAGCTAAATCTTCAATTTTCACATCTTTTAAAATCATTTTACCTTTAATAGATTCAGGTGTTCCGTTTGCTAAAAATTGCATATTATTACCACTTAAAATCTTTTTATCAAAAATAGTATTTATAAAAGTATCACTTATATCACTTGCAAATATATCTATTTTTTTGTCTTTTGATTCTTTGAAGGTAAAATCTGTTTTTTTATGATTTAAATGGAAATATTTATTGTTGTCTCGTAATCTTAGTGAAAATTTATCTGCTAAGAATTTAAATTTTTCATTTACAATAATTGTAGAGTTCTCACCTTCTATATTTAAATCACGTATCTTACTTTCATCTTCATTTTTAGTATTTACTAAAACATCGTAATTTTTAAGATCTATATCTAGCTTTTTACTTCCTGTTGCTTTTAGTTTAATTTTCTTATCTAATGTTTCAATACTTGCAATATTATTAGCATAAGTACCTTTTATATCAAGAGAACTAACTTTCTTTCCTTCTTTTTGTATAGGAATATCCAAATCCTTAACACTTGCACTAAAGCTAATTAAAAAAGGACTTATTTTTGCCTTTGCACTTACAATATTATAAATATCATTATCAAGTTTAAACTTTGCATTTTTAGCATTAATATTTAATATAGGTAATTCTTTATTTGAAGAACTTTTAGTATCTATTACAATATCTGTATCAATTAAAGATATAAAAATATTTTTATTTTTTATTTCAACTTTTATTTTTTCATCTAAAGTATCAACTTTTACATAATCTTTTTTTATTAAACCTTTTACTTGCAAAGAATTAATTTTCTTATTATTTCTTTGCAGAGGAAAATCTAAATTTGATATTGACGAAGTAAAAGAAATATCATTTTCATCTTTTATTTTTAAAGCTAAAACTCCATTTTTAATATTAATATCTTGTAGTAACTTTGAGTATTTGTAAATAGAAGAAAGTTTTTTAATATCAACATATATCAAATCAGCTATTTTAATATCAGTATTTATTGCATCTAGTTTTATTTCTACATCATTTTTATATGAAAAGAATAATGGTGTTTTTACTTTTGTAATATTTACAATTTTATCACCACTATCTTCAATTAAAAAAGATTTGATATAAGCATTTCCTTTTGCACTTGAAGTATTCGTATCAATAGTGAAATTTAAATCAGCTTGAATCATATTTTTATGTTTAATATCAGCATTTACAACTTTTACTTTTGAATTATCTAAAATTACAGTAGCTTTATTTGTACTAAATAAAAAACCATTTAAATCAATATTAGATTTTCCAAGAATAAATTTTCCTCTTGTGTCCATTTTTTTCTTTGCAGCGTAAGGAATTTTCAAATTTACACTTGCATTTGTAAAGCCAGTTTTTTGAACTAGAGGTAAGTTAATATTATAATTTTTTAATATATTTAATATTCTATTATCTAATTTAGCTTTACTAGCTTTTATATTTACTTCTACAAGACCATTTCTTTCACTTGTTAAGTTATGTATATGAACATAGCTTCCATCAATTTTGATTTTTTCATAAACAGGTTCGATTAAATCTAAAATTAATTTATCATTTTTAAATGAAACATCAATTTGCGTTGTAGAAATTTGTTTAGCATTTTTATTAAACTTGATTTTTGCATTCTTTATTACAGCATTTCCAGATAAGGACTTTTCAATAATCTTATTTTTTTCTAAATCAAAGCTTCCATAAAACTCTTTTAATTGTAATTTACCTTTAACATTATCATACATCCATGCTTCTGCAATACTATCAAGTCTAAAAAATTTCTTTAAAAAACTTAGGCTTTCAAACTCATTACTATTTAAATAAAAGTTTGCTAAATCTTTAGTCATATCTAAAGTAATATCACCGTTAAGGTCTTTATAATTGTATTTTCCTAGTAAATCAAGTTTTTCTTTGTAATAATCAATTTTAGCTTTTCCACTTAACATTAATTCAACATCTTTTAAATACAAAGAATAAATATCAAATATTACTTGACTTGAATTAAACTCTAGTTTTGAAGAGATATTAACAAATTTATTATCTAAATATAAAGCTTCTTCATTTAATGCAATTGTAAATTCATTTCCATCAATTTCTAATTTTCTAATATCAATTTTTTGAAATATTTTTAAGATTGTAGGGAAAAGTTCTATATTCTTTTTTAAATCATCATAAGAGCTTGTAACAGAAGATTTTTTTGATTTAATACTTATTTTTTCTATGTCTACAATAAGCTTTTTATCTATTTTTATATAGAATTGCGAGAGAGAAACATTCCCAAAAGACAAAGAGTTTATTTTTATGCCAGAAAACAACACCGAAGATATTAATATTATAGAGACTAAAAGAAGACCTAAAAAAAGTTTAATTGCCTTTAACATTATCGAGCTATTCCTTATAGTTTGTATTATAGTTTTATTTTATGTAACGATTCCAATGAGTTCAACAAAAGTATTATTCATCCCTAAAGGAAGTACAAATAATACAGTAACTTACCTAAATAATAAGGGTTTTGAAATGAATATAATTGATAAAATTATATTAAGATCAATAGGATTTATTCAAAGTGGATGGATTGACTTAAATGAAAACCAACTTACAAAAATGGATTTTTTATATAAACTTACAACTTCAAAAGCAGCCTTAAAAAACATCACTTTAATTCCAGGTGAAACATCATATATATTTTTAAGACAATTAGCAAAAGAGTTTAACTTATCAGAACAAATACTTGAAGAAACTTATAAAAAATATGCTTATAAATTAGATGGTAATATCTTAGCAGATACTTATGCTTTACCTTATGGAATGAATGAAGATCATATGATCTTTTATTTATTGTCTCAAAGTAATAAAAGATATGAAGAGTTTTCAAAAAAGATATTTGGATTATATGATAAGAAAAAATGGTACCACTATCTTAGTTTAGCTTCTGTAATTCAAAAAGAAGCTGCAAGTGTTGAAGAAATGCCAATTGTTTCAAGTGTTATTCATAATAGACTTACAAAAGGAATGAAACTTCAAATGGATGGAACTTTAAATTATGGGAAATATTCTCATGTTAGAGTAAGTGCACAAAGAATTAAAGAAGACACTTCATCATATAATACTTACAAAAATAAAGGTTTACCTAAAAACCCTGTTTGTGCTGTTAGTTTAAATGCTATTAAAGCAGCAATTTTTCCTGTAAAAAGTGATTACTACTATTTTGTAAAAAACAATAAAACAGGCCTACATAAGTTTTCAAAGTCATATAAAACTCATGTTAATAATATCAGAGCTAATGTAGGTGTTAAAAAAAGTTACACTAAAGTTAAAGAAAAAGAAACTAGAGTTGATAAAGAAGCAAAAACCATTATGAAGACCGATGTAACGAAGCAGAAGCCAAGAACTATTAAATCACTTTGGAATAATGTAAAATAATTAATGTGCAATATTGAAACACACCTTTTTTTGCAGTAAAATTAAACTAAACTTTAAATAGCCCTAAATTGAATTACTGATATTATATCATCAATATAAAAATTCAAATTTAGGAATAAACATGTCAAAGATTATTTACACAAAAGTTGATGAAGCTCCTGCTTTAGCAACATACTCTTTCTTACCAATGATTAAAGCTTTTACTAAAAGCTCAGGTATTGAAATGCTTACAAAAGATATCTCATTAGCAGGAAGAATTCTTGCTAATTTCCCAGAGAACTTAAAAGAAGACCAAAAAATCGCTGACCACTTAGCAGAACTTGGTGAATTAACTCAAGATCCAACAGTTAATATTATTAAATTACCAAACGTTTCAGCTTCTGTTCCACAGTTAAAAGCTTGTATTGCAGAATTACAAGAAAAAGGTTACGATGTTCCTAATTATGATGCATCACCTGAAATCACAGCAAGATACGGGAAAATCTCTGGTTCAGCAGTTAATCCTGTATTAAGAGAAGGAAACTCAGACAGACGTGCTCCTGGAGCTGTTAAAAACTACGCTAAAAACAACCCTCATAGAATGGGTAAATGGACAGCTGATTCTAAAACTGAAGTTATGCATATGAATGAAAATGATTTCTATGGTGCTGAATTATCAACTACTTTTGATAAAGCTGATGATTTAAAAATCTCTTTTGTTGATGCAAATGGATCTGAAACTGTTTTAAAAGCTTCTACACCTGTTGAAGCTGGAGAAATTATTGATGCTACTTGTATGAGTGCTAAATCTTTACAAGAATTTTACCAAACTGCAATTAACAGAGCTAAAGAGCAAGATGTATTATTATCTTTACACTTAAAAGCTACAATGATGAAAGTTTCTGATCCAATTATGTTCGGATTTGCAGTTAAAGTATACTTCAAAGACTTAATTGCTAAACATGGAGAACTATTCGATTCTTTATGTGTTAACTTTAACAATGGTTTAGGAGATTTATACTCTAAATTAGACCAAGTTGATGCAGATAAAAAAGCAGAAATTGAAGCTGATATCGCAGCTGTTTATGCTAAACAACCAAGACTTGCAATGGTTAATTCTGAAAAAGGAATTACAAACTTACATGTTCCATCTGATGTTATTATTGATGCATCTATGCCTGCTATGCTTAAGGGTGGTGGTAAAATGTGGAATGCTGATGATAAAGAAGAAGATACAGTTGCAGTAATTCCTGATAGATGTTATGCACAATCTTTCCAAGCTGTTATTGATGATTGTAAAGCAAACGGTACATTAGATGTAACAACAATTGGTACTGTTCCAAATGTTGGGTTAATGGCTAAAAAAGCTGAAGAGTATGGTTCACATGATAAAACTTTCCAAGCAGCAGCTGCTGGAAAAATCGTAGTTACTAATACTGCTGGAGAAACTGTATTCTCTTTTGATACAGAAGAAGGTGATATTTTCAGAATGTGTCAAGCAAAAGATGCACCTATTCAAGACTGGGTTAAATTAGCAGTTACAAGAGCTAGATTATCAAACACTCCTGCAATTTTCTGGTTAGACGAAAACAGAGCTCATGATAGAGAAATGATTAAAAAAGTTAATAAATACTTACCAGAACATGATACTACTGGTTTAGATATTACAATTGCAGCACCTGTTGATGCTACAAAAACTTCATTAGAAAGAATGAGAAAAGGACTTGATACTATTTCTGTAACTGGAAATGTTTTAAGAGATTACAATACTGATTTATTCCCAATTTTAGAATTAGGAACATCTGCAAAAATGTTATCAATCGTTCCATTAATGAAAGGTGGAGGATTATTTGAAACTGGTGCTGGTGGATCTGCTCCTAAGCACGTTCAACAATTTGCACAAGAAGATTACTTAAGATGGGATTCATTAGGTGAATTCATGGCTTTAGCTGCATCTTTTGAGCACTTAGCAAATACACAAGGTAATTCAAAAGCACAAGTTTTAGCTGATACTTTAGATAAAGCAACTGGAACTTTCCTTTTAAATGACAAATCACCTGCTAGAAAATTAGGTTCAATTGATAATAGAGGTTCACACTTCTATTTAGCAATGTACTGGGCACAAGAATTAGCTGCACAAACTGTTGATGCTGATTTAGCTGCAGAGTTTGCACCAATTGCAAAAGCAATGACAGAAAACGAAGATAAAATTGTTGCTGAATTAGTAGCTGGTCATGGTAAACAAATTGACATGGGTGGATACTACTTACCAAATGATGATTTAGTTTCAACTGCAATGAGACCATCTGCAACTTTAAATTCAATTATTGGATAATAATTAATTTAAATTGTATAAAAAAGGCAAGGCTTAGGTCTTGCCTTTTTTTATTTAAAGATAAAATAAAAAGGACAAAAGATGAAACAGATTTTAGAAGTTGAGAATGTAAAATGTAAGGGCTGTGCAAATACATTGATTACATCATTAAAAGAAGAATTTGGTGAGATTGAAGTTGACCTAAATGTTCAACCTCGAAAAATTACACTAGATTTAGAAGATGAGAAAAAAGAAGCTTTAAAACTTAAGCTAAGGGATTTAGGATATCCTTTAACAACAGATGAATTATCAGGTTTACAAAAAGCTAAAACAACTGCTAAAAGCTTTGTTTCTTGTGCAATTGGAAAAATGAATACTTAAAAAAATAGGCTAAGAAAACACCATAAATTAGGCTTTGTCATGTTGTGTCGTGTTTCCTTTCGTAACCGACAAAACCTAAAACTGTATATAATAATACAAAAAGGAATATTATGGGTTTAAAAGAATTAAGAATTAAAAATAAGTATTCACAAGGAATTAGCTTCTCTAAGTAACTTAAGTACTAGAACAATACAAAGAATAGAAAAAGAGAATAAAGCAAGCTGTGAATCAATTATCGCGCTAGCTAGTGTATTTAAACTGGAAGTAGATGAGTTTGAAAAATATTTAGAACCTAAAGATGGTAATTTTATAAAAAAAGACAATACATCTAATACTAATTTCTTAAACTATTTACAAAATGATAAAAAAACAATTTACTTTTTATTTATAAATATTTTTCTAATTATTATAAACATTAGTACAAACTATGAGAATTTATGGTTTCCGTATGTACTAATTGGCTGGGGATTTCCTCATTTTTATAAAAGGTATATTAACTATAAAATTTATAATTAAAAATTCTAAACAATATATCTATATTAAATTACACAATTAATAAACTTTTATATTATAAAGTACTTTATTAAATATAAAGGATTATTAATGAAAATATTTATTTTTACACTTGCAATAGCCACACTACTTTTTGCACTTTTTGTTGGTTTTCAAATATCACCAATAATTACAAGTATTTTTATCTCACCTATTACTTATTTATCTAGTTTTTTTAATGAGATATTTATAGACTTACCTTTCTTGGCACACTCATTTTTAATAATGATCGCTTCTTTATTTTATTTATCATTATTTATTATAATACCAAGACTTTTTTTTAAAAGATTTATTAATTACAGACACTATAAATAGAGATTAGTCTTTATTTATAATATTATTTTAATGATGATAGCAAAGAAGCTATATATTTATCTATCTCTTCTTTTTTAAGACCATTTTCTAAAGCACCCTCTTTAACTTCACCTTCGCTAATTTTTACAATTGAACTATCTTTATTAACTTTATACACAAAATATTTTGTTTGTGTATCATCAAAAAGATTTAATGCTTTTATTAATTCACCATTTGTATCATTAATCATCGGAATTGATGAGCCCTGATTTAACTCTGCAAGTTTTCCATTAACCGCAAGTTTTTTTATAAACCAAGGTGTGTTAGAAATGTTTGCAAGTAAAACAATGTCTTTTCTAGTATTTAATTTTAAAGTTTCAACTAAAGACAAGGCATCATGATTTAAAACAATAATATATTTCTCTAAACCATCTTTGAATAAGTCAGCTTTTTTTGCGTAACCTGAGATTCCAATAACTTCAAAGTGCTTTGGAAAGGATGCAGTATTTAATTTGGCATTCACATTTTTATCTAAATTTGCTTGTTCTGGTGCAGTTAAGTATACTAATAATGCAAATCCAATTACACCTAAAAAAACTATTTTCAAAGTATTTATCATTTTTTATTTTTCCTATTAATTAATTATTTTTTTGTTTTTTAGCCCATCTTTTAAATAAACGATAAGTTGAGATTGATTCATCAATTTCTTTAGCATTTATTATGTGCTCCACTAATTCATTTGCTAAATATGGTGATAATACAAAACCTCTACCACCTACACCATTTAAAATATAAAGGTTTTCAATTTTATCAAGCATTTTTTCTTTTATATGCGTTCCATTTTTTAAATGTGGGAACTTTTCAAAACTCTTTTTTGAATCAATCAATTTCCCTAACATTGGAAAATAATCAGGACTTGAAGCTCTAGCACCTATTTTAATATCAACAACTTTTACATCATTAAGTTTTACAATATTATTAGCTAATTCTATTAATTCTAAGCAATCTTGATTTACTATATTTTCTGTATAACACTTAGAACAATCATTGTTAAGGTTTGCAACTTCAACACAATAATTACAAATATCTTTATTACAATTAAACCTATGATGTGTTGCACCTATTGATAACTTGAAAAGGTTTTCTTTATCTGTTTTAACAGCTTTAGATATAGAACACGCTTTATGGTAGTTAAAACCTACACAAGTACTTGATAAAACATCAATTTTTTGACCCCAAACTGCTCTAATATCAAAATATTTTTCTTCTATTAATTTTGTATTAGCACCTGTACAAAGTATAAGATTTTTTGTTTTTATTTCATTGTTTAAAAACCAAACATCATCTTCTTTTATAATTGTATCAATACTATAATTTAGCTTTTTCTTGATATCTTCAACTAATAAATTACAAACTTCACTAGGATTAATCCAAGAACCAATATCAAAGAAATATCCATCATCTAAAGCTTTATATTCAAAATCCATATATGGAATATATGATTTAAACTTTTCTCTATCTTCTTCATTTTTTGGTATTCTACACACCCCATTATTTTGAAAAGATATACTATTTATTTCTTTATAAAAGCTAGTTGAAAACTTTAAAGATTTTGTTATTAAATCTTTAAATACATTTGGTTTTCCTAAAAGTGGAGATAAAAAAGCACCAGCTGCTCCACTTGCTCCAAAGGCTATTTCTTTATTTTTATCTACTAATAAAACAGATTTAGAATACTTAGATAAAAAATATGCCGTACTACATCCAGCAATTCCAGCTCCTACTATAACATAGTCAAATTCTTCATAGTTATTAAGCATTTTTATCCAATTCTTCTAATAATTGATAATTAGGTCGCCAATACCCTCTTCCACCCCTTAAGCTAATACATTTATAATCAGGGAATTTCTTTTTATAAAAGTTGAGTCTTTCTTTTGTTGTTTTTCCAGTATCACAATAAAACACGAAAACTGTTCCCTTAGGCATCAATTTCATTTCATAAGGATTATAAGTAATAGTTTCAATTTTATCAAGTGGTTTTAATATTGTATCTATTAAAACTACTTTAATGTTTTTATCTTCTAGCTGTTTTGAGTATTTATATAACTCTTGTTGAGTCCACTCATCTTTTTCAAACATTGTAATCCATTTAATTTTAATTAATAAAATCCTAACTAAATACATAGAAAATAAGGCTTAAACACTAAAGTTTTTCATACTAAATCATCAAAATAGTAGTATAATTGCTAAATATATTTCAAACCTTGATTGACTTTGACTCAAGTTTTAGATATAATTAAGACTTAAAAAAGAAATAGTTTATAATAATATAGGAAAAAATATGGCGAAAAGTTTATACGAAACACTAGAAGTAAATGAAAATGCATCAGCTGATGAAATAAAAAAAGCATATAGAAAATTAGCAAGAAAATATCATCCAGATGTGAATAAAGATCCAAAAGCAGAAGATAAATTTAAAGAAATAAATGCAGCTTATGAAGTATTAAGTGATGAGCAAAAAAAATTACAATATGACCAACATGGAGACTCTATGTTTGGTGGTCAAAATTTCCATGACTTTGCACAAGGACAAGGTTCAAATGTAGATTTAGATGAAATGCTAAGACAAATGTTCGGTGGTGGCGGAGGCTTTGGAGGTGGAGGTTTCTCTCAAAGTGGTTTTGGAGGCTTTAATGAACCAGATTTAGATACTAGTGCACAAATAACAATTGCATTTGATGTATCTATTTTAGGTGGGAAACAACATATTTCATTAAATAATGATTCATTTGATATAAAAATTCCAGAAGGGATCCAAGATGGTCAAAAAATACGTGCAAAAGGAAAAGGTAAAGCATATCAAGGACAAAGAGGTGACTTAATTTTAAAAATTAATGTTGCTCCTAGTCCTGAATATGAAAGAGAAGATGATACATTAATCAAAACTTTTGATATACCTCTAAAAACAGCACTATTTGGTGGAAAGATTGAAATAAAAACAATTCACAAAACAATAACATTAAAAGTTCCAAAAAACACTAAACAATATCAAAAATTTAGAGTTAAAGAACTTGGTGTTTTAAATAGAAAAGCAGGTGTTAAAGGTGATTTATATTTAAAAGCAAATATAGTATTACCAAAGATTGATGACTTAGATGAAGAGTTTGTAAAAATTCTTGAAGAGAAACTTCCTGAGAATTAAAAGGATTGATTTATGGAAACAAATAGTTATATTGAACCAGTTTTTTTAATCTCAGCCGTTGCAGAGATTTTAGATATTCACCCTCAAACACTAAGACAATATGAAAGAGAAGGTTTAATAACTCCTTCTAGAACAAATGGTAAAATTAGACTTTATTCACAAAAAGATATAGATCATATAAAGTATGTACTAACGCTAACTAGAACACTTGGAGTTAATTTAGCAGGTGTTGATATGATTTTACAGTTAAATGAGAAAATAAGCCTATTAGAAGAAGAAATACATACATATAAAACAAAAATTAAAAATATAAATAATTTAGCAGTTGTTCCAGATACAAAAGCACTTGTTGTACAACAAACGTCTTTTGATATTGTTATTGTAGAGAAAAAAGAAGAAGATTAATTCTTCTTCTTTTTTAAAATTGATATTGTACTACGTAGTCTCTCATTAAAGGTGGTACATCTAAATAGTTATCATCATCAGTAGAAATTGCACTTTGTGTTCCATCTTCTGAACTTTCAGATGTTTCTTCATGTTCATCGTTTTTAGATTCAAAACCAGTTGCAACGATAGTTATTTTAACTTCATCAGTTTCAAGCGTTGAATCAGATGTAGTTCCAAAAATAATCTCAGCATTTGAATCCATTCTATCATTTATAGTTCCCATAACATCATTAATAGCAAATAATGACACTTGTGGATGAATATTAAAGTGAATTAGAATACCTTTTGCACCATTTAATGATACTTTATCAAGCAAAGGAGAGTCAATAGCATCTTCTAATGCTCTTTGAGCAGCATCTTCACCTTTAGCTTTACCAATTCCCATTAAAGCCATACCACGATGTTGCATGATAGTTTTAACATCAGCAAAATCCGTATTAATATCTGAATTTCCTGGATTTAAAATTACTTCAGACATTCCGTTAACTGCTTGGAATAAAATATTATCAATAATTTTAAAAGCGTCTTTCATTCCAACATTTTCATCAATGATTTCTAATAACCTATCATTTGGTACTACAATAATTGAATCAGATACTTTTTT
>Ga0193962_1000611_pt1 | contig 16457 bp, 17 predicted proteins | sample FB_5_MG_FD_140335 | JGI IMG/M metagenome (GOLD analysis project Ga0193962, IMG submission 140335) | Microbial mat bacterial communities from the Broadkill River, Lewes, Delaware, United States - FB_5_MG | ecosystem: Environmental > Aquatic > Freshwater > River > Microbial mats | place: USA... | reverse complement strand
TCTTGTTGTTTTACAGGAGATTTAGTTGAAGTATTTCCGTTGGCTCAATCTACAATTTCTCAACATCTAAAAGAATTAAAAAATGCGGGATTAATTCAAGGAGAATTAAATCCTCCAAAGATTAAATATTGTATTAATAAAGAAAATTGGCAAAAGGCTAAAGAATTATTTAAAATATTTTTTGAATCTAATATATCAAAGGATTAAGAATAAAGAATTTAACAAATACATCGCCTATTTGCGATAAACAATAATAAAAATAATAATGAAAAATTATATAAGTTACGTGATTCAGGATGCTAAAGAGCATACTCATCATTCAGAAATTATTGACATCCAAACACCTTCCTACACTTTTTCTTCAGAACCTATGATACCTGAAGTAATGAAATGGATTGAAAAAAAACAATCAACTCTTGAAAAAAACACTTAGCTTATTGTATTAAACACATATAAAATTTAACTTTTAAAATAAAAAAATGAGTATTTCAATAAAAATTTTAGGAACAGGTTGTCCTAAATGTAATCAAGTAACAGCAGTAGTTAAACAAGTAGTAGAAGAAAATAATATTGACGCTACAATTGAAAAGGTTGAAGATATTATGGATATAATGCAATATGATGTAATGTCAACTCCCGCCATTGTAATTAATAATGAAGTGAAAATTAAAGGAAGAGTTCCTTCTGTAGATGAAGTAAAAGATATTTTAGCCAATAAGGAAGTAAAAGATTCAGGTGATTGTTGTTCACCTTCTTCAAGTTGTTGTTAATAAACCATAAAGTTCATTTTAGAAGTAAATTGAAATCAAATGTTTGATTGGATACAGGATTTTGCCAATTGGTTAGTTTACGACACTTTTGGAATGTTGGAAGGTGCTCACCTTGCAGAAGCATTAAACTTTTTTATTTATGATAGTATTAAAATAATACTATTACTTGTTGTCATTATCTTTTTTATGGGAATTGTAAATAGTTACTTCCCAATAGATAAGGTAAGAAACTACTTGTCAAGAAATAAATTATATGGATTTGAATATGTAATGGCAAGTTTATTTGGTGTAGTTACACCTTTTTGCTCGTGTTCATCTGTACCATTGTTTATTGGTTTTGTAAGAGGTGGAATTCCTCTTGGAGTAACATTTTCTTTTTTAATTACTTCTCCATTGGTTAATGAAGTTGCTATTGGCTTGTTTATTGGTCTGTTTGGAGTTAAAACAACTATTATCTATGTAGTAAGTGGTGTGTTATTAGGTGTTTTCTCAGGTTTGATTTTAAGTAAATTCAATTTGGAACGATTTTTAACTCCTTGGGTAAAAGAAGTTTTAGCAAAAGCTCAAAGAGAAGAAGATGCATTTATAGCTGAAAAAACACCATTATTAAAACGTTTACCTGCTATTTGGAATGAAGTTTTAAATATTTTAAAGGGTGTAATTCCATACGTGTTGATAGGACTTGCAATAGGAGGTTTGATGCACGGATATATCCCTGAAGGATTTTTTGAGCAATATATGAGTAAAGACAATTTGTTTGCAGTTCCTATTGCAACTATAATGGCAGTACCAATGTATATGAATGCATCTGGCATTTTACCAGTGGTTCAAGTATTGGTTTCAAAAGGAATTCCATTAGGAACTGCGATTGCATTTATGATGGGTGTTGTTGGACTTTCTTTGCCAGAAGCAATGTTGTTAAAAAAGGTAATGACCTTTAAATTAATCGGAATATTCTTTGGAGTAGTAACCTTATGTATCATAATTTCAGGATACCTATTTAATATAATTATATAATCATAAAAAAAGTAAAAATGAAAAAGTTAAGTGCATTAGTAGTATTAGTAAGTTTAGTGTTGTTTTCTTGTAAAGAAAAAGCTCAAACAGAAAAAAAAGTAGTTGAAAAAGTAGCAAATAAAATTGAGGTGATCGATTTTCACTCAACACATAGATGTATGACTTGTAATGCTATCGAATCAAGTACTAAGTATACTTTAGATACTTATTTTAAAAATGAAGTAGAAAATAATAAAATTACTTTGCAAGTAGTAAATGTTGATTTAGACGAAAACTTAAAAATTGCTGAAAAATTCGAAGCTACGGGGACAGCCTTATTTTTAAATGTTGTTAAAGATGGTAAGGAAGAACAAATTGATTTAACTGAATTCGCATTTATGAATGGAAATGACCAAAAAGTTTTTTCAGAAGAATTAAAAGTGAAAATAGAAGAAGCGTTAAAAAACATATAAGTGGAATTTCTTAAAGCAATTTTAGAAAGTTATAATATTCCAATTTTATCAGCTTTAATATTAGGATTAATGACTGCTATAAGTCCTTGTCCTTTGGCAACTAATATTACGGCAACTGCATTTATATCAAAAAATATTTCCAATAAAAAGGTGGTGTTTTTAAGTGGTGTTGTTTATTCATTTGGGCGAGCTTTTAGTTATACAGTAATTGGTTTAATTTTATTTTTTGGAGCCAGTAAATTTCATATTGGTCGTTTTTTTCAACAAAATGGAGAAAAATATTTAGGTCCACTTCTTGTTATTATTGGTTTAATTATGCTGAATGTTATTCGGTTGAAATTTTTAAACAACTCTAATTTCTCGGAAAGACTTTCTGAAAAATTTAAAGACAAAGGAATTCTTGGATCATTTTTTATAGGAGTAATATTTGCTTTGGCGTTTTGCCCATATAGCGGTGCTTTATTTTTTGGAATGTTAATTCCAATGTCTATTTCAAGTGTTGATGGCTTGTTTTTGCCAATAGTTTTTGCTTTTGGAACTGGATTACCAGTTATTTTATTTACCTATTTATTGGCTTTTGCAGCTGGAAGTGTTGGAGCGTTTTATGTTAAAATTACCAAAGTTGAAAAAGTAATGCGATTTGTAGCTGGGATAGTTTTTGTATTAACGGGTATTTATTATATATGTATATTTACAGGCATAATTTAACTTTAGTATGAAATCAGAAAGAAATAAAATCATATTGGCTATTATAGTGTTTATAGTCACCTTCGTTGTCTTCAGAGAAATATTTTCTAACTGGGAATGGATTAAAGAAAGCATCCTCGGAAAATAAAAAACAAAAAAGCTCTAATATTAATTGGAGCTTTTTTATTTTACAACAATAAGCACTTATTTGCATTGTATAAATAAATCATTTTCAGTTGACTAATGGAAACTATGATTTATTTAAAATAATGTAATTTTATTATTTAAACCACATTACTTTTTTGGAGTTAGAAATTCAAATAAAAACATTACCAACACAACCTGGAATTTATCAATATTATGATAAAAACGGGACAATATTATATGTTGGAAAAGCTAAGAACTTAAAGAAAAGGGTTGCTTCCTACTTTAATAAAAATCACGAGTACGGTAAAACAAAAATGCTTGTAAAAAAAATTGCAAGTATTAAGCATATTGTTGTTGATACAGAAACGGATGCCTTATTATTAGAAAATAATCTGATTAAAAAATATCAACCTCGTTATAATGTAATGCTTAAGGATGATAAAACGTATCCTTGGATTTGTATTAAAAAAGAACGGTTTCCACGTATTTTTTTAACTCGAAATGTAATTAAAGATGGTTCCGAATATTTTGGTCCATATACTTCTGTGCGAACAGCAAGAGCTTTATTAGACCTAATTAAAGAATTGTATCTGTTACGTAGTTGTAATTACGATTTAAGTGAGAAAAATGTTGAAGCCAAAAAGTATAAGGTGTGTTTAGATTTTCATATTGGAAACTGTAAAGGACCTTGTGAAGATTTACAAACTGAAAATAGCTATGTTCAGGATATTGATGGAATAAGAAATATCATTAAAGGAAATTTTAAAGAGTCGTTAAAGTTATTTGAGGATTTAATGATGCAATTTGCTGCTGAAATGGAGTTTGAAGAGGCTCAAAAGATTAAAGAAAAAATTAATTTATTAGCTAATTATCAGGCGAAATCAACAGTTGTTAATCCGTCAATTACAAATGTTGATGTTTTTTCAATTATTTCTGATGAAAGTTTTAGCTATGTCAATTTTTTTAAAATTGCTAATGGAGCTATTATTCAATCTCATACAACCGAAATTAAAAAGAAGTTAGATGAAAGTGATAAAACATTGTTGGAGCTTTCAATAATTGAATTCAGGCAGCGTTTTAGCTCTCAGTCTAAAGAGATTTATGTTCCGTTTGAGGTTGATTTAGGTGAAAACATAAAAGTTACGGTTCCTAAATTGGGAGACAAAAAGCGCATTGTTGAATTAAGTTTAAGAAATGCAAAATACTTCAGACAAGAAAGATTCAAGCAAATTAAAATTGTTGATCCAGATAGGCACGTAAAAAGAATAATGTCTCAAATGAAGAAGGATTTAAGGTTAAGTGAAGAGCCAAGACATATTGAGTGTTTTGATAATTCAAATATACAGGGAACAAATCCGGTGTCAGCTTGCGTGGTTTTTAAAAATGGAAAACCCAGTAAAAAGGATTATAGAAATTTTAATATTAAAACTGTTGAAGGACCCGATGATTTTGCTTCAATGGAGGAGGTTGTTTTTAGACGATATAAGCGTTTGCAAGAAGAAGGTCAGGATTTACCTCAGTTAATTGTAATTGATGGAGGAAAAGGACAATTGTCAGCTTCATTAAAAAGTTTAGATATTCTTGGGTTAAGAAATAAAATCGCCATTATTGGTATTGCCAAAAGATTAGAAGAAATTTATTACCCAGAAGATCCTGTTCCATTATATCTTGATAAAACTTCTGAGACTTTAAAAATTATTCAACAATTAAGAAACGAAGCTCACCGATTTAGTATTACTCATCATAGAAAAAAAAGAAGTAAAGGGGCTTTAACAAATGAATTAGAACAAATATCAGGAATTGGTAAACAAACTGTTGTATCTTTATTAAGGCATTTTAAATCGGCTAAAAGGGTAGGAGCAGCAACATTTGAGGATTTGCAAAAAATTGTTGGAAAAAGCAGGGCTACTAAAGTGTATGACCACTTCCATAAGAATTAATTATTTATGAGAAATATTTTAATATTTATTTTTTTATTGTCAATAGGCATTGTTCAATCACAAAATAGCATTGAAAAAAAAGATGTTAAGGTTGGGCTTGTTTTAAGTGGAGGTGGAGCAAAGGGATTTGCACATGTAGCCGCTTTAAAAGTACTGGAAGAAGCTGGTGTGAGAGTAGATTATATTGGAGGAACCAGTATGGGAGCAATCGTTGGAGCTTTGTATGCTTCGGGGTATAGTGCAAATCAATTAGATTCAATTATTAGATCAATTGATTTTGAAAAAATATTGAGTGATGAATTACCTCGAAAAGCAAAACCTTTTTACACGAAAGAGAATGGTGAAAAATATGCCTTGTCATTGCCAATTAAAAACAAAAAGGTTGGAATTCCTGTGGCTATATCTGAAGGGCAAAACGTACTTAACTTATTAACCGAATTAACTCAACATGTTAACAATATAAATGATTTTAGTAAACTGCCAATCCCATTTGTTTGCGTGGCTACAAATTTAGTTACTGGAAAACAGGAGGTGTTGAAAAGTGGTTTTTTACCGGAAGCGGTAAAAGCAAGTGGATCATTTCCAACATTATTGGCACCTGTAGAAATTGATGGAAAATTGTTGTCTGATGGGGGTATTGTAAATAATTTCCCTGTTGATGAGGTAAAAGCTATGGGAGCTGATATAATCATTGGTGTTGATATTCAAAGTGGTTTGGAAGATATGGAACATTTAGATTCTGCTGTGAAAATATTGAATCAAATAGTAGGATTTCAGATGTATAAAACTTTAGAGTCTAAGTACACTAAAGTTGATTTATTAATTAAGCCTGATATGAAGAACTTTAATGTGGTTTCTTTTGATAAGGTCAATCAAATAATGAAAGAGGGAGACAAAGCCTCTCGTGATAAAATTGAACACCTTATAAGTATAGGAAATAGCCAGATAAAAACTAAAGTAAGGAAAACGAATATTGGTCGATTGGAAAACCTTCATATTGAAAAAATTGAAATTGAAGGAAATAAGAATTATACGAGAGCTTATATACTTGGAAAATTGAAGTTAAAGAAGAGAGATTCAACAAGTTATCGAAAATTAATTGAGAGTATTAATAATTTAACTGCAACAGGTAATTTTGAAAATATTCAATATAAAATTATTAAGGAAAAAGAAGGAAGTATCGTTAAAATTAAGGTTAAAGAGCACACAGTATCTAATTTACTTCAGCTAGGAGTTCATTATGATGGTTTATATAAAACCGGAGTTTTAGTTAATAATACTGCAAAACATGTATTTTTTAAAAATGATGTAATTTCTGCAGAACTGATATTAGGAGATAATGTAAGGTATAATTTTAATTATTTTATTGATAATGGGTTTTATACAAGTTTTGGAATTAAATCGAGGTACAATAGTTTTAATGCAAATGTAAAATTTGATGAGGCTAACGTGAACAAATTGAATATAGAGTATGAAGATTTTACGAATCAGATATATTTTCAAACTGTATTTGGAAGAAAATTTGCCATTGGCGTGGGAGGTGAACATAAGAGAATAAAAGCATTTACAGAAACTATTTCTTCCATAGGAAATGATTTACCTTCAAATGGAAATAATAGGTTGTATTTTGATAAATCAGACTATTTAAACGCTATAGGATATTTAAAAATTGACACATATGACAAAAAATATTTTCAAAAAAGAGGGTTTTATTTAGATGCTGATTTTAGGTGGTACTTAGCATCTACCGATTTTGATAATACCTTTGAATCCTTTTCACAGTTGAAAGGAAATTTAGGATTAGCAACAACGTTTTTTGAAAAGCTTACTGTTCAGTATATCTCTGAAGCCGGTATTACAATTGGAGAAAATATGAATAGAGCTTTAGATTATAATATTGGAGGATATGGAGAGAATTTTATAAATACATTTATTCCTTTTAATGGATATGATTTTGCATTTTTTGATACCAACTCTTTTTTAAAATCAACTTTTATTTTAAGATATGAATTTTTGCCTAAAAATTATTTTATGGCAAAAGCAAATTATGCAAGAATTGATAGAGATTTGTTTAATCAAGGAAAGATTTTTGAAAATACTAAATCGGGATATATGTTTGGATATGGAATTGATACCTTTTTAGGACCAATTGAAATAAATTACACCTTTTCACCTGATCACAATAAGAATTACTGGTATTTTAACGTTGGGTTCTGGTTTTAAATAAAAAAAGTCCTGCAAAATAAATTGCAGGACTTTTAGATATTGTAAAATGCCTTATTTAATTATTTCACCTTTACTATTTGTGAAATCAAATCTTAAATATTGGTAAGCATCTCGCGGTAAAATTTTAATCCACTTTTTATATTTTGTAAACCATCTTTGCTGTATCGATGGTAATCCTTTTTTCAAATAAGCTGCAATAAAAGGGTGTACATTTAATACAATCTTTTTGTGTTCTTTTAGATTTATTAGCTTATCTAGTTCAGCTTGAATTGTATCTAATAATACAATTGGAGCTTCAACTTCTCCTGAACCACTAGGGTTTGGTTCTTGAGTTTTTATAACCAATTCAGGTCGTACCCTTTGTCTAGTAATTTGAACCAGTCCAAATTTACTCGGAGGCAGAATTTTATGTTTGGTTCTGTCAAATGCCATTTCTGATTTCATATGATCAAATAACTTTTGTCTATGTTCAGCAGTATGCATATCAATAAAATCAACAACAATAATTCCTCCCATATCTCTTAATTGTAATTGTCTTGCAACTTCTGTAGCTGCAATTAAATTTACTTCAAGTGCAGTATCTGCTTGAGATGTAGCTTTATTTGAGCGATTTCCGCTATTTACATCAATCACATGAAGTGCTTCAGTATGTTCAATTACTAAGTAAGCTCCTTTACTCATGGAAACTGTTTTACCAAAAGATGTTTTAATTTGGCGTTCAATTCCATATTTTTCAAAAATAGGAACTTTGGAGTTGTATAAATTTACAATAGATTCTTTTTTAGGATCTATTTCTTGTAAATATTCTTTAATTTCTAAGAATAAAACATCATCATTAGTTACAATATTTGTAAATGAATCATTAAACAAATCTCTTAAAATAGAAGAGGCTCTGTTTAATTCACTTAATACTTTTATTGGAGTTTGCTGTGCTTTAGAGGATTTTACCTTTTTACACATTCCTACCCAGCGGTCTAATGAATTTTGTATGTCTTTATCTAGTTCTGCAACTTTTTTATTTTCAGCTACGGTTCTAATAATAACACCAAAACCTTTAGGCTTAATGCTCTTGACCAATCTTTTTAATCGTTCCTTTTCTTGTAAGTCAGTTATTTTTTGTGAGACTGATACTCTTTCAGAAAATGGAACTAGAACCATATATCTACCAGCAATAGATATTTCAGAGCTCATACGAGGCCCTTTGGTTGAAATAGGTTCCTTTACAATTTGAACTAATGAATTTTGACCTGTTTTTAAAACGTCAACTATACTTCCATTTTTGTCAATGTCTTTTTCAAGTTGAAAATTTTTTAAAGTGTAATCTTTAATTTTACCTGTGCTAATACCTTTTATAAACTTGTTTAATGATAGCAATTGTGCCCCTAAATCATGATAATGTAAAAAACCGTCTTTTTCGTAACCTACGTTAACAAATGACGCATTTAAACCAGATAATACTTTACCTATTCTGGCTAAAAAAATATCTCCAACGGAGAATTTATTATCGTTTGTTTCTTTATTAAGGGCTATTAATTTACCATCTTTTAATAAGGCAAAATCAATATCAGAGGAGTTTGATCTAATAATTAATTCCGTTTTCACTCTGATTTGTTTTTGTGCTCAAGTAATACAAATTATAATACTTGAACTATTTATAATTAGTTTTACAGGATTTATACCCGACAATATTTGCGGTATTTTGCAAATATTTATTTCAATGAACTTTATTATTTAAAGAAAAAGTAAGCTTAGCTTACTTTTTCTTTTTGTGTCTATTTGCTCTTGCTCTTTTTTTACGTTTATGAGTAGAGATTTTAGCTCTTTTTCTTTTTTTACCACTTGGCATAATGAAATGATGTTTTTGTTAATAAATATTTTGTTACTAGCTTACACTAACTTTGCTTTTTACACCTTCTACAAATACTTTTGCAGGTTTAAATGAAGGTATATTATGCGCAGGAATTTTAATTGTAGTATTTTTTGAAATGTTTCTTCCAGTTTTTTCTGCTCTTGTTTTAATTATAAAACTACCAAAACCTCTTAAGTAAACATTATCACCCTTTTCTAAAGATACTTTTACCTCGTCCATAAACGCTTCAACTGTTGCTAATACATCAGCTTTCTCAATTCCAGACTTGTCTGAAATACTTGATACGATCTCTGCTTTCGTCATTTTTATTATTGTATTATATGTTATTATAAATTTAAGATGGCAAATATATGATATATTAATCGATTTCAAAAAGTTAATTGACTAAAATTTAATCAATTAAAACTTGTATTATTGCATTTTACAGAAAAAACAATGAATATATCTAATCATTTAGTATTGTGGTACTTATCTAACAAAAGAAGCATGCCTTGGAGGTCTACAGTAAATCCATATTATATTTGGCTGTCAGAAATAATATTACAGCAAACAAGAGTTGATCAAGGAATGGCTTATTATTTGAAATTTGTTGACAGTTTTCCTACTATAAATGAGTTAGCCATGGCCTCTGAAGAAAAGGTGTTAAAACTATGGCAAGGATTAGGTTATTACTCAAGAGCTAGAAATTTACATTTCTCAGCAAAATATGTGGTAAATGAACTTAATGGAGTGTTCCCAAGTACTTATAATGAGTTGCTTAAATTAAAAGGAGTTGGTGATTATACGGCATCGGCAATAGCTTCTATATGTTTTAATGAATCCACTGCTGTTGTCGATGGTAACGTATATAGAGTGTTAGCCCGATATTTTGGAATTCATACACCTATTAATTCAACCAAAGGAATTAAAGAGTTTAAATTACTTGCTCAAAATTTACTTAATAAGGATGAACCAGGAACCCATAATCAAGCTATTATGGAATTTGGAGCGCAAATGTGTAAACCGCAAAATCCAGATTGTAATAGTTGTCCGTTAAATGAGGGGTGTTTAGCGCTTGCTAAGGATCTTATTAAGGAGTTACCAGTAAAGGAGAAAAAGATTAAAATTAAAAAGCGGTATTTTAATTATTTGGTTATTCAGACCGAAGATAATAAAACAAGCCTTGTAAAAAGAGAAAGGGGCATATGGCTAAATCTTTATGAATTTCCTCTTATTGAAACTTTAAGTGAAATAAATGAAGCTCAATTATTAAAGCATGAAGTATTTAACCAATTATTTAATAACATGTCCGCAAATGTTAAGCTTTTTAATAATGAAGTAATTGTTCACAAACTTTCACATCAACATATTTATACTAGATTTTGGATAGTTGAATCAGATACTTCACCTAATTTTAACTTATCATGGGATGAAATTAATGAGTATCCTGTTTCTACCTTAATTGATAATTTTTTAAAGCAATATAAAAAGAGCTAAATTTTTAGTACTTTTGATTCATAAATGATATGAAATTATGGCTGGTACAATTAATAAAGTAATATTAATAGGGCATTTAGGTGATGAAGTAAAAATGCATTATTTTGAAGGAGGAAATTCAATTGGACGTTTTCCATTAGCAACGAATGAAAGTTATACCAATAAGCAAACTGGAGAAAAAGTTACTACAACCGAGTGGCATAACATTGTAGTAAGAAATAAACTTGCTGAAATTTGTGAAAAATACTTAAACAAAGGAGATAAAGTTTATTGCGAAGGGCGAATAAAAACTCGCCAGTGGGAAGGTGAAGATGGAACTAAAAGATATACTACTGAAATTCATGCAGTAGATATGACATTTCTATCTACTAAAAGTGATTTGAACAGCCCATCTCAACAAGCGCCTAAGAAAAATACTGAGCCAACCTCTCAAGAGCAATCTATTAATGATGCTCCAGATGATGATTTGCCATTTTAAGTTTAATTAAATTGAATAAATTTGGACCCTGAACCCACGTTTCTACTAATTACATTTATACAAGATATTAATTATTGGTTATTGCTAAGTGTAGCAATACTATTTATTTTACTAATAGCTTCCGCCTTAATTTCAGGAGCAGAAGTTGCATTTTTCTCTTTGAGTCGGGGTGATATAGATAAAGCTGCTGAGTCGAAAGTGAGTGTGCAGCGAATGGTAGTTTCCTTGTTAGAAAATCCTCAAAAATTACTAGCAACTATATTAATATCTAATAATTTCATTAATATTTTAATCGTATTAATGTTTGCATATATAGGAGATGAGATATTTAGTGAGCTTTCTTCTAATTTATTAAAATTTGTAATTGAAGTTGTTTTAGTTACTTTTTTAATATTGTTGTTTGGCGAAGTTTTACCTAAAGTTTACGCTAGCAGAAATTCATTAAAATTTGCATCTTTTATGGCGTTTCCCTTAAAAGTGCTTAATTCTTTACTTACAGTTGTTAGTACTCCTTTAATGAGATTAACTAATATTGTTGAAAATAAATTAGGAAAAAAACAATCTAATTTATCGGTTGAAAAACTTTCACAAGCGTTGGAGTTAACTTCAGATGAAGCTACAACAAAAGATGAACAAAAAATTTTAGAAGGAATTGTTAATTTTGGGAATACAGAAACCAGCCAGATCATGATTCCTAGGATTGATATTTTTGCTCTGTCTTCAACTGAAATCTATGAAGAAGTAATTTCTAAAATTGTAAAAAAAGGATATTCAAGAAATCCAGTATACAAAGACAATGTTGATGAGATTATAGGTGTTTTATATGCGAAGGATTTGCTGCCTCATTTAAATAAAAAAGAATTCAATTGGCAAAAACTAATAAGAGAACCATATTTTGTGCCTGAGAATAAGAAATTGGATGATTTGTTAAAAGAATTTCAGGAAAAGAAAAATCATTTGGCAATAGTTGTTGATGAATATGGTGGTACAAGTGGAATAATTACCTTGGAAGATGTTATTGAAGAAATTGTTGGTGATATAAGTGATGAGTTTGATGAAGATGATTTGCCGTATCTAAAACTTGATGCTAATAATTTTATATTTGAAGGTAAAACCAATTTAAAAGATTTTTATAAAATTCTAGAAATTGAAAACTCAGAGGAATTTGATGCAAATAAAGGAGAGTCAGAAACCATTGCTGGTTTTGTGTTGGAGGTATGCGGTAAATTCCCTCGTAAAAATGAAGTAATAAAATTTCTAAATTACTCGTTTAGAATTGAGTCAATGGATAAAAAACGAATTATTAAAGTAAAAATAACCATTCACCGAAACAATTAGTATTTAAAATGAGAAGTATTAGTGTTGTATTGTTAATTGCAATTTTGCTTATTTCTTGTGGTGAAGAAACCTTACCTAAGCCTAAGCCATATTTAAAGCTGAATTATCCAGAGAGTAGGTATCTAAAATTAAATTCTGGTTGCCCGTTTGATTTTGAATTTTCAAATCAGGCTATTATTGATGTGAAAAATAATTGCTGGATGACTATGAGATATCCTAAATTAAAAGCAACCGTTCACCTAACTTACAGGAAAGTTGATAATAATTTGAATGAAATTTTAAAGGAGGTTGAGAGACTTACCTATGAACATACCGTAAAGGCAGATGCTATACCAAATGCGTTGCCTTATGAAAACTTCAGTAAAAAAGTGTTTGGAAGATTGTATAAAGTTGAAGGGAATGTAGCATCTAATATACAATTTAGAGCAACTGATAGCGTAAAACATGTGTTAGCAGGTTCCTTGTATTTTTATGCAAAACCAAATTATGACTCCATTGCTCCTGCAATAAAATATCTTGAAAAAGATATCATGCATTTAATTGAAACTTTAGAATGGAAATAAATGAAACAGAATTATAAATATACCAAACTAATAAGAAATTGGCTTCTTGTTGGTTTAATTATGTTAATTGGTCAGGTTATTTTAGGAGGAATCACACGTTTGACTGGTTCAGGGCTTTCAATTACGCGTTGGGATGTTATTACAGGAGTTATACCGCCTTTAAATGCTGAAGAATGGCTACAATCTTTTGAGCTTTATAAACAAACACCACAGTTTCATAAGATCAATTCAAGTTTTACAATTCAAGATTTTAAATTTATTTATTTCTGGGAGTATTTTCACCGACTTTGGGTAAGATCTTTAGGATTTATTTTTTTGATCCCATTTATTATATTTTTGATTAAAAAGAAAATCGATTTTTACTTGGTAAAAAGATTAGCATTGGTTGTTGTTTTAACCATACTTACGGCGTCTGCTGGGTGGATTATGGTGAAAAGTGGATTGGTGAATCGCCCTTGGGTAAATGCCTATAAATTAACCATACATTTTATGTTGGCAATACTTGTTATTGTAGCCATGGTTAAAACTGTTGCAGATGTTTATTTATATGGAGTTCCTAGATTTAATAAAGGGAAATCAATGGTTTTCTTTGTTATAGTAGTTGCTTTCTTACAAATGATTTTTGCTGGTCTTATTGCCGGAATGAGAGCAGGTTTATATTACCCTTCATGGCCAGATATGAATGGAGAATTTATTCCTGATGTATTAAAGCATACAAAAAATTGGAATTGGGGTAATATGATTAATTATGATAGTTATTTATTTGCTCCTGCATTGATCCAATTTACGCATAGAACATTGGCTTATCTTTTGCTTGGGTTGACTTTAGTTTTATTTTATAAGTTAAAAGATAAATTAAATTCACTTTCTAAAAAATGGTTGAATTTAACCGTTATTTTAGTTTTTGTACAGATAGTTTTAGGAGTTCTAACGGTTTTAAATGTGCAAGGTAAAATACCATTGTTTTTAGGTGTGAGTCATCAATTAGTTGGGTTATTATATTTTATGGGTCTACTTTTTTTGTATTATTCTATTCGGAAAATTAAAACATAAAAAAACTCCAACTTTCGTTGGAGTTTTAATTCTTACTAAAAGTAAATTATTGCTTAACAGCCTTTTTAACAGCTTCAATACCACCTTCAACTTCTTTTTTCACTTCTTCAGCTCCTTCTTTAACTTCCTTAACAGTTTCTTTAACTTCAGTTTTTAAACTGTCAACTGTTTTTTCTACACCTTCTTTTACTTCTAGCGCTTCTTCTTTCACTGCCTCTACAGCTTCGGTAGCGTCTTTAGTTGCATCTTTTACAGTTTCTTTTGCAGCTTCAACTTCAGTTGTCACAGCATCTTTAACATCTTTTTTGTCAGTTTCTTTACAAGACATAGCAATAACACTTATCAAAGCAATTGCAATTAAAAATTTAATTTGTTTCATTTTTAGATTGATTTTTATTGTTTAACAAATTAACAAAATTTTAACAACTTTATTGCATGTTTCTCTAAGTAATTATTTCAGTGTTATTTCTTCAATTAATTTAGAATTTGTAACGGAATATATTTCTCCACCTGCAATTCCTGAAATTTTACTAATAATATCGTCCTTACTAAGCTTATTTGAGTCGAAAGTAAATTGGCCTTTTTTAGATTCAAAAGTCACTTTGGAGTAGGTGATTCCTGGTAGCTTTGAAAGTTTAGATTGAATAGTTCTAGCGCAACCAATCTCACAGGTCATACCTTCTATGTCGACTTCTATATTTTTGTAATTAGCAGCGATTTCTTCTTTTTTACCTGTCTTTTTTTCAACTGGGACATCTTTTTTTGCAGAATTACAGGAAAAAATAAAAGAAAATAATAGAAGAATTATTATTGATTTTTTCATAAGTAGTTTTAAATTAAAGTTTTATGCGAATTTATAAACTAATACCTGCAATTCCGAATATTTAATCGAATTTTGTGAATTATTTTTTAAGATGAAAAACAATCAATTACGCTGGTTATACTTAATTACTCTTGCCTTAATTTGGGGAAGTTCATTCATATTAATGAAAAAGGCTTTAGAAGGGTTAACGCCTATTCAGGTTGGCGCCTTAAGAACTTTAATAACGGCACTGTTTCTTCTTTTAATAGGTTTTAAAAAGATTTTTAAAATTGAAAAAAGGCATTGGTATTATTTAACTCTAAATGGTTTTGTAGGAACTTTTTTCCCTGCTTTTTTGTTTGCTTATGCCATAGAACGAATAGATAGTTCAATAGCCTCCATATTAAATTCATTAACCCCATTAAATACCTTGATATTTGGTGCATTGGTATTTGGTATTGGATTTCGTAAAAAACAGTTAATAGGAGTTTTAATTGGTTTGGTGGGGACTCTAATATTAATATTAAAAGGTGCCGAAGTAAATCCTAATCAGAATTATTTTTATGCTGGCTTTATTTTAATTGCTTCAATTGGGTATGCGTTAAACGTGAATATTTTAAAAAAGTATCTACATGATTTGGATGCGTTGAGTATTACAGTAGCTAATTTTACTCTTTTAATAATTCCGACATTAGTTGTGCTATGGTTTACCGACTTTTTTACCACCTTTGAAATTACAAAATCGAGTACCACTGCAATTGGTTATATTACAATTTTAGCAGTTTTTGGAACTGGTTTGGCAAAAATTATGTTTAACCGATTAATTCAAATATCCACGCCTATCTTTTCTTCTTCTGTAACTTATTTAATTCCTATTGTTGCTATTACTTGGGGCGTTTTAGATGGAGAAAGAATATCATTTCTGCAAATAGTAGCTGGGTTTATTATTATGTTTGGAGTGTATTTGGTAAATAGGTCAAAATAAAAACGACCCAATTTCTTGAGTCGTTCTTTGTTTATTAATAGTATTTAGAATGTTCTATTTAAAATGTTCTATTTAAAATCAACATCAGATACTCCTTCATTTACCTTTGCGTCAATCAATGTAAATTCAACTTTTTGTGGTCCTAAGCTACCTAATTTTTTACCAGGGAATTTTACACCGTTAAACTCTTTGTAGTCACTAAAAGTAGATTCACTATTTTGAGATTGTCCGTTCATAGAAACTATTTGAGCTTCCTTCACTTTTAATCCAGTAGCAACATCAAAATAGATTGAAGTTGAAACAACTTCACCTTTTGTTTCAATTACATAAGCATCTTTACCGTCTAAAATTTCAATTCCTGTAAGTTTAGAGTTTTCATTATTTAAAAGACCCATTTCCATAAATGTTCCAATGGCAAATTTCATTTCTCCTGCCATGTTTTCAGGTAATGGTTGTTTATTCATAAAAACACCAGTTTCATCCATAATGATTTTTTGAACTAAGTTTCCACCCATTCTAATTTCATTAGTGTACTGAGTTGCATTTCTTTTTTCAGTAGAAGAAATTGTGTTTCCCATAGCTTCGGCTTCATAAGTAACTAAAGTAGTTTCTAACGCTTTAATTTTGTCAGCTCCACCAATTGCGTTGAAATA